>Ga0272442_10004150_pt1 | contig 19938 bp, 20 predicted proteins | sample SSMForm2O_FD_200262 | JGI IMG/M metagenome (GOLD analysis project Ga0272442, IMG submission 200262) | Marine sediment archaeal communities from Little Sippewissett salt marsh, Falmouth, MA, United States - SSM-Form-2O | ecosystem: Environmental > Aquatic > Marine > Wetlands > Sediment ... | reverse complement strand
TGGTTTTAGCTTTCTATTTGATTATGGAATTTCTGAACAATTCATATTAGTTTTAATTTGTATTTTTATAATTTCAACCTCTATTAGCCATACATTTCATGATGTAATTCCTTCTACTTTTTTAGGTGCACCTGATGAAGACATGGCCTTATCTGTTCTTCCGGCTCATTCTCTTCTTTTGGAAGGGAAAGGTTATGAGGCTGTGGCAATTTCTGCAATGGGAAGTTATGGTGCAATTTTATTTTGCTTTCTTTTAATTTATCCAATTCGCTTAATTATTGGAAATCCACTTTTTTTCTATGAAACTCTTCGCGAAATTATGCTTTTTGTTTTAATAGCAATCTCAATTCTTATGATTGGGACTGAAAAAGCAAAGATTGACGATTTCTGTAAAAAAGGAATAGTTCCTTCAATTATTGGAATGCTTTTTGCAACCTTTGTTTTTATTTTATCAGGTATTTTTGGGATAATTATTTTTGAAATACCTGTTGATTCTCCTATCGGGCTTTCCTCCCCTGTTTTATTTCCTGCTCTTGCTGGTCTTTTTGGAACACCTACATTACTTACTTCTCTTATGACAAAACCAAAAATTCCAAAACAGATAGTTGAAACACCCGTTCTTGATAAGAAGACCAAGAAATCCTCTTTTCTTTCAGTTATAACTGGAAGTCTTGGAGGTATTTTGGTATCAATTATTCCTGGAATAACTTCTGCAACAGGAACCATTCTAGCAATGAATGCTCGAGGGGAATCAAGCAAAAGACAAACGATAATTACACTGTCTGCAGTAAACACTGCCTGTGCATTTTCTGTTGTGGCTGTGATGTTTATTATTCTGAGGTCTAGAAGTGGTGCAACCCTTGCTGCAATGGAACTAATGTATGTTTCTGAATGGACTGATATTTTGATGCCTGCAAATCTTGCTTATCTCTTAATTTCACTTTTACTTGGTGGAACCCTTTCATATTTTCTAACATTAAAAGTAGGAAAAATTTTTGCAAAAAAGTTTGTAAATGTACCCTATGCTCTTATTGTTAAACTCACAATTTCAATGGTTGTGATACTTGTTATTCTTTTTACCGGAATTGCTGGGCTATTAATTTTGATCATTGCAACTTTAATAGGACTTCTACCTGTTGAATGGGGTGTTAGAAGAAGCCATTGTATGGGCATACTTTTGATTCCAATCATTCTTTATTTTCTATGAAATCAAACTTGCCTTTTAGTATATTATAACCAAAAATTACTGCGCTAATCGATAGAGACGTTATTGGAACCATTTCAATAATTGCATTACTCCCCCATGGTTGAGGAACAAAAAACAACGGAAAAGAAGAAAACGAAATTATTCCAAGTATTATTAATATCAATCCAAGTTTGGTTTCACTCTTTCTTTTAAATTCAATTCCTAATGTAACTAAAGATAGAGCAACTAAAAGAAAATAAAGAAATGATACAATATCGTGGTATATATCTGTAGTTAATGGGAATATGCCAATAGCTAGCAATGCAACCATATCTACAGTCAAAAAAGACTTTCCTAAAAGCCCCAGTTTTGAATTAAGAATTTTTATTTTCCATATGGCTATTGTAAATACAATTCCCAATAATCCAGCAACTATAATTCCGATATTAAAAATTAAGGAAGAAACACCTCTTGCTGCCCAAATTGGTTCTTCACCTGCTTGCCCTGCAAGTTCGCTGAGCCAATTATTGGTCCATGAAAACCCAGAGGAATAATAAATAGAAACACCAATTATTATAAAAACAATAAATGGAACTAGCAGTCCAAATAACCCAGCAAATTTAATAATAATCGTTTTTTCTTGCTTCATTTACTCCTCAAACTTTTTTAATTTCATTAATCACTAAATATTTTATTTTTAATTTTTTCAAAATAATCTTCTAACGAAACATTGTATTCTTTTCCAACCAATAAAGCAGCAACTTCTGTGGAAATATTTCTTTTTTTTTCAAATTCGTTTATCTTTTGACTAATTGTTTTTTCATCAAGCTTTGTTTTATTTTTCAAAACTTCTATTATTTTATCAATCAATTCTTTCTCTTGCTTTTTTTCGACTTTAGTTTCTTTTGTAAAAACGTTTTTTGATGGAGAGTAGTTTAAAGGAACTACAATTTTTTTATAATCAAAGTTAGGAGTTATTTCTTCTTTTTCTTTTTTTAAGAGTTTTTCATCTAATGCTTGAGCAATAAACGTTTTAGCATCATTTGGTGTAAACCAATTAAGCTGCATAGAAAGAGTTAGATATAATTCATTGAAATTTAATTTTGATTTACCACTTCTATTATATAGAAAAGTAATAATTATTTCTTTTTCGCTAGCCATTTTAAAATTCCTATATTTTATCTAAATCAACCAATAAACCTGCAACACCTAATTTCTCCCAGCTTGATTTAGCATTTACATCATTTACATATATATATGTTTTATTTTTTGAAACCATATTTTTTATTAATTCTTTTATTTTAAAATCAGATTTGTTGATTGTTTCTTCAAAAACCACATAACCATCTGTTTCATGTATTTTATTTATGCTATTAATTTCAATATTTTCAAATAAATTATTTTCAGTAATTTCTCTAATTTCTTGTATCGTTAATTTTGGAGATAACTTTCTTCTTAAGGTAATATTAGTTGCACCTGCCATTGTTGTGTCTACTATGTCCCCAAGATTTCTTGGACCATTATCAACCCATATTTCAAAAAATGATGTAAATCTCTGATATGTACAAAGGTTAGGCTTGTTTCTATGTATTCCGTCTAAATCCAAAATATAGATTTTCTTTTTTTCTTTGTAAAGTTTAAGAAAGTCTTTGACAGTAATAGGATTTGAATTTTTTCTAGTTCTAATTTTTTTGTTTTCAATATAAATTAATGGAATTAGATTCATGATAACTAATAAGACACATGCCAATAAAATATTTTCTACGCTAAAGGAAAAATGGACTATAATCTATATAAATGAAAAAATATAAAAATTATAGTAAAGTGGTGTGTAGAAATGAAAAAAGTAATTATAAGGCTAATTGTGTTTATATCATTGAAGGCATCTGTTTATATTTTGAAGATTAAGTTATTTAAATCTTCTAAGGATTTTAAAAAATTTGAGATTGATTCTGGTTTTTGTTTTAATAAAAATATTCTATCAAACAAGCTGGACAGGTTTGACAGTATAGATGAAATAAATATTAAAAGGTAGGTAAAAATGGTAATGGATTTTTTTATATTATGCTGATTAGTATCAATTAATTCTCTATTTTTTGGTAAATTGATATCTTAAAGGAGAATTGGACTATAATCTATATATAATAAAAAAATATTTTAAATTCATTATAAAATTGTAGTGATAAATATGAAAATAAAAATATTAGTAACATTTTTAATAGGCTTTTTATTGACAACGACTCCCAGCATTCTTGGTGTTGAAGAATCAGATTATGATAATCAATCTATTGAGGAAAAATCTATTTTTATTGATACAGATTTTTTATTTGAAGAAGATTTTTATAATGAATCGACTGGAAATTTAATTAGTTTGAGACCTGAAAATGAAACTGAAAGGTTTCCATATTATGTTCCTGGTGAATTGATTGTTAAATTTAAAGATAATATTGATTTAGAATCATCTGAGTTATTGTCGAAAGAATCTATTGGTATTTCATCTTTTTTAAATAAGGAAGAGAAAGGTTCTATTGGGTTGTCTTCTCAATCTTCTGAAGAGCTTATCTCCTTTAATTTTGATTCTATTATCGGCTTAATTTTAGAAAATAATGTTATTTCAATTAAGGAGCTGTTTCCTGATACTATAATTTCTTCCCTTTCAAATGTTTTTAAGCTTACATTTCCTGTTGATACTGATATTATAAGTGTTATGAGGGACTATAATAGTGATGATATTGTAGTTTATGCTGAACCAAATTATCTTTATACTACTTCATTTGCACAAAAAAAGATATTAAGAAAGATACCAACTGATCCTATGTTTAGTCAGCAATGGGCTTTGGATCAAATTAGTGATTGTGATATCGATGCACCGGAGGCTTGGGATATTGAAACAGGTAGTTCTGATGTTACCATTGCAATTATAGATACAGGTGTTGATTATAATCATGAGGATTTATCTGCAAACATATGGCATGACCCAATAAGTGGTAATCCTGGTTATGATTTTGTGGATATTGATACTCAAATGTATTTGGATTATGGTTTCAGGTTGTGTCCTGACGAGGATTATACGGTTCCTGATTCCGATCCTTTGGATGTTTTTGGTCATGGTACTCATTGTGCTGGTATTGCTGGTGCTGTTAGTAATAATAGTTTGGGTGTTGCTGGTGTTGGTTGGAATTGTAAGGTTATGCCTGTTAGGGCTGGTTTTAAATTATTAGCCAAAGGCTGGTTTGGGAATTGGTTTGAAACTGCTTTGCTTGAGCTTGATGATGTCGCTTATTCTATTGTTTATGCAACTGATAAAGATGCTGATGTTATTAGTATGAGTTATGGTGGATATTTTAATTCAAATTTAGAAAAAGATGTTATTAATTATGCGTATTCTAATGATGTTATTTTAGTTGGTGCAGCTGGAAATGAAAATACTAATTTAGAACATTATCCTTCAGCTCATGAAAATGTACTTGCTGTTGCTGCTACAAATAGTACAGATGAAAGGGCTTATTTTTCTAATCATGGTAGTTGGGTTGATGTTGCTGCTCCGGGAGTCAATATTTTATCTTTAAGGGCAAATGATACTGATATGTATGGCGATGGTACATATATTGTTAATGAGGATTACTATATTGCGTCTGGAACTTCTATGGCTTGTCCTCATGTTGCAGGTCTTGCAGGTTTGCTTATTTCAAAAAATTCTCAATGTCCTAGCCCTGCACATATGGCAAGGTCTATGATACCTTTTACTGCTGATGAAATACAAGTTGATGAAGAAATTGGTGGTAGAGTAAATGCTTTTAATTTATTAAATCACAAGGCATTTGCAGCAAAACTTGATTTAATAACTTATTGGGAGGATGTGAAAGGAACCTTTGACATACGGGGTGCTGCATGGGGAGAAGACTTCCAAGAATTTATTTTGGAAGATGGTTTTGGTGAAGAACCAAGTTCATGGACAGAATTATTTGCTTCTTCAATTCCTCAGGACGGTGTGTTGTTATCACTTGATACTACATTGCTTGCTGAAGGTTTACATACTATTAGATTAAGAGTGGTTTGTAGTCATGGTACATATGCTGATAAAATTTTAATATTTGTAAATAACGAGGCAGATAATGGAATTTCAGCAGATATATATGTTAGCAACTGTTTTGATAGTTCTACTCCTGGTTGGAGTATTACAAAGTTTGATAATATTCAAGACGGAGTAGACCATGCAAAGTATGGTGATACTGTTTTTGTTTATGATGGAATATACGAAAATGTTTCGTGGTCTGTTAAATCAATAAAGCTTGTAGGTCAAAGTAATGATTTTACAATTATTGAGGGGGGTATTTGTTTAAAATACATGAAAAATACAATTGTTAAAAATTTTAAAATCAGAGGCTTTACTACTTTTTATGCGCTCAATAAACTTATTTATCTTGGAGCTCTTTTACTTATTGGTTCTAGTGATTGTGTAATAAAACAAAATAATATTCTAATTAAGGATACCAACGGAGTTTTTAATTTTTATGCAGCAATATCTCTTTCTCTTTCTTCACATAATGTCATTAAAGATAATATCATAAAAGGATTACCTTATCCTATCCCTGCCTGGGTTGTAAATTTTGGTATACTTGTTTCAGGTTCTTCTGATGTTACAATTTCAGATAATGAAATTTATAATTTTCAAAAAGGTATGTGTATTTTAGGAGTATTGAATTCGGTTATAGAAAATAACAAGGTTATAGGTGATGGTGATTTTGGAATGATTTTTGGTTTCATTGGAAAAATTTCGATTAAAAACAATTATATTTATTACGATTATCCATTAGAATTAAATTTTGCTTATCTAAATGAAATTGTTAAAAACAGATTTTATGGTATGGGCTCTCAACATCATTTATTATTCATATATGAATCTTCTTTCAACAAGTTAATTGCAAATGAAATAAGAAGCAATGATTCAACAGTAGCAGTTTTTTTAACCAAAATGTTAGAAAATTCCTCAAGTAAATATAATAAGATTTACTACAACAATTTTATTAATAGCTGGGCTAAAGACTGTTATGGTATAAACTCTACAAATACTTGGTATAAGGAAAAACTATTTGGTAAAGACATGGGAAATTACCATAGTAAATATGAGTATTGGTATAGAAAAGAGTTTAAAAAAGACCCAAAGGATAATAATAATGATGGAATATGGGACGTACCTATGTCACTTAAAGGAGGCGAATACCACAATACAATTGATAATGTTGATAAGTACCCAATGGTAGATCCTTTTGATCTTGAAAATATTAATATTGAAGAAATTGGTATTAATATGGAGATGTCCAGTGAGGAGCTTTTACTGTTTGAACAAATCGAGGAAGCATTTGACAGACAAATATCTTTGATTAATCAGGGGCTTGTTGTAATTGAGGAGCAGTTAGAAAGCAAAGGCAGCAGCTGTACTGCTTCTTAAATCTTTTTTTTTATCTTCCTAACTTTTTTTCAGTATCTGCAATCCTAAGTTTTGTTTTAACAACGGTATCTGGATTTAGCGAAATACTGTCTATTCCACATTCAACTAAAAACTCTGCAAACTCTGGGAAATCAGATGGTGCCTGACCGCATATCCCAACCTTTCTTCTTGGCTGGTGTTTATGTGCAGAATCAATTACCTGTGAAACAAGTCTTTTTACTGCATCGTTTCTCTCATCAAAGATATGTGCAATAATATCAGAATCTCTATCTAGACCTAGAGTTAATTGTGTCAAGTCATTTGACCCAATTGAAAAACCATCAAATATGTCTGCAAATTGGTCAGCAACAACAACGTTTGAGGGGACCTCGCACATAACGTATACTTCAAGGCCGTTTTCTCCCTGTACCAGACCGTTTTCATTCATAATAGATATTACCTTTCTGCCTTCATCAGGTGTTCTGCAGAACGGAATCATTGGTTTTATGTTAGTTAGACCCATTTCATCTCTTGCCTTTTTCATTGCTCTGCACTCAAGGCTAAACGCTGGTTTGAACTTAGTATCATAATATCTTGATGCACCACGCCATCCGATCATTGGATTGTTTTCAGAAGGTTCATACAAAAATCCGCCTATTAGATTTGCATATTCGTTTGTCTTAAAATCAGACATTCTAACAATTACATCGTTTGGATAAAATCCTGCAGCAATCTTAGATATCCCTCTTGCAAGTGTATCTACGAAAAACTCGATTTTGTCATCATAGTTTGCAGATCTTTCATCTATTTTTTTGATTACTTCTGCAATTTTTTCATCAGAATTTGCTTTTTCTTTTAGTTGATTGTATTCTAAAAGAGCAAGTGGATGAATCCCGATATATGAGTTGATAATAAATTCTTCACGAGCAAGACCAACACCGTCGTTTGGTATTTGACTTTGTTGGAATGCCTTTTCAGGAACACCAACATTCATCATAATTTGGGTTTTTGTTTGAGGCATGTTTTCTAGTTTTAGTTCATCCATTCTGAATTTTAGTAAACCATCATAAATTCTTCCGACGCCTTCGCTACAGTCAATTGTTACTTTAGAGCCGGCTTGTATTTTTGAAGTGCCATCACCAGTTCCAATAACGCAAGGAATACCTAGCTCTCGCGAAATTATTGCAGCATGACACGTTCTTCCACCACGGTTTGTTACAATTGCACCGGCAATTTTCATTATTGGTTCCCAATCGGGATCAGTCATGTCTGTTACAAGAATTTGCCCTTTTCTAAAGTTACCAATGTCCTTTGCACTTTCAATAACATTAACTTCTCCTTGACCAATCTTTGTTCCGACCGCCTCTCCCTCGACAAGCAGGTTGCCTTTCTCTTCTAAAACATATGTTTGCATAACAGCTGTATCTTTTTGTGAATGGACTGTTTCAGGTCTTGCTTGAACAATGAAAAGCTCACCAGTGTTTCCATCCTTTGCCCATTCGATATCCATTGGTTTTTTGTAATGATTTTCAATTATCACTGCCCATTTAGCAAGCTTAATTATTTCGTCATCGTTTATTACGTACTTTCTTTTTTCTTCTTCAGATACATCTTCATTATATGTTCCTTTCTCGCCATATACCATACGCTGCTCTTTAGTTCCAACTTTCTTTTCAACAATGGGTCTAAACCCTTTTTCAAGAGTTGGTTTAAAAACATAGAATTGATCAGGATTTACTGCGCCTTGAACAACATTTTCCCCAAGGCCATATGCACCTGTAATATAAACTGCGTCTTTAAAGCCGGATTCAGTATCAATAGAAAACATAACACCTGATGATGAAAGGTCTGACCTTACCATTTTTTGTACACCAACAGATAAATATACTGAAAAATGATCAAAGCCCTTGTCAGTTCTATAAGAAATTGCCCTATTTGTAAAAAGTGAAGCAAAACACTCTCTTGTTCTTTCAAGTAAATCTTCTTCTCCTCTAACATTTAGGTAGGTTTCTTGTTGGCCTGCAAAACTTGCATCTGGAAGGTCTTCAGCGGTTGCACTTGATCTTACTGCAACATCAACGTTTTCTCCGTAGCGTTTTTCCATTTCTTTGTAATGTTTTCTAATGTCTTCTTCAAGTTCAGGGGGAATTGGAGCGTTTTTAATAATGTCTCTTATTTTTTGACCACGCTCTGCAATATTATGAACATCATGAGTATCAAGGTCTGATAAAATCTCTTTTATTTTTTTGTCAATGCCTTCTTTTTCTATCATGTATTGATATGCATAGGCAGTAATTGCAAAACCACCTGGTACATTTACTCCTTTAGCCTTTAAGGATCTTATCATCTCTCCAAGAGATGCATTTTTACCACCGACTAAGGGTACATCTTTTATCCTTAATTCTTCAAACCATTTAATAAATACCTTTTGCATGGACATTCCTTCTATTTTTAACTATAGTATAACTAGATGCCGAGATAGGCATCTAATATTAAAACCTTACTATTAAAATGATAAAAAAAGGATGATTATTCCTCTAAAAAAACTGCCGCAGCAATAACTGTTGTCCATAAACCATTCTTATCACCTTGGGCAGTTTGTGCGATACTTTGAGTTCTTACAAACCTTCCACTCATTTTATATTCCTGTTTTCTTTCATCCCAAGCCTTCTCTAAGTCAAACTCAAAACCCAAGGTTGTTGCAAGCATGGATGCTGCTAAATCTTCAGCGTAATCCCCTGCTTTTTGTGCAGTCTGTCCATTGCTATGATGTTCAGATATATATCCATATGAGTTTTTTTCTTTTGGAACTGCAACACCAATTGCCGCACCAATAAGTCTATTGGGCTCATCGGTTTTATTACGTGACATAACACAATAAGTAATTTGGCCAGGTTCAAGCTCATTTATCCCTTTTTCTTTTGAAATTATTTTACATTTTGGGGGGACAATACTTGAAACATTTACAATGTTACATTTTTCAATTCCTGCATTTCGTAAAGATGCTTCAAAAGATTGCAGCTCATTTTTATGACGTCCGACGCCCTTTGTAAAAAAAACCCTTTTTGGTACCATAATTTTCTGTGTAATCAATTTTATTTTATAAATATATCTATATCTTTCAATTATTCTTCTTTCTTATCATCCTTACTATCAGATTGCATTTTCAAAAGATCACGCATTTGTTTTTGAATATCTACTTGTTCTTTTTGAAAGGCAACTTGTTCTTCTTGATATGGCGTTATTACATTACCTTGCACCATTTGTTCAACTAGTTTTTTCACCTCTTTATAAGGATATATCCCATGTAATTCATAATATGTCCTTGACATAGGGGTTTGAACTTCTTTTCCTCCACCAAAAACACCTAACAACTTTGCCTTTTTTTCACCAAGCATGACCCCACCTGCAGCCATAGATTTATCAGCACCAAGCCCAAAACCGGCTTGACTTATTGGAATAATTGTTCCAAAGCCAAAAATCTGACCTATTATTGTTTGTTTGGCGTTAATATCAGATATTTTATCATATCTTAAAGTCCTTTCATGTTTAGCAAGAATTCCTCCTTTAAAAATTATCCGCTGATTTGAAATGATATACCTATGAGATCTGCGATAACCTTCGACTAATAAGAAACCAAAAATTGAAATAAAGACTGTGTAAAAGGGCAAAAATGTTTTAATAGTATCTTGCCAGCCTTGCCAAAAAAGGAGTCCAATACCCCCTAAAAATATTGCAAAATACAAGAAAAATATACTCCAACGTATTGTAACCAATGATGCAATAATTCCTGCTACAAGGATAACAATACCCCATACCATGATAATAATCCATTCATTTGAAAACATGCCCTTAAACTCTGAGAAATTCACAAGCCACCCTGTTAAAGCTCCCCAAATTATTAAAAATAATGCAAGAGATTGAAATCTCATAAAGGATAGAGGATGTGGGGATAGCACTTTTTCTACTTTTTCATTTTTTAACAAGTCATCATCTTTCATCTTTGTCGCCCTTGCTTTTTTTCTTAAACATTTTGATACCTATTAAGGTTTTAAATTTATTGGTTTTGTACTTTAATAAGAGAAACGTAATAATAACTGTTGAAATAATCATTACAAACAACGAAGCAATATTTGTAAAAACTGTTGGATAATAGAAAAAAATAATTCTTGCAAAAATGTATGATAAAGGCATTGTAATATATGGTAGTAACTTCTTAGGGCCTTGGATATTGTCAGTTGTTTTAATTAAAAACAAAATTATATCTGTTATAAAAAGTGAGATAATTGAAATTATTGCAATCCATCCTAATACTGAAAAAAAAGCAACATACCAATTGTTATTTAAAAACAAAGAAATATAGAAAAAGACATATCCAAATAGGAAAATAATTACGATATATAGAGGTTTATACCTTATTAATGACCATATGTTTTTCAAATCATATAGCATGTCAATTTTTTCTTTTTTTTCCTTTCCTATATAACTAGGCCTCATTCCCATTCCTAAAAATATTAAAAATAGCAAAAATCCAAGATGGGCTGGATGTAGAAGATCAATATTTAATAAAAAATCTAAAAAACCCGCTGAAAATCTATAAAGACTTGTTCCAAATATAGTAATTTGTCCTGCAAATGTATATTTTATATCAATTATCTGTGAAGTATTAATAATTTGAAAACCATCGCTCATCAAGAAAAATAAACAAGCTAATAGTAAAAATGCAGGAATAAAAAACGGTCCTATAAAAAGAAACACATTTGAAATCCATTCAAATAGTCCCTTTTTTTCCTTTTTTGGTGCAACTTTTCCGTAATTTACGCTTATATAAAAATCTGAAATTCCACTTTTTGTAACAGTATAACCCAATGCATGACATATTGTTTGAAATAAAATTCCTAGAAAATTTGTAAATCTGCATAATGGCTTGTGTTTTGGTCTTATTTTTGATAAAAGAAATTTTTCGCTTTCTAAAAATAAAAGTTGAATAAACCAAAATAAAAGTACTGCAAGTATTGGCGCTAAGGGGGCAAATATTACAATATCAATTGGTGAACCTTCCATCTCTCTCCAAACTTTGGTAATTATTCTTTATATTTAACCTTATCTTACATTACTTCCTACTAAATTTTATAAATTGTTGCCCTAACTTCCAGATTATTATTGTACCAAAACATACTTATATTAAGATTACTGAATTAATACTATTGTCTGAAGGTTAGGATTTATGAAAAATTCAAAAATATTTGTTGTATTATCCTTTATTCTTGTTTTTTCAATTATTTCAATTTCTTACCAGCCTGTTGTTGGCAAATCAGATGAGTATAATGGCTCAAATTTTGATGACTTGCTTTTTAAACTCAAAATAAAATTTTATCTTCGTTTTCTTAAATTTCCGTCTATGACTTTTTGTGTTTTAAAAAATGATAGTATTGTTTTTTCAGGAGCTTTTGGGCATTCTCATGTTTACCTAAGAAAAAAAGCAGATTTAGATACGATATATGTAATAGGTTCAAATTCAAAATCTATAACTGCTACTGCGATAATGCAACTTATTGAAAATAAGTCATATGGATTAAGCCTGGACGATAATATAAGCAAATATTTACCTTTTGATATAAAAAATCCAAATTTTCCAAACGTAAATATTACTTTCAGAATGCTGCTTGCACATCAATCAAGCCTTAATGATCCAACTTTAGATTTACGTTATATTTTTCCACTTGAAGAGAATATAACAAAATGGATAAAAGAGCGCTTAGTTCAAACTGGCAAGCATTGGGGAGATTATCCTCCTGGAGAAGACATATGGTATTCAAATACTGGCTTTATCCTAACGTCCTTGCTTGTTGAGGAAATATCAGGTGTGCCTTTTGAAAAATATTGTAAAAAAAATATTTTTGAACCTTTGAAAATGTACAACACTAGTTTTGATTTAATAGATCTTGATAAAAAAAGTATGGCAAGACCCAGTTTTCATATATTTGGTAAATTGTACCTTCCTTTATTTCATTATGATGCTAAATGTGTATCAGCGTGTGGTGGCGTTAGAACTACAGCAGTAGACCTTTCGCATTTTTTACTTGCCCATATGAATAACGGGACATATGGCGGAGTAAGAATTCTTAAAAATGAAACAATCGAGGAAATGCATAAAGTCCAATACTATAATTTTACTTCAAATTTTTATGGAGGAATACTTCAGCATGGTCTTGGTTGGATGCATCTAAATTTAAGCGGAGATATGTGGGAGGGATATAATGGAGGTGCTTTTGGTTATAGCTGCAATATGATGGTTTTACAAAAAAGTAACACAGGAATAATAATACTTGCAAATGGTAATTTCAACAGACCCCGGGGAGTTATTTCAAATAAAATATGCTTATTGAAAATTGATATGTTATACAAAATGGCAAACGAATTAATAAAAAAAGCTGAGCAATAGTACTATCTTTTAATAATAATTATTTCTTCACAATCATTTTTGTAGGGTCTTATATGGTCATAGTTTCTTATAAAGATAATATTTTTATCAAGTTTTCTTAGAAAAAATTTACATGGGCCTTCTGACAATCTTTTACAAGATATCTTAGTATCAATCTTTAAAAATAATGATATATCAAGTATTGGACATTTGTTTTTGCATCTAGTTATAAGCTTATCCTTGGTCATTTCCAAAACCAAACAATCCTCTTTTGGGACTTTTAGAAAATCAAGATAAAAAAGCTCTAGAATGTCTTTGCCGGTAATTTCTTTTTTTATTTTATTTTTTAAATGCCATTTGAATGCATAGATGTAAAAAAATATTTCAAAAAGTCTTAGGTGATACAAAATCCTAAAAATAAATCTCTTTTTAAAATTTTTTTTCATTTTTATAACCTATAGTACTGAAATATCAATTTCTTCACCTGAGCTATCATATCCTTGCCAAGATGAATTATCAAAAGGATAACCAACGATTATATGCACTTTACCATATTTTCTAAATAAAAAGGTATCAGCTTCAGATGGATGGAAATTTGGGGAAGGATGACTATGGCATGTCCCAATAATTGAAAAATCAATAGGCAGCATATGCATTTTGAAAATTGCATGGGAATCTCCAGACACTGTTCCAGGTAAAATAATTATTTCAATTATTGTCTGCTTTTCATCAAGATCAACTCTTAAAAGACCGCCAAATTCATTGGGGTAGCTAGATTTGGCGCATTCAAAAATAAAATTCAAAGTATCTTTTTTTATCTTCCACGATACTTTTTTATTATTTTCTTTTCCTTTTTTAAAAATACTCATGTTTTTATCGCACCAATTTTACTCTGACCATTTCATAAAATGATTCACCAAAACGAACAAAACGAGCCTTTTTTTCAGAGCCAGTAATTATAATGTTGCTATCTTGAGTAATTATTTGTGGTGATTCACCATCAATTACAATCTTTGACTCTTTACTGCTATATATTAATTTAATTCCGACTTTTTTATCAAGCGGCACAACCCACGGACGTGCTGAAAGCTTAAAAGGAGCAAGTGGTGCAATTACCATTGCATTTACCGAGGGATCAAGAATAGGGCCTCCAGCGCTTAAAGCATAACTAGTTGACCCAGTTGATGTGGCAACTATTACTCCATCAGCACCAAAAGAATCTATCAGTTCATCATCTACAAAAATCTTAAGATAAATAATTTTTGCAATACGCGAGGTCTGAACAGTTACTTCATTTGCTGCATCTGGAAGTCTCTTTCCATCAACAGCTATCTTTAATTTCGCTCTTTCTTCGATGTTATAATCTCTTTTTATCACTCGTTTTAACCCACTGATAGCATATTTTGAATCAACTTCTGTAAGAAAACCCATTCCACCATAATTTATCGCAAAAATTGGTTTTTCAATTTTTTCAAGAGCCCTTAAAATTGTCCCATCGCCACCGATAGTGATTACAATCTCTGCATTTTTATTTATTTCTTCATGGGAATATTTTTTTACTTTTTTTTGTTTTGCTATACATTCTTCAGTGAAAATGTCGCCTTTATCTTTTAAAAAGTCAAATATTTCACAAGCAAAAGAAATTGCATTTTTATTAATAATGTTGCAAACAATTCCCCATTTCATTGCCTTTTAATCTCCATTATTTTATCTCCATGTTTGATTAAGGCCTTAAGTTTTGTAGATATCGGTAAATGCTTTGAAACTTCCTTAATTAAACCATGGGTACTTATTTCATCAAATTTTACATCTTTTAGAGCAGATGCAAGTTTGTTCAATGTTTTGTCATCCATATCTAAAAGCAACTCTTTGACGAGATAGTTTCTTTTTATTTTTCTACCAAATGTATTTTTCCAGTAGGTTTCATAAGGCAACAAGGTTTCTTGGTCAAACTGTTGTTTTTCAACTGCTGTACCAATTGTTTCACCTGCAACTTTTCCCCCTTCCAAGCAATGTGTAAGCCCTCCTCCCGTGATTGGATCTACATGGCGGGCAGCATCACCTACTAATAGTAAATTATCCCTAACTGTTTCAACTGGATTTGATACAGGAACTGCCCCTGCAAGAAAACGAATAGGTTCACCCTTTTTTAAATTGGGATCATTTGCAATGAATTTATCAAGAAGTTTTTTTGCATCTCCTGATTCACTTAAACTTGCAAGTATCCCAATTCCTACATTTGCAACATCTTTACCCTTAGGAAATACCCAAACATAACCACCTGGGGCAATTTCCTTTCCTAGGTAGAAATCACAATATGCATCATTGCAATCAATATTTGTAAGTGTATATTGGGCACATGTTTCTAGATCCTTAGGTTTTAATGTTGTATTGATTCCTGCCCATTTTCCTATTCTTGATTCAACTCCATCTGCACCTACAACAATATCTGCCTCTATTTCAAATTCTTCATCAAATCTTTTTGCTTTTATACCTTTTATCCTATCTTTTTCTAAAATTAAACCTGTTACATTTGTGTTCATCATAATCTTAGAACCGGCTTTGATTGCTAATCTTGCTAGTTCCTGGTCAAAAATATCTCTATATATTACATAACCTGTTTCATTTCCAGCCATTTCTGCTCCTAGCTTTACCATTGTTCTATCTGGGGAATATATCCTTGCTCCGTCCATATTTCCTGCGATCCATCTATTGCCTTCAAGCATATCCCACTCATCGATTTTTTTACTAATTCCTTCACCACAAAGGACAGGCACTCCGACCTCTTTTCTTCTCTCAACAATTAAAACTTTTGCTCCTGATTCGGCAGCAAAACGTGCAGTAACAGAACCAGCAGGACCTGAACCAACTATTACAACATCATATTTCATTTAATATCCCTCTCCTGCAATGGCACCAACAGGGCACATCCTTATACAAATTGCACAACTATTACATTTTTCCTTGTTTACATTAGCATAACTTCCGGTCATCAAAATTGCATCTTGCGGACAGATTGATATGCATCCTCCGCAGGCAAGACATTTTTTTCCATCAACTTTTGCTTTAGGCTTTGCCATATGATTCACCTCTTATAACACCTGATGCGATTAAATGGGCCACGCGAATAGGCTCAGGAATGACACCTCGTATTGTTGAAAGCTTTATTATTTCTTTTGTCTCTTCAATATCAATCCCAGTGCATTTCACATATATTGGATTATGTTTTGTTTTAACCTCGTGTAATGCCCCTTTTTTCATCAGTTCGTATCTGTCTTTCCAATCTTTAAAATGTTTTTTCAACGCGTTTTTTATACTATCAAAATCTGGACGGTCTCGTGTAACAGTTATAATAGGAATTGATAAGCTTGAATACAAATCTTCGATATCAATGATATTGAAACCGCCGAGGGCAATTCCATCTGTTAAAATTGCTTTTAACTGCTTATTATATCTTGTATTTTTTACTAACTTCTTAATTACTTTGGTACTATCATTACCATCAATTTTTACTTTATCGCACAATATACATTCAAGATATTCTCCGCCTCTCATTACTGCTCCGATAATAACTGTAGATTTATCTCTGAATTTGAAAGGGGCATCATCTATACCTAAAAGTCTTATTTGTGATTTCATTTTCACTTTCACAAAACATTAGATAAAACAAAAATTTTTCTAATATCATTTTTTTTCGATATCTTTAAAAAAGTTGCGCTATTTATGAGGCAATAGGGAGATTTTAGTTATGAGAAAAATAAAATATAAAATAATGGTGTTTTTAATTGCAATTGCACTAATTGGAATAACCCAGACTGTTTCTGCTGAAATAGATGGAAGTGGAGATGTATTTCATCATAAGGTATCTACAGATGGCCAAACATGGACATATGAACAAGCAAGCACTGCAAAAGATGATGTGGATATTAAAGAAATAACCTACATTGTTAGTGGCAACACTTTGGCAATTACCATGGAAGTATATGGTAATATTCAAACTTCCACAAAACATGCATATTTGTTTTATTATAACACATCTGATGCAACATATATTTTTACTTGGATAAACACTGGAAGTGCTATTGGATATGATTGGGATTTTTATTTAAATCAAGATGATTACGATTATATGGAAATGTTAGATCATATGGTATTTGGAGATATAACAAAAGACGGTAGTATATTAACGGGATCAGTTGAACTGATGGGATCATCAGAACCAACTAATGTTTGGGGATCTGCAATTGAATATGATGTTGATTATTCAGAAATTACTGATTATGGAACAATAGAATGGTATGGGGATTACTGGCCAAACATGTACGCTCCTTGGTATGGAGTGGAAGATGAGGATGATACAGAAGATGATACGGAAGATGAAACAGAGGACGAAACCGAAGATGAAACAGATGATACAACAGACGAGACAGATGAATCAACTCAAGATACAACAACTGATGAAGAATCACCAGGTTTTGAGTTTGTTGCACTTATTGCAGGAATAGCACTTTTAATATTTGTCTTCAGAAAGAAAAAATAAAAATTTCCTTTTCTTTCTTTTTTTTACAACAAGGATAGTTTCCCTGTAACTTGATCTATAATATTATTAGGCGCAGGGCCAATTCCAAGAACGGTATTTGTTCCTGCAGGAATCTCAGTATGTCCTGCATCAGAAATAATTATTGCAGCCATTTTTAATTGTTGGGCTTTTTCTTTTAAATCGTAAAAATCTTTTTCATTTTCAACTTTTACAACTGCCTTTTTTGCGCCTTCATTCTGCCATTTATTAAACCATTTAGAATTTTGTTTTTTAGTTTCAAGTGAACATGCAACAGCAGCGTGTGCAACTTGAGCTGCAAGTTTACCTGGAGTTAGTTTTAAATCAGATCTGGTAACAATTACCATCTTATATTCAAAATCCATCATCATTACCTTTAACATCATCCATCTTATAAAAAGATTCACGACGCCATTTTTCACCCATAATTTCAGCTTTATCTTGTTCAACAAGCCCTTTTACTAGTAAAGTTTTTTTCTCCTCTTCAATGTGCTTTAGAGGTACACCAAGATATTTCATTCCAGACTTTATTATAAGAATATCATCATCAATTGCTATACTTTCACCAATCTTTCTACCTGCTCCATCTAATACAAAACGACATAATAACTTATTTTCATTATCTTTGTCTGAATCATTTTGTTTATTTTTTTTTCCTTTGAATAATAGGACTACTCCTAAGATTTCCTGAAAGATTATCGATTGAAAAATGCTAATAAACATCTTAATTATCCCAGCCACAGAATCTACGATTCTATTATAAATCTTTGGAAATATACCGGTTTTAATTATGTTAGAATATGATGTTGCAATAGTCGGTGGAGGCCCGATAGGTGGCTTTATTGCAAAAAAAATCGCAGAAAAAAATATTAAAGTTGCAATATTTGAAAGAAATAAAGAGATTGGTTTGCCGATTAATTGTGCAGGATTGGTTTCACAAAGGGTTTTTGATATACTTGATATTTCATCAAAAAATATTATTCAAAATAAAGTAAAAGGTGCAAATATTCATTCTCCATCTGGAAATATTTTAAAAATTGGTGGAGATAAAGTTCATGCATTGGTTATTGATAGAAATATTTTTGATAAGGAAATTATAAGGGGAGCAATTGAAAAAGGTGCTGATATTTATCTTAAGAATAATGTAATTGCCGCTCAAAAAACAGATGGTTTCATTGAACTGAAAACATCTCAGGACCAAGACGTTAAATGTAGATTGTTAGTTGGTGCAGATGGCCCATTTTCAAAGATTAGAGATAGATTTGCGTTTCCAAAACCTGATGAGTTTTTAAGAGGAATAGGAGCTGAAATTTCAAATGTTTCACTTGATTCAGATTTTGTTGAAATATTTGTAGGAAATAAAATTGCACCAGGTTTTTTTGCATGGGTAATTCCTACAAACAATAATGGTACCAAGGCTAGAGCCGGTTTATGTATTAATCAAAATTCATCTCATTCTCCAAAATATTATTTTTCAAATTTCCTTAAAAATAACTCGTATCTTAAAGACGCGAGAGTAAATAATTATATTGCAGGTATTGTGCCTCTTGGTCCTTTGAAAAATTCGTATTCATCAAATGTTTTTATTGTTGGAGATGCTGCGGCTCAAGTTAAGCCAACTTCTGGTGGCGGAATTTATACAGGTCTTTTATGCGCTCAGCATTGTTTCAATGTTTCAATTAAAGCTTTCCAAAAAAATGATTTCAGTTTAAAGACGTTAAAAAAATATCATAAATTATGGAATGCTGAAATTGGAAGAGAGCTATCTTTAGGAATGAAGTTCAGAAAAATCTATAAAAAATTATCAGACCAACAGTTGGATAAATATATCAAACGTTTTCAAAATCCAAAAATTGTTGAAACAATATCAAAATATGGAGACATTGATTATCCTTCAAAACTTATAAAACCTTTAATAAAGAAAACGCCCTCTCTTATAAAATTACTTCCAAGTATTATTAAGGATTAAGAAAAATTTGATTATTTTGATCCTGGCGGAGGAGGTACATAATAATCTTCTTCTTCATATCCAGTTGGCTCTTCTTCCTCAGTTATTGTTGGAATTTTTTTTGCTTTTCTTTTTCTTCTAATTATGTAAATTATAAGAATCAATATAATTGCAATTACAAAGCTAATCAAGCATGGTGAAAATATTCCTACAATAAAAAATGCAGAAGGATTCATTTTACAAGTAACTTCTACTTGTGATATTAAATCTGAGTCTGATGCGTTAAAGGATATAATTAATACTTCTCTTTCATCTTTTGTAAATTCAACATTTGATTTATTGTAAGGATCATTTACATCAATTGAAATGCCTTCTGGAAAGATTATCTTAT
>Ga0272442_10004149_pt1 | contig 19938 bp, 14 predicted proteins | sample SSMForm2O_FD_200262 | JGI IMG/M metagenome (GOLD analysis project Ga0272442, IMG submission 200262) | Marine sediment archaeal communities from Little Sippewissett salt marsh, Falmouth, MA, United States - SSM-Form-2O | ecosystem: Environmental > Aquatic > Marine > Wetlands > Sediment ... | reverse complement strand
GTTTAAGGAAATGGCGCAAAAGGCAGGCGTAACGGTCAGGGATATCTACTGGACGATGGGTTCCCATGATGCGGTGATTATCATGGAAGGTTCCGATGACGAGGCCGTTACTGCAGTTATGCTCAAACTCGGCTCATTAGGAAACGTCAGGACAGAGACGCTGCGGGCTTTTACCTCATCCGAAATGAAGGAAATTATCTCAAAAGTGCCAAGCTAAAAATGGGGGTGGGGGTTTTAGATTATCCTTGATATTGGGGTAAAAATGGGGGTGGTTTTGTGTGGGGGATTTGGGGCACCCTCGATATTGGGCTAAAATCAAGGGTGGGGTGGAAAAAAAAGACGAAAAATTGAAAAAAAAACGACAAAAAGTTTTTAAAAAGGGGGAAAAAAGAAAAAAATGAAGAAAAATTGAAAAAAAAGATGCAAAAAGATGTGCAAAATTGCACACCCGATTCAAAAACCTCCTTCAATGTTAAAATGGGCAGTTTAGAGTCGAGCAAAATTGCCTTCTCAAAATGAAGATGGTTCAAATGTTAAAATGGGTAGTTTGGGTAGTCTGCGCAGTTTTAGCTACCGACTACAAATTTCGAGGGCAGGATGTTGAATTTAAAGTTTTGAATTGTGGAGCAGTTTCGCAAGACTTGTTTTAAAAATAGCTTTTGTGCAAGGAAAAAGGATTGAGGCTAAAAGATTAGAGGCAAATAAGTGTTTTGGTATTGTTGGGTACAGATTTCACAGCAAAAATGATATTAGTTTGTAAGTTTTTGTTGACAAATGAGTTGATATGATGCTATAATATATGATAAGCGTCGGACGATGGAGGAGGTTCCTCTTGTCCGAGTATCACGATAAAAGAAGTCTTTGCTCAAAGAAAAGAACGACACTACATAATTGATTCGGCACATTTTTTGATTAGATGTCAAAATTGCTTGACAGAGATTGTTGTGAGTTGATATTGTAAACTTTGACTGGAGCTTTGAGAATCAAACTGCCGATAAAAGCTTAACAGGACTAATTACTTAGGAAAGATGGGATTTATGAGAGCATACTGGCTTGCCAAGCTGATTAGTTCCGTTACAGAGGTGCATTCAAGAAATCGGTTTAAGAAGTCGATGTACTTTCTCCAACGTAAGCTGCCATTACACTTAAGTTAAATTCTTTATTATTAAGGTACGTATTAATTTGGCATGGAAGGTTTGATAGAACAACTTAAAGATTACAGCGTAGTAGCAGAGGTGTGTTGTTGTAGAAGATTTGCTTGCTTTTAACCTTAATCCGATTGTTAAGGGTTCAAACGAAAAAACGCTTGAAGTTAATGAGAGGGAAGAATAATGGTTGAGCATAATACAGAAATAAACCATCAAGAATTGCCTCCGTCGATGCGCGAAGACTTGGCCGTAGTTTCCTGTTTTGCTGCTCATGAAGTACTTACTGTTTTGGAAGGTCAAGGAAGTCCATTTGAAGCAACAAAGAATCTTGTAAAGATAATAGAAGAATCCATTATCTCGGTTGGTCAGGACACCTCGCCTGATACAATGGTAGACCCATCAATGGCCATCGCTATGAACCAAGCGTTAGAATCTTCCCAGTTAGGCGAAAAGGACTCAACCAAGACTGTAGAGCAACTGGTTACTGAGACCAGACAGGTAGTAAAGTTGCTTGGCGAGCTGGTTGAGAATCCTACAAAAGTTCGCAATAACTTAAAGAAACTCCGTGCTTTATGCCTTGCGCTCTCGAGTAGCGTCATTGCATGTGAGGAACCAGTAGAAGAACTGGAGCTGGAAATTACATAATGGGAGCGCTGAGTCCTTTGTTCTCATACGCGCGAGGGAGAATTCTTTCTGCCTTGGAAGAAATCTCAGAGTTGGAAGGTTGTGAATTTCCATACAAACATTCCAATGATGCGCTTATTGAAATTAAGAAAAAATTCCAAAGATACCTGGATCAGTTAGGTTTGTTGGGGGACCATGCATCTACTGATCTTACTCTTACCTGTTCCCTGTCTTTAAGAGATTTATTTCGGTGCCTGCCACTTTTAGGTTTCATAATTAGATCTACCGCCGTTAGGAATGCATTTGAGGTCTTTCATCCTTTGCTTGACATCCTGCGCAAAGCTTTGGAGCCCAAGATAGGTAAAGACTCTCAAAAAAGAAAACTCGTCCTTTCTTCCGAGTGGGCCTATTCACCCTTGATTTATCATGAAATACCTGTTCTTCCCGGATACGCATTCATAGGTTTACCAAGTTCGGAGTCTGATAATCCTTTACTAATTCCACTTTCCGGCCATGAGCTTGGCCATTCTATTTGGACAACATATAAAATGAACCTGGAATTTGCACCTATGTTTATCGAAGCGATAAAAGACTATATACGGAGTAACTGGGAGGAATATATAAAACATTTCCCAGGCAAAAAAAAGGAAGATCTTAATACAGTTTTAGCCGTTCAGCAAACATGGAAAAAAGCTCAGTCATGGCTATTTGCACAAGCTAAAGAAACTTTTTGTGATTTCGTCGGACTAAGAATGTTTGGCACGTCGTTCCTCCATGCCCATGCATATCTGTTTGCTCCGAATGTATCCAGCCCTCGATCTGTTAAGTACCCTAATACAATTAAGAGGGTCGATTACCTCATAACCGCTGCCAATGCAGAAGGTTACAAATTCAAAATACCTGATGGTTATAAGGATATGTTCCAAGATCGCCAATTGCCCGAACTAACAACGGGTGAGAAGTTTCAACTAAGTATAGCAGACCATGTATTGAACACCAAGGTAAAAATTCTTATAGAACGCGCTGAGGAAATAATATTCAAAACAAATATTCCAAAACCCAGCGAAGCAGAGAGCGAAAGGATTTGTAAACGCTTTAAGTTTGTTATACCTGCCGAGGGGGCCAAATCTCTGGCTGATATTCTTAATGGTGCTTGGAAAGCGTATAACGACAGCCATCTATGGAAACACCTGCCAAAAATTAACAAGAAAAAGGAGGATGTTTTAAAGGACCTCGTACTCAAGAACATAGAGATTTTCACATACGAGAGTTTATTGGAGGGTACTTGATGATACTGAAAGCTGAGGATGTAGCCAAACGCTTGGAAAAAGGCCTTAATCCTAACGAGAAAGATCCGCTTGTTATTAGCCCTCATTCAGACATTAAGACCATCCGGGAGTCCGGCTCAGCTTCTATAGACCTGCGCCTTGGTACTTGGTTTGTTAAACTAAGACAAGCAAAAATCGGATCCTTTAAAATTGAACAAGAATTGTCCGAAGCTCAGATGGCTGAAACGCATTACGTTCCCTTCGGAGAGCAGTATTTATTACACCCTCAATCTTTTGTTCTTGGAGTAACTTTGGAATGGCTGCGCTTGCCAAAGGATTTGAGTGCTTATGTTATTGGAAAATCAAGCTGGGGACGGCGAGGTCTTATAATTGCGACTGCAACCGGGGTACATCCAGGTTTTCCAGGATGCCTAACCTTAGAATTAACCAATGTTGGTGAAATCCCGATTGAGATTCAACCGGGGATAAAGATATGTCAAATTTTCTTCCACAAAGTCTGTGAACCTGTTTCTAAAAACATAGATCAGAGCCAGTTCGTCGGCTCTCGGAGACCAAAACTAGGGAAAATCAAGCTTGACACAATTGCTGAAAAACTTGCAAAAAAGCCAAGCTAATTGAATAGTTTTTGATTAAATAGAAGTGAACCCAACACGAGGAGCTAAATCAAAAAGGGGTGAAAAAAATATAAAAAAATCTTGAAAAAGTGCTTGCAATATAAGATAGGCGACATATAATACATATTACGCGGAGAGAAAACCGCGGAAAAGTAAGAATCACTGAGTTTTCAGACGTTCCGGTCAAAGCTGGAAGGTAGTCTTCGCAGAACGTTTGGAAGGCTTGGTGCTCTTTGTTTATGCAGAGAGCACCATTGCTTTGTATTTTCCAAGGCAATGGTTGCGCACGTATGAAGCTATAGAAAGAGCATCGTTTGCTTTCGCGTCTGCGAAGGGGTTCCAGCCCCCGACCGGAGCGTGATTGCGGCGGTGCTCTTTTTTGTTTTGGGGCGTCGGCGGATATAGAGAGACGAAGGGAATTGATATGGTTACATGGACAAAGTACGAGGCGTTAAGTGCCCCCCAGCACGTGGGCTGGAGGCTAAATCAAAAGAAGTGATAAAAGTATTATTATGCACCGCCCGGGGCCGATGGAGCGGCGTATAAACGGGCGGTGCGAGGCCTTCAATAGATATATCAGGGTCGGGGAAATTTCGCTCTCCTCTCTCCCTCCGAACCCGGCCCTGATTTTTTTATAGGGGGAGTGGATTTATAAAAAAAGCCCCGTACCACGTTGGGTACAGGGTGAAATAACCGGCGTATAAATATGGGGGAAAAACTGCGGTCTCAAGATTGCTAAGTTAAATGTATTTTTGCCTATCACGGGTTTGACCATTGGAGAACGGACTTTGGCTCAATTTGCAATTCTGCGGTTGCGCTCGAAGGGTTTATAATTACAATCGTAAGAGCCTGCTGCTGCGGGGCCAAAGATACCTCAAAGCCGATTAGACGTGTACCCGGATTTGGTGCGTCGTAGTCAGCTTTCGGTTCGGTTGAATAGGTCCTTAGCTTTATATCTTCATCCGTGAGGACGGTTAAACGTACGGCCTTTGCTTCCTGTTTTAGTAAAGCAGTATTGCTGCTTTCGATAACAATCTCGGCTGTGGTAACCATTGCCCAGCGTACCGCTGCGGGCTGGTCGGCTGAGCTGAACTGGTCCTGTATGATAACCTGGCCGTTATCTAAAAGCGCTGCACCTCGAAGGGCCTGGGCCAATTGTCCCTCATACACATCGGACATATCAAAGACCACATGGGGAAACGGCTGTTTATCAGAGTAGCGAATTATTGGCGCACTGCCATTGACCCTTTGATGGCGACCATTGACTACCAACGTGTTGTGAGAGAGGTTATTGTAGCGGAAAATCTTCCAGCGGTCAGAGTCCTGACTTCTGCTCCAAAGGTCCATTCCCAATGATTCAATTTTGTGGTAGCTCTCCGCTCCCAGGTCGGACGCCCATCGCAGGGCCTGGCTATCAATAACAAATGAGCCCACATCCATGTGGCCATGGTTAACACCCGGTGAGCCGCCCTTTATCGCCAAGTATGCTGCCTGGGGGTCTGTCCATGAATTGCGAAACATCGCTACGGGATTTTTTCCGCGTCCCATCCAACTGAGCTGTTTTGGGACGGCCTGCCTGCTGCTACACCACAGCAGTGCCAGTGGAGAAAACCGGGTCTGAACCAGTTTCGCCGGGTCCTGCTCGGAAAGGTCTTTCCAAAGCTGATATTGGTTCCATGCCAGTGTCGGCTGGTCGTATTTCTGAGCAAACCAGAAGACCGTTGGTGAAAAACCGCCCCGTGAGCCGCTATCGGGATAATTGAAATACAAACCGGTCGGGCCGGTAACGTGCAGGTAGTATTGAGCGGTGCGAGCAAAACCGGATGCCTGCGAGAGGTTGAAATCCGTCCCCAGCGTCGATTCGAGAGCCGCCAGCAGAACCACATTATAGGTGGTGCCATAGACCCAATAGCCGGGTCCTTCGGGATATGCCCCATCGGGTTCATATTGCTTCATTACTACCTGTACTCCATTGACCGCCCGTTGGACGAGCTTTTGAGCTAATTGCGGTTGGTGTTCCATGATAGCCAAAGCACCAAGAGTTATGCCTCCGTTGCAGACCTGATTCCAGTTATTATGTCCCTTTACCCAGCCGGTATTTTCCAAAGATGGTTTAAGTCCTTTTTCCAGGATGGCGCGGCGAATCTTCCGGCGGCTTTCTTTCGACAGGCCGTCATATAGCCAGTCATAGCCTATTGCCAGCGCTGTTGTCATTTCCGCAACATCGAGGAAATGGCTGGGATTCCAATCGGAAAAAGCGGCGGCTGCCAACATTTCTTTTTCAGCCCTTTGAAGATAAGTCTTTTTGGCGGTGAAACGATATGCGGCACTTAGATGGACAACTCTGTCGAGGCATCGTCGCGAGACAGCGAGCAGACGTCGGCCTGTTTTAATTCGTTTTACTGGCGGTTGTTGCAAGATGCCATCGGCTTTTGCGAGCATAGCCTGGTAAAAAACCTGCAAAGGCTGATGGGATTCGATTTTATTTTTAATTTCAGCTATATGTTTATTTGTCATCAGCAGTCGGGGATGCTGCTTTATCGGCTGATTTAAAGCGGCCTTAACCTGCTCGGAAGTAATCTCGCGGAATGGCGTTTGCGAACCGGCATAAGAATTTAGACACAACGCAAATCCCAAGATTAACAGGCAACGATATTTCATGGGTGTCTCCTAAAGTTAAAGTTAAATGGACTTTTTCTATTACAGAGGATTTTACAGAATTGGCTCTGAGCTTTCAAGAATACATAATAATTCGACATAGCTGCCCATGTTTGTGATAATAATATCTCCATTGGCCGGGACAGATGCAACTGTCCGCAGGCTGCCTGATTTGTAATTATACGCTTGTTGTTTAGAAGTACAAGGTTTCATCCGCGAAATCCTATGAATCGGAGCCGTTCAGGAAAATAAATTCAGGAGGTGTGGTTTGGGGGCAAAAAAATATCGGCTTTTTCAGATTTTTTGAAAAATTTTTTTATCGGGCGACTTATTATTATCGGGGTTAAAACAGGTAATTTACGGGGTTTACGGAAAGAGCATTTAAGGGGCCAGGCAGAAATTTGGGAAATTAGTAAAGAGCGGTAATTTTTTAACTTTGCGTCATGTTTACCAGTGTTAAAATGAGAGTATATCCCGGCCCGACAGAGGTCCAAAAAAGCTCAAGGGAAAAAGGCAAATCTGTCGAAGCAGTATTAACAGAAAAGTGAATAAAATGGTGGCTCTGGAAAGTGGCCAATACGGCCATATTAGTTTCAACCTGTGATGCCTAGTTCACAAAAAACATACAAGGCAGAGCGAAATCGGGGCAGAGCAGGGAGGAAGCTAAAGCCCAAAAAAGGAAAGAGCCACAAAAATAAAGGGAGAGCCGAAAGGCTCTCCCATTTTTCAAGCCAGTAATTTCTCCTCGTCCTACTGCAAAATGCGTGATTTTAACAATTTTTAAGGGGTTTGTGCCGGGTGTTTGGCAAACTTAGCGGTGAAAACAAACATTAAGTTGACAAGTATGTCGCATTATTTTAGAATGATATTATCAATTATACAAGGAAAACCAGAGCCAGGAGGATAGTCTATGCGCTTAACATTGAAACGAGATGAGCAGGTTATAAATGATTTTCGCTTCTCTTCAGGTCCTATTTCCATCGGCAGGCAAAGCAACTGCCAGGTTGTTTTGAGCAATGAGGCGGTTTCGAGACAACACGCCGTAATTTTTACCGACAAGGACGGGAAATGGATGGTCGAGGACAAGAAATCTGCTAACAAGACATATCTGAATGACAAGGCTATAGAAAAGAGTGAAATTAAAACCGGCGACTGCCTTCGTATAACCGATTATACTATCGAAATCAATCTGGATGCCACAACAGAATCGACCGATTCGCGTATGGCAGATACACTTAATCTGGAAGCAACGCTTACGACACCTCGTCATGAGACTGTAGTAAGAAAACCCGACGCCGCCCATGCACCAGCTATGAGATTAGCAGCCAGGCGATTAACCGATTTTTCTCAGGCTACGGAGGCAATCTGCGAAGCAGGTAATCTCGACGAATTACTGCTGACCTTGCTGGATGTCACATTGAAGCAGTTCGAGGCTCTTCGCGTCTGGTGTGCCTTGCGAAATGAGCCTTCCGGGCCGATGAAATACCACTCCGGCAAAAGAAGGGACGGGCAGCCTGTGCAACTGAGTGATTTGCCTCTTAGTGAGAAGATAAACCAGTCTGTTGAAAAAGGGCAGTCATTAGTGCTGCCGCGGGTCTCGGCACAGATGGAAGAGAAAGAAAGAATACGTTCGGCTATAATAGCAAGTATTATGCGGCCAACCGGCTGTTTCGGCGTGCTTTACGTTGACAATGCAATGATACAGGAACACTACTCTCTGAGCGATTTGGATTATCTGATGTTCATTGCAATACACACGGCCGCTGTAATGAAAAATTTCTGACTTTGTTAATCAGGCAGCAGCAAGCATATTGAAGAGGCTGACCCCGAATAAATCCATATCAAAGGCACTGCAGATTTTAGGCTTGTTATTTACTCAAGAGGTCTGGTGGACGGAATCCAGTGCAGCATAGCGGTCTTCAGCAAATTCAAAGAAGTCCTGAAGGCCTATTACCGCAAAAATGCCTTTTATCAGCATCGAAACATTGCACAATATCAAGCGGTAGCCACATTTTGTTAAGAACTTGTGCAGTATGATGAGGTTACAAATGCCGGAAGAGGTGAGTGTTTTGACTCTCAAAAAGTCAACCACCACGTCCTTGTCACATCTTTTACCAATAATTCCATTGATAGCTTCAATCTCATCACTCAAATGAGGTTCTTCAGGCAAAGTTACGAGAATAACACCTTCGTTAAGAGTTCTAATTCCCATTTTCTGTACTCAATCTTAATCTCGATACAATAATTTTCCCGGATTTTGAAGTATTTTATCGGAACAACTCCGGGCACGGTACAAGCTACAAATAAAGTATAACCCAGGAATTATTAAAGCCAAATAAATTGGCATCTAAAAAGAAGTGCTTATAGACTTTTGGGTCTGCTATGGAGTTACGGGCGTATTTTGAAGGTATTATTGGGGCTTTAGGGCGGTTTAACGATGTTTTTTGGGCTGCTGTTCGACCTTTTGGCGTTTCCAAAACAATACCACCGCTGCCAGGCCGAGCACCAACAGTACAACCGGTTCACCAATAAAAGCAATACCGCGATACACACCGCGGGCTATAGCAATAACATCCTTGCCTGCAGATATATCGAACTGTTGATATTTTGAAAGGTCCGAAACTGCATTTGACCTTTGGGACCTAAGAGCAAGACTGTGGTAGCCTCCACTGGCAATGGAGACAAAATCGTTCCCAGCAGGCACGTCACACTGCTGATGCTTGTTCAAACCCCATGCCGCCAGAGAACCATCAAACCTGAGAGCTAAATTGTGGAAGCCGCCTTCTGCAACAGCTACATAGTCTTTGCTTGAAGACAAACCCGGGTCGTATTCGTTTCTGCCCCAGACAACAGCAGAACCGTCGGATTTAAAGGCCCGGCTGTGCCAAAAACCACACTCAATGGCAACAAAGTCATTGCCTGAACGCATATCGCACTGTCCATAGGTATTGTCCCCCCAGGCAACCAGTGAACCATCGGCCCTAAGAGCCAAACTGTGGTAGCCTCCGCCGGCAATGGCAACAAAGTTGCTTCCCGTGGGGACGTTACACTGGTTATATTTGTCCAAACCCCAGGCCACAAGTGAACCATCGAACCTCAGAGCCAGACTATGGTAACCACCACCGGAGATGGCAACAAAATCATTTCCCGGGGGTGCATCGCACTGGCCATAAGTATTGTTCCCCCAGGCCACCAGTGAACCATCCGACCTGAGTGCCAGGCTGTGATAGCCGCCTCCGGCAATGGCAACGAAGTCTTCTCCTGAAGGCGCATCACACTGGCCATAGCAGTTGTCGCCCCAGACTACAATCTTCCCTCCGAAGGCCGACTTACACAACCAGGGAATAGTTACAAGCAAAAACGACGTCGCCAAAATAAAAATCAGCTGCTTTTTCATTTTTCTCTCCTCCTGAAAAAAACTCATCAATGTTGCAGCACCACGACCCGCACCGATATCCCTGCTAAAAACTACCCAAAGTCAAATGTAAAGAAATGTATCTGTCTCCTCCTTTCCATGCCTTTAAAAAAGGCCAGAGGCAATACTATTCTTATTGTACACTTTGCACTTTTTAAATCAAGCAAAAAGAGGCTGTGAAGGCTAAAAAGGACACAAAATAAGCAGCTTAAAATGCCTGTTTTTGATGTAAAAATTGGCTTGCAGCGGTTTGTAACCCAAAAAACAGCTATATGAGAAGACCAGCGAAAATAAATAAAATATCAAGACAAACAAAAAAGATTTGGTACAGGCTGATTAGTGTATAAATTATGCTGGCAAAAAAGACGATAAAATTGATATGATACTTTATTGACAATGGCTTATGATATCTATCATAAATTGAGAACCTATGTTTACTCTTCATAGGCCGGTTCAACCATTACACAGTTAGTAAATCTAAATAGAGGGCTTATGAGCAATACAGAGAAAGAAAAACAACCCCTGCCGAAGTGGCGTCGTATATTGCTGGGGTTGGTGCTGTTGGCTATGGTGTCGCTGGCTGCTTTTATGTTTGTAGGTTACTTTATAGAAATGCAGTTGGGCAAAGAAATTGTTAAAATCAGCCAAGCAGGCGAGCCGGTTACCTTTGCTGACTTGCAGCCAGTTCCTGTGCTCGGCGACATAGGCAACGATGCGGCTGTTTACTATGTCGAGGTGTTGAGCAGTATACCGCCCGGTGACGCAGAAAATCTGAGGCGTATTCGCATTTTCTATCATAAGAATATAGTTTCTCTGCCGCCAAACCAGTTTCCCAGCGAAACGCGTGAAAAAGTCGCCCAGAATCTGGCAGGTCTTAAGCCGATGCTGGAAAAACTTGACAAAAGTGCGGACATGCCTTTATCCAGCTTCGACATCGGTATCGAGCAGGGGATGGAGATTTGCCAATCTCGTTTGCGTTCGGTACGTGCAGCAGTTCTTTTGTTATCGCTGAGGACATTGGAGTCTATACTAAGTGGCGACGGAGATGCCGCAGCAAATTCGATAATAAGCTCATTGAAAATGATGCGCATATTCGACTTTAGGCCGACTATGACCGTGTATACAGCCAAGGTACTATTTATAGCCCAGTTGTGCCAAGATATCCATATAATGTTGGAGCATAGTCGACCATCGGATAACTCGCTGCTAAAACTGCAGAAAGCGCTTTCGGAAATAATCGGCCCTGATGCCCTGGAAAGAATGTTTTATGCCGAACGGGTTTACCAGATAGAGTTAGGCAGGAACCTGATACCGGGGAAAATTAGTTCGCGATTACTGCAGGCAAAAGTCCCTGATTTGCCTGAACGGCTATCTTTGCCGAGAAGCCGTTGGGGCAGACTTCGTCTGCGACAATTAGCTACCAAGTTTCTTCGAGATATGGCTTGGCTAATAACGTCTGTGCGGCATCCCTGGCCCGAGCCTCTGGATACAATAACAGCTAATGTAACCACATCGGAGGAAAAATCTAACAACCTTCTCACAAATTCATCAACCACCATTAGCATTACCGCAGAAACCTATGCTTTCGTGCGGTCTATTACTCTGGCTATTGCTATCGAACGATATCGCCGCACACAAGGTCAATTACCCGACTCTTTAGATAATATTGTTCCGACCTACATCGATTCGGTGCTATTGGATCCCTTTACAGGCAAAAAACTGCTGTACAATTCTGATAAAGAAGGTTACGCAGTTTACAGTGCTGGTATTAATCGGAAGGACGATGGTGGTTCGGTGATACGCAAACCCGATCAAGCGGCTCGTCTGGACCACGGAATTCGCATCCGGTTTGACCAGTCAGAATAGCCCATAATAAACAAGGCCTTTAATTTTTTTCGATTTTCTCAATAGTTCTCCAACAGCCTCCGGCAAAAATAAAAACAGGAAAAACTTATAAAAAACAATCCGTAGGTCCTGTTGAGAAATTACCGCTTGACGGAGATGGGAAAGCATTTATGATTTTCACATCAAAAGTTCAAGATGATGATGTTATAACCGGGACAATAGATAAGCTAATATGTCTAACAATTCAATAATACGAACAGCTTTTTCGGGTAAGACCTTCTGGCTGTGCATATTGTATCTTCTTGCTTATGGTAGTGCTGCAGCCTGGCGTCCCTTATTTTACGTTTACTTAAAAGACACAGGACTGGCTGGCATACAAATCGGTATAATCGCGAGTATCATCCCTGCTGTAATGCTGGTTATCCAGCCACTCTGGGGAATGGGGGCCGACCGCTGGGGCCGACATAGATGCCTGATGATGGCGATGTTTTTGTCCTCGGTGTTATTAAGCGGTTTCTTATTGAATTCGGTTTTTTGGTTTCTCTTTTGCTGGACAATTCTTGTGGCACTATTTTCAAATCCTGTTTCGCCAATAATAGACAGCCTGGCTCTTGACCACCTCGAGTTGAAACCCAAGTTATCTTACGGTCATTTTCGAATTTGGGGCGCTATTGGCTGGGGTGTTATAGCTACCCTAATGAGTTTTGTTGTCAGCAAGGCAAAGATGGGTGTGATATTTCCTGCGGGGGGGATTTTAATGTTTGTGGGGTGGCTGGTGGCTTTCAGATTAAAACATCCTGAAGGCAAACACTCGGTCTTTGAGGTCAACTGGAAGAATTTAGTTCCGGTGCTGCGTAACCGGCGGCTCATAATCTTTCTTATTGGTGTTGTGTTTTTGTCAATCGCAATAGCATCAACATGGACGTTCTACGCCGTCTATCTTGATGATATGGGAGCATCACGTAAACTAATTACTCTGGCGTTCGGAATACAGGGTTTTAGTGAATTGCCGTTTTACCTAATCGCGGGCGCTATTATCAAACGGTTCGGAGCGGCTAAGACACTGCTGTTTACATTTTTTGCAACATCTGTAAGGCTGTTTCTGTATTCACTTGCACCAACTGCAGCGATGGCGGTCTCTATCGAAGTTATGCATGGGCTGACATGGACATTGTTTCTTGTCACATCCGTAGAGTATATCAACAAACTTGTCGAACCGAAGTGGCGGGCAACAGGACAATCTTTGTTCTGGGCGGCTTATTTCGGGGCAGGAATGATTATGGGCAGCCTCTGGGCGGGTTTTCTTTATGACCGAATGCCGCTGAAGACCGTCTTTGGCTTGAATGGGACTGTTGTGTTTTTAGTTTCTTTAGCAGGTGTGGCGGCTTTTCGCATTAATTTCAAGAGAGCAAAACCGTAGCTTTGGTATAAAGCAATTTACATCCTGAAGCGGCGGATAGGTTTTATAAAAGGAGGCCGAACCGGGGAAAGGTTTAGATTCGCAAGCATCAGACCTTCGCGGGGACGGGTTTTGATTTTGCAGGTATTGCTTTTATAGCGGCTTTTATTCTATCAGTGGCGGCCTGGGTCTTCAGGCGCAGGCTGGTCGTGGATGACGAGCCTAAGGAACGAAGCTTTTCGTATCTGTTGGCAATTAAGGTGTCGATATTTGTTCTTTTCAGCAGTGCCAGTGTTCTGACAATGTATCTTTCAACATTGTAAACCGTGTCGTGGATGTTGCGATGTGCGCCGCCGAGGGGCTCTGCGATAACTTCGTCAATAAGTTTTAACTTTTGTAAATCTCTACTGGTTAATTTGAGCGCCTCAGCAGCATCCGATGCCTGTGAGCCGTCTCGCCATAAAATTGCGGCACAGCCTTCAGGTGATATTACGGAATAATATGCAAACTCAAGCATTGCCATTTTGTCGCCGACACCAATACCCAAAGCGCCGCCGGAACCGCCTTCACCGATAACGATGCAGATTATCGGCACTCTCAGGCGCGACATCTCAAACAGGTTTACAGCGATGGCCTGTGCCTGTCCGCGTTCTTCTGCACCTATGCCCGGATAGGCGCCGGGAGTGTCAATGAGAGTAACAATGGGGATGTTATACTTCTGGGCAAATTTCATTTTCACAAGAGCTTTGCGATAACCCTCAGGATTGGGACAGCCGAAATTGCATGCGATTTTTTCCTTTGTTGTCCTGCCCTTGTTCTGGCCTATAACGAGCACCTTCTCTCTACCGATTTGTCCCATTCCCGTTACAATCGCATGGTCATCACCGAAACACCTGTCACCATGCAACTGGTGGAAATCCTTTACCATCAGGTTAAGATAATCGGACAGCAGGGGTCTTTTGGGGTGGCGTGCAACCTGAACCGTCTGCCAAGCGGTCAGAGCTGAATAGATGCGTTTTAGCTCGCTGACCTGGTCGCGCTGGAGTTGACGAATTTCAGCCGAATAGTCTATACCCTTTATTGAGCTTAGTTTTCGCAACTCGTTCGTCTGGCGGTCAAGGTCGGCAACTTTTTCCTCGAAAGCCAGATAATCACCGTCACCAATCTTGTTTTTGTCGTCCGGCATTTTATTTATCATAGTGACCCGCGTAAAAAACGGGGCATAGTCTTCATTATTTAGTTAACATTACAGCAGCCGACTCATAAATGATATCGGCTGATTTCCACTCAAAGGAAGAATATTAACATTTTAGCAATATAAATAAAAGAAAAAAATTGACATTTGTACGTTCTTGCTATAGTTTTTAGCAAAAGCTGTTTTTTGAACTTTTTCACGTAAGGTGTTGCTTTTGAAGGAGTTAAAACAAATAACGGTGATAGGAATGGGCCTTTTGGGCGGTTCAATAACTTTAACCGCTTTGCGGAATTTTTCCGGTGTTAAGACAATCGGTTACAGCCATCGCCAATCCACACGTCAAAAGGCAAAGCGTCTGGCTGTGGCAGATGAAATCGTTGACGATATAAAAATGAGTGTGTCAAAGGCTGACCTTGTAATTGTCGCTACGCCCATATATACGTTCGAGAAAATCTTCGGTACAATAGCCGGCTCACTTCCGGAAGGCTGCATAGTAACCGATGTTGGTTCGACGAAGGTCCTGCCGCATCGCTGGGCCTCCAGAGAGTTGCCGAAGAGCGTTTGCTATGTAGGCTCTCACCCGATTTCCGGTTCGGAGCAAAGGGGCATCGAGTTTGCCAGTGACGATTTGTTCGAGCGGGCGGCATGCATCATAACCACAACAAAAAAGACAAATGAAGAGGCAGTCCAAACCATCAAAAGGTTCTGGTCGAGGCTTGGCTGCTCGGTGAAATTACTGAGTCCGGCCGAGCACGACAGAATCTTTGCAAATATAAGCCACCTGCCACATATAGTGGCAGCGGCATTGATGAACGCCAACAGCGCTGAGACACTTAAATTTGCGGGAAAGGGTTTTATCGACACCTCTCGTATTGCATCGGGACCGTCCAATGTCTGGGCCGATGTTCTGCTGGCAAATTCAGAAAACAGCATCAGAAGCATCGATAAAATTATCGCCGAACTGGCGAAACTGAAAAAAGCAATAAAAGGCAGTAACAAAAAACAAATTGAAAACCTGCTTGAAAAAGCAAGGACAAAACGGGCTGCGCTTATAAACTACAAGATTAAGAAAAGGGAAATTGTATCGTGAGGCAATGGCGTTTTGAGGTTTTTAATCGTTCCGGCTCTGCGGACGTTCACGGCAACAGCGTCCTGGAGGAAATAAAGGAACTGCAAATCGGCTCGGTTGAAGCGGTACAATCGGCGAAGGTTTTTTTGATTGAGGCCGACTTCGACGAGGCTTTTGCAAAACGTCTGGCGAAAGAGCTTCTGGCCGACCCTGTCTGCGAGGAATATTATATAGGCAGGAGCGGTTCGCCGACCGGGCTGGCAAAGGCAACCCTAATCGAGGTGCATTTGAAAAGCGGTGTTACCGACCCCGTGGCTGAATCGGTAATGACGGCGATAGCTGATATGGGCGTGACGGTCGGTAATGTGCGGACAGCACGAAAATATATCCTGCTGGGCGAAATCAGCCAGAGCCAGGCCGACACCATAGCAAAGAAAATCCTCGCAAACGACTGTATTGAAGATTGCGTTATAGGCAACGAAGCAGAACCTCCGAGCCCGCATTTGAAACCTTATGAATTAAAAATTACGCATTGGCCTGTGTGCGACCTTGAAGACGAAGAATTGACAGCGCTGAGCAAGGATAAGGACCTGTTCCTAAACCTGGTCGAGATGCAGACAATTCAAAAATATTACAGGCAGCTCGGCAAAGAACCAACCGACGTGGAACTGGAGGCAATTGCACAAACATGGAGCGAGCACTGCGTTCACAAGACCCTTAAAAGCTCCGTGGATATGACAATCGACGGACGAGAGGAGCATTTTGATAATCTGCTGAAAGAGACGGTCTTCAGGGCCACGAAAGAACTTGATAAAAGCTGGTGCATCTCGGTTTTTGTCGACAATGCCGGCGTGGTGGAATTCGACGAAGACTCGGCGGTTTGTTTCAAGGTCGAGACGCACAATCATCCTTCGGCCCTTGACCCTTACGGCGGGTCTGCTACAGGTATCGGCGGGGTGATTCGCGACCCGATGGGGACCGGACTGGGTGCAAAACCAATCGCCAATACGGATATATTCTGCTTCGGTGAGCCGGACAAAAAACTTAAAGATGTTCCCAAAGGCGTTCTCCATCCGAAAAGGATTATGAGGGGTGTTGTCGCCGGCGTTCGTGACTACGGCAACCGAATGGGAATACCAACCGTCAACGGAGCGATTTATTTCGACGACAGGTACCTTGCTAATCCGCTGGTCTATTGCGGCAATGTCGGCCTGATGGACAGAAACAAATGTTTCGAGGAGCCACAGGTAGGAAACCTGATTATCGTGGTTGGAGGAAGAACAGGCAGGGACGGGATACATGGGGCGACCTTTTCTTCAGGAGAAATGACGCACGAATATGAGACAATCTTTTCGCACGCCGTACAAATAGGCAACCCGATAACGGAAAAAAAGATGCTCGACGTGCTGCTTGAGGCAAACCAGGCGGGTCTCTACGAGGCAATCGCCGACTGCGGAGCCGGAGGCCTTAGCGGCGCGGTAGGCGAGCTGGGCAAGGAATTTGGAGTGGAAGTCGACCTGGAAAAAGTGCCTTTAAAATACGCCGGGCTCAACTATACGGAAATCTGGATTAGTGAAGCACAGGAAAGAATGGTCGTAGCCGTTAAGCCGGAAAACCTGAAAGCTATAATGAAAATCTTCGACGGCGAAAATGTCGAGGCGACGGTAATTGGCAGGTTCACAGGTGATAAGAAGCTGAAATTGAGATATAACGGCCAGCAGGTAGCTGAACTGGATATGGAATTTCTCCACGATGGAGTCCCCAAATACTCCCGTAAAGCAATCTGGGAAACCCCGAAGCTGGTCGAAACAAGTATACCGGAAAAAGATAATTATAATGATGAGCTTCTGCAAATCCTGTCTTCTTACAACGTCGCCAGCAAGGAGTGGGTCATTCGCCAGTACGACCACGAGGTACAGGGCGGCTCGGTTGTTAAACCGTTAACAGGCGTAAACAACGACGGGCCGGGCGATGCCGCTGTGATAAGACCGAAATATAATTCAGACAGGGGCGTTGCGATTAGCTGCGGGATGAATCCCATATACGGGGACATCGACCCGTACTGGATGGCGCTGGCGGGGATTGATGAGGCAATCAGAAACCTCGTATGCGTGGGCGGGCGGTTCGACAGGATTAGCCTGCTGGACAACTTTTGCTGGGGCGACTCGAGCCGGCCCGAAACTTTAGGGACACTGGTTCGGGCGGCCCAGGCGTGTTATGACGGGGCAATGAAATATCAGACGCCGTTTATATCAGGTAAAGATTCCCTGCACAATGAATTCACCTGCGACGACGGAACTCAAATCGCTATTCCATCGACGCTTTTAATAAGTGCGATGTCGATAGTTGATGACGTCAACAAATGCGTGACGATGGACGTAAAAAAAGCCGGCAACCTTTTATTCATAGCAGGCGAGACAAAAAATGAACTTGGCGGCTCACACTATTACAAAATAAACGACCAGCTCGGTGCCAACGTCCCGAAGGTGGACCTTGAAACAGGTCCGAAAATTGCAGCGAAAATCTGCGAGGCGATAGCCGACGGTCTTATTGTTAGCTGCCACGACTGCTCCGAGGGCGGACTGGCGGTGGCGCTGGCGGAGATGGGATTTGCAGGGGGATTGGGGATAGAAGCTGACCTGAGAGGCCTGCCGAAGAGTAACAATTGCTCAAGGATAGATGCGCAACTGTTCAGCGAGTCGAACAGCCGCTACATTGTTGAGGTTGAGCCGGAAAATTATGACACCTTCGCGAAACTCATGCTAAATCTGCCGTTCGGGCAAATCGGTAAAGTTACGGAGGAAAAAACTCTTCTGATAAAAGGACAGGATGGCAAAGCTGTTATTAAGGCGGATTTGAGTTCCTTAAAAGAAGCGTGGCAGAAAACGTTTGATTGGTAGAAATAATATTTTTGAATTTTGAGTTGAGAAAAGAATGTCAGAGGTAAAGGCAATAGTTTTGAGAGCGGCGGGTATAAACTGCGATATGGAAACCGAGCATGCTCTCGAACTGGCAGGAGCAAAGGCTCAGCGAGTGCATATAAACCGGTTAATTGAAGACAGGAAGCTGCTCAAGGAATTCCAGATAGTTGTTTTTCCCGGCGGTTTCAGTTACGGCGACGACGTTGCCGCGGGAAAAATTCTGGCTAATCAGATAGTACATCATCTTTCTGAACCGCTGAGGAAATTTATAAAAGCCGGCAAGCTTGTGCTCGGAATATGTAACGGCTTTCAGGTACTGGTCAAGGCAGGGATTTTGCCGGGCTTTGATTCGAATAACGGGCAGGAAGATGTTACTATCACTTATAACGACAGCGGTAAATTCGAGGATAGGTGGGTCTATCTGGCGCCGCAAACTGACAAATGCGTTTTCATCGAGGCCGGCCGGCAAATCTACCTGCCGATAGCACACGCCGAGGGAAAAGTGGTAACCAGAGACAGCGAAACCTTGGAACAATTAAAGACCGCCGGACACATCGCTTTCAAATATGTGGATGAAAACGGCGCCGAAGGCGACTTCCCCATTAACCCCAACGGTTCAATGGATTCAATAGCAGGCATGACCGACGGTACAGGGAGGGTTTTGGGGCTTATGCCGCACCCGGAGAGGTTCGTAAGGAAAACACAGCACCCCCGCTGGACCCGGATGGAAAACGACGGAGCAGCCGACGGAATGACAATCTTCAACAATGCCGTCAAATATATCAGGGAAAATTTTTAACAATGAAAATAACGAGTGCAAAAATATATTTAATCAATATCGACGCACGGCGTCCCGTGCTGCTGCAGTTATTTACCGATGAAGGCATCACAGGCATTGGCGACGCCGCTGTTGCTTATGGTTTAGGCAATACTGCTGCGGCCGCGATGATAAAAGAGTTAGTAGAGAAATTCCTGCTTGGTAGTGACCCTTTCTGCATCGAAGCAATATGGCATCAAATGTACGACCACACATTCTGGGCCAAGGGCGGCGGCTCTATCCTTTTCCCGGCCGTCAGTGCCGTCGAAACAGCGCTGTGGGATATAAAAGGCAAAGCCCTCCAAGTGCCCGTCTATGAAATGCTCGGCGGCAAAATCAGGGACAAAGCACGTGTCTATGCAAACGGATGGTCCTTTCGCTGTCTCACACTTTCCGACTATGCTCGCCAGGCCGAAAAGGTCCTCGAAGATGGATATACGGCCCTAAAGCTCTACCCCTTGTCGCGCCCGGATGGCAGCGGTCACGGCAAGCTAAGACACGTTTCTCTCCGCTCGATAGACCGTGATGGCGAAAAATGGGTCATTGACAGCGTCAAAACCGTTCGTGATACTGTCGGACCTGATGTTGATGTGATGGTTGACCTCAGTTCCTCACTTACGACCGATGTCGCCATAAGGCTCGGCCGCAAACTTGAAGAATATGACCTCTATTTCTATGAAGAACCGGTTGACCCATTCGACGTTGATGCCCTCAAAAAAGTGTCCGACCATGTAAATATTCCAATTGCCGTCGGGGAAAGATTATACACCCGCTACGGATTCCGCCGCATATTGGAAACTCACGCAGCCGACATATTACAGCCGGACCTCGGATGTACCGGCGGCCTGCTCGAAACAAAATATATTGCAGCCATGGCCGAAGTATATTCAATGAGGATACAACTGCATACCTGTTCCAGTCCGGTCGCAACGGCGGCAGCCCTG
>Ga0272442_10004148_pt1 | contig 19939 bp, 16 predicted proteins | sample SSMForm2O_FD_200262 | JGI IMG/M metagenome (GOLD analysis project Ga0272442, IMG submission 200262) | Marine sediment archaeal communities from Little Sippewissett salt marsh, Falmouth, MA, United States - SSM-Form-2O | ecosystem: Environmental > Aquatic > Marine > Wetlands > Sediment ... | reverse complement strand
TGTTTTTCTGCATCTTTATCGGGCTTTGGTCTTATGGAAGTGCCATTCGGGACAGACCCTAATTATGCCTAGGCGGTGCAGTACTGTAGATAAAAAAGAGTCTTGTATGAGCTTGTTACAACGAATGCTAAGTCAGTGCAAAAAACCGAGTGGGCGATGGGGTCGATTTCTCGCGAGGGGAATGAATTTGGGGCATTCCGGCCTCACGAAATGGGGTTTAGGTTTTATCGACATCGCACGTGATATCGACGCACTCGACATTGGATGCGGCGGCGGAAGGACTGTTGAGCGACTTGCGGGAATCGCCACAGAGGGTAAAGTCGTCGGCATTGACTATTCACCCGATGCGGTTATCGTGGCCAGGAAGAAGACTCGCGCGCTGATTAACGAAGGACGAGTGGATATATTTCAAGAAGCGGTCTCTTCGATGCGGTTCGGCGATGGCGTTTTTGGTCTGGTCACCGCTTTTGAGAGCCACTATTTCTGGCCGGATTTACGTAATGACCTCAAAGAGGTTCATCGAGTGATGAAGCCAAACGGACAGTTCCTGATTGTGGGAGCCGCTTATAAAAACGAAAAATTCGACCGCAGAAATCGGCGTTTTGTCGATGCCATTGGAATGACGTATCTCAGCATCGAAGAATTTCGAGACGTATTGGAAGGTGCTGGGTACTCGGAATTCGATGCGCTTGAGGAAAAGAAGAAGGGATGGTTCGCCGTCAAATGCAGAAAACAAGAAGGGGGCGTCGCCTAACCATTCATTGACGCGGATCAGACCGTCTGCTTCGCAGGCGTCCCGGCCGTCTAATTCAGAACCGTGATGTGGAGCGTTCATTATGAGTAAACATAGAGGAAGCTGTCTTTGTGGTGCTATCGCCTATGAGTATGACGATCCCGCGATGGACTTCCATTATTGCCACTGCCCGCGCTGTCGTAAAGCCACGGGTTCGGCCTATATCTCAAATATCTTTGTTTTGCCCCGTCAATTCCAATGGACGGCCGGGGAAGAAAACGTGATGCGGTATGATTTACCGGAAGCCAGGAGTTTCGCGACATGCTTCTGTAAAATATGCGGTTCGCCCCTGCCGCATATGACGAGATCGGGAGAGAAGGTCGTCATTCCGGCCGGTTCTCTTGATGATGATCCCGGTATCAAACCTACATGTGGCATCTGGTGGTCGGAAAAAGCTCCCTGGTTTATCCCGTCCACGGAAGTCCCCGAATATGACAAAGAAGACAAATAACAAGAGTTTTGCAAAAGTACAGAAATGAGTTTTGTCCATACGTTCTCATTCTTCAACACATAACAGGCGAATGCAAGGGGACCTCGTACCTCGGCCCCTGATTCGCGTCGTTAGCGGGTCTCATTCATCCGAAAAATTTGAATGCGAGTGATCCTATGCAGATGGTCGAGAAATTTTTGGAACGTTCCATACCTGAATCATTCTACTGGTTCAATGAACCGGCAAAGGTTCAACTGGGTGCCGGGTTGGAGATTTTTACTGATGAGAAGACGGATTTTTGGCAAAAGACACACTACGGCTTTCAACGGGATAACGGTCATTGCCTGTTGACCCGACTGCCCGGCGATTTCTGCGTGTTGACGCAGGTGGAATTTCGTCCCCGACAGAAGTATGATCAATGCGGGTTGATCGTGCGTATTGATCCAGAGAATTGGATCAAAGTATCCACGGAGTATGAGAGTGAAGACTGTAGCCGGCTCGGTTCGGTGGTGACGAATTTGGGATATTCTGATTGGGCCACGCAGGACATCGCCTCGAGTTACCGACAAATGTGGTATCGGATCAGCAAAAATGGGAGCGATTTTTTATTGGAGAATTCCTATGACGGCCGGCAGTGGCGCCAACTCCGTATCGCCCGTTTGCACCAGGTGAGCGAGCACATTGAAGTGGGGGTGTATGCGTGCAGTCCCATCGGAAAGGATTTCTGGTGCCGGTTCAAATGGCTGGAGATTGCAGAAAACGAGTGGTTCTATCGAGATGAGTCGTAACGGTTTTGCCGGGTGCGTCCGTATTCAAAAAGAAAACGGTCGAAAAGTAGGCCGCCGCCTCGTCCCCGGAAGCTTTTGATATGAACAATCCTTTGTACGCTTCGCTGGATTTGTTGTCAGAGCAGGTCATTACTACGGAATGTTTACAGCTTCCGGTCTAACTTGCGGTAGCTGATGGCTTCACCGATGTGCTCGGAGGCGATATTTTCGACGCTGGCCAAGTCGGCGATCGTGCGAGCCAGCTTGCATATCTTGTCGTGGGCGCGGGCGCTGAGACCGAATTCCTGCATGGCGTGCTTGAGCATCAACTCGCCTGTCGAATCGAGTTTGCAAAATTTCTCCACCTGCTTATGGCTCATTCGGGCATTGGTGTGAACCTTGTCTCCGTCGAAGCGCTCGGCCTGGATGTGCGTGGCTCGGACCACGTCGGCTCTCATCGCCGCCGAGTCGAGCTGGTCCGACCTGGAGCGCAGTTTTTTGAAGCCGATCGTGGGCACGTCGATGTGGATATCGATTCGGTCCACGAGCGGTCCCGAGACCTTCGACAGATATCGCCTGATCTGGCCCGGCGTACATTTACATCGCCGGGCTTCGCTGCCGAAGTAGCCGCACGGGCACGGATTCATCGCCGCGACAAGCATGAATTGGGCTGGGAAGCGCACCGTTTTTTTCGCGCGTGAGACGATGACGAAACCGTCTTCCAAAGGTTGGCGAATCATCTCAAGAACGTGCCTTGGGAACTCGACAAACTCATCGAGAAACAGAATGCCGAAATGGGCCAGCGACAACTCGCCCGGTCGGGGCATGGGTCCGCCGCCGACCAGGGCCGGACCGCTCGCCGAGTGGTGCGGCGTACGCACAGGCCGCGTTGCCATGAGCGCCTTGTTTTTGCCCAGCAATCCCACTGAGGAATACACGCGCGTCGTTTCGAGCGACTGCTCCAGGCTCAAAGGCGGCAGAATCGTCGCCAGCCGCTGGGATAGCATGGTCTTTCCCGCCCCGGGCGGGCCGATCATCATGATATTATGGCCGCCGGCCGCCGCCACGGTCAAAGCCCGTTTAACGCTTTCCTGGCCCTTAACGTCGGCAAAATCAACGTCGTAATTCGACGCCACGTTGAAAAGACCATCAATATCGACGATGGTCGTCTCCAGCGGCAACTGGCCTGAAAGGAATCCGACCGCCTGGGCGAGTGAGCCGATCCCAAAAACCTCGATATCCTGGACGACCGATGCTTCTTCGGCGTTGTCCAGCGGCACGATCATTCGGCCAAAACCCTCAGCGGCTGCGCTCATCGCCATACTCAGAACGCCGTTGACCGGTCTGATCCGGCCGTCCAGGGCTAATTCCCCGACGATAATCGTATCGTGAAGAATGGAACTGGCCAGGACTCCCTGGGCGATGAGCATGCCCAAGGCAATAGGTAAATCGAAAGCGGGGCCGGCCTTTTTCACATCCGCTGGCGCCAGATTGATCAGCGATTGTGTTTTCGGGTGTTTATAGCCGCTGTTGACGATCGCGCTTCTGACGCGCTCGATGCTCTCCTTGACCGCTGCGTCGGGCAAGCCCACGATAATGGATTTCTCGAAGCCGCCTCGCGCGACGTCCACTTCCACCTCGCAGATGATCCCTTCGATCCCCTCAAGCGTTACGCTATGCAATCTCGCTAACATTTGTTATTTACACTTTTCCGTTTTCTATTTAATATTGCTCTCGGTGTTATAGTTATAAAGGAGTAACGCAATTATGGCAACGGTAAAGGATATAATTGTTAAAAAGCCGTCCGACCAGGAAGCGGCTGCCAGCAGGGCCTGGCCCATCTGGAAGTGCGAGCCCAAGACGTTTGATTGGGCCTACACCGAAAAAGAGACATGTCTTCTGATCGAAGGAAAAGTGACGATCACCGACGGCAGCGATTCGGTGACTTTCGGCCCCGGCGACTTCGTGGTCTTCCCCGAAGATCTCGAATGCACCTGGAACGTCCACGAAGCGGTCACCAAGCACTACAACTTCGGCTAATAAAAATGTCGGCCCAGGTTCCACTCGTGGTCGGGCTAAGCTTTGAATTCGTCCGGTTTGAAACTCAGCTTTCGGCCGGCCTCCACGGCCTCGTTGACCTTCAGCACGGCCACCGCTGTCTCGTACCCGACCTCAACTGGGCAAGTGAGCGTCACTTTGCCGCCGCTATAGATCGCATCGAAAAAGTTCTCAAGATGCAATTGGTGCGGTTTTTTGTCCATCGCGACCGGCAGGTCATATTTCGGCGGCAATGGCGTTTCACGAACGTCCATTAAGGCTTTCGATGACGTATCTTTAATCTGGGGGCAACCGCATTTTTGGATGCTCTCTTTTTTAGCCTTTTCAATGTATTCTAACTCGCAGTCACATTGCTTATACAACAGGTCACCTTTGATCCATTGGTCCCATTCCGGCGCCGTTCGTTCATCGCGATAAATTTCGCATCTGTTGCCTCTCTCGGAGATGATAAGCGAACCTTCATGGCCCATGAAGTTCTCGAAATACCCGCCGCTGCCGCTGCTGCTGACCGTTTGATAGAACGCGGTGACATTGCCCTGAGTCGTTTCATACTCATAGACCGCCATCATCGTATCGGGCCATTCGTGCGTTTTGGGATTGTAGAAGTTCGTTCGTCCGCTCGCCATGACGGTCCTGGGATTGGCCTGAAGAAACCAGTTGTAAATATCGATCTGGTGCGAGCCTAAATCGACCATCGGCCCGCCTCCAAGTCCTTTGACCCATCGCCAGTTTTTGAATTGCTCCATTGACGCGTAGCCGTACTTTGCGAGGATGGCCGGATCGATCGGAGCGTTTTTCGGCCAGCCCAGCGGTTCGCTCGCCCTGCGGTTCCACTGGCCGTTGACGGCGGTGATTTGTCCCAACAGCTTCGCCCCTTTGATAAGATTTTCATAACAGAACACGTATCGCGGATTGCTGCGCCGTTGATGGCCGATCTGTAAAAACTTTCCTGTTTTCTTCGCGGCCAGAACCATACTGCGTGCCCCTTCGAGCGTATTGGACATCTCTTTTTCGCAATAGACGTTCAGCCCGGCGTTCAGGCAATCCACTGTATGCTCGGCGTGCCAGAAATCGGGCGTGGCAATAATAACGGCATCGAGGTCCTTCTCCTTGTCGAGCATTTCCTTGTGATCCACATAGGTATTGTGTTCGTGGCGATAGGCCTTGAGCAGGCGCGAAACCCGTTTTCGATTATATTTCTCCCAGATGTCGCAGACGGCCTTGATGCGAATCCCCGGAATCTTCAGGCACGCGCTCATTAGAACCTGCCCCTGTTCACCGACTCCAAGCAAGGCCACATTTACGTCATCCGCCTTTTTGCCGTCGCCGGTCCGTCCGAGGATCATCGGCGAAAACGCCAATCCCGCTCCCGTCGCCGCTGCCGAATGAAGAAAATTACGCCGGTTTATTTTTTTTCCAATTCTTTTATTGTCCATTTGTCGTTCCTTTCAATCTTTTAGGCGCAGACCTATTGTGCGCTTGTCTGACCACGAACAAATGCGTTATCCGGATACCGTGTCTTTAACTCCTCCTCCGTCTATTGAGACGTTCTTGGTAAAGATTTTGGTATAAGGAAAATATTCTACCTTTCCCCCTCCGCTTAGGGTAAAGGCGTGCTTATGGCTCGTTCAGGCTATCAACAGAACGGCTTTGCTGAATCGATTGGCCTATTTGCCTGTATCGAGGAGATTCTGGAAACGGGGGTGGTTGCGTAAGGGCTTCCAAGCCGGGTCAAGTCGAAGTAAAGGAATCGAGATTTCTCCGGGGATACCCAGTAGATATTCGAGCTCCTCGATAGCGAGGTCGTATTCACCGACCATAGCGTAGATACGGGCTAAGTCCTCTATACGATTGAGGCCTCGCCAAGCTTCTTTACTAGTAGGAAGTAACTTAAGAGCTAGCGTTCCTTCCCGGATTGCATCCTGCTTTCGGCCCAAACCTGCATAGGCAATGCCGAGGGAACCATGTAACCGAGCATCATTTGGATCACTCTGAATCTTATTTTCTAGAATTCTTTCTGCCTCCTCATAGTATTTCACTGACAGGTCCTTATTTCCCATATACTCCAAGATTAATGCGTATCGCAGAGCATTAGGGATGAAATAATGCTGATCGTTGACATCCGGGGGATTCAAAGAGAGCCGGTCCAAAGCCCCTTGATAGTTCGCATCGAACAATTCGATATCGATCAGCGTATGAACCACCCACGCGTTTTCCCCTGATTTAGGATTCTGTAATATTTCCTCCAGGACTGCCATCGCTTTTTCTGTACTACCTTGCCAACGTAGATAGAGACGGGCCTTCCAGGCGTAAAAATCCGGTGAATCTGGAGCCAGCGAGATGGCGCGGCCGTAATAATTCTCTGCCTCCGGATACTCCCGAAGCATCATAAAATTCTGAGCTATGTCAAAAGCCAAATAGTCGCAAAGAGGATCAAGCTCAAAAGCTCTTTTAAAATTGGCCAATGATTGCTCTAATTTGCCTTGGCGCCTTTGTACGTAACCGATCCAACTCAATACCTCACCACTTTTAGGACGACTTTTTCTGGCTATGGCAAAATGCTCTAAAGCCCGCTCATAATCTAAGAAACCATGGTAGTAATAATGACCCAAGGCTATATGGGCCTCGGGCAGATGAGGATCAAGCTGGAATGCCCTGTCCACGGCCTGCTTACCCAGGGCAAGACGTTCTTCATTCCGGTCAAAAAAACGCCAGTACATATGGGAATGAACGTCTGAGAGTCGGGCGTAGGCTAAGGCAAACGTCGGATCCAGTTCGACTGCCTTCTCATACATTTGTATGGCGATCCTATAATCATCTTCGGCCCAATCTCGATAATAGTTATAGTCGTTACCACGCAGGTAATATTTGTACGCCTCCAGGTTCTCTGTAGGCTTGAACCGAAGTGCTTGCTGCTCGCGGTCAAGCAACGTGATGTCCAATGCCTGTGCCACCTGCTGGGCTAATTCAGATTGCAACCGGAAGATTTCACCTACGTCACCGCTGTAGATCTCCGCCCACATATGTGTATTGTCAGAAGCCCTTATGAGTTGGGTTGTTACCCTCATGGGACTGTTTGGATCTGACGGTTGTTCGCGCCTGACAGTGCCCTCCAGAGTATAGTCAACGCCCAGTTTCCTTGCTATCTGCTGGGCGTCTTCTTTTCTATTCTTGTATTGTACGGCACTCTGACGTGATATGACACCTAATCCATGGATGACTGCCAAGCGAGCAGTAATCTCCTCAGTAATACCATCGGCAAAATACTCGTCATCGACAGGCCCCAGATTCTCAAATGGAAGAACCACCAGCCGTATTTCGCTGGAAGAAGGTCGAGCCTCCGGAAGAAAACGCAAAGCAATGGCCAATAAGGCAATGATGATAGCTACACTCAAAATCGTCGCGGTCCTTCGCAACCTTGCCGTGGGTTCCGTCTGAAGTCTGCGAAGAGTTCCGTTGATCTCGATACTCGTATCTGTGACGTTTCCCAGACGCCTGTTAGGGTTTTTCTCTAAACAGCGTCGGAGCAGTGAGCGTATGTTTGAAGGAGTCTCCTTCGGCAGAGCTTCCCAGTCGGGTTCGCTTTTTATGATTCGTGCCAAAGTGTCTGTAGCCGTCTCACCCTCAAACGGAAGCTGGCCGGTCAGCATTTGATACATGATGCACCCGAATGACCAGATATCCGTTCGGTGGTCGGTCTCATTGCCGCAAGCCTGTTCAGGACTCATATAAGCCGGCGTGCCGACGACTCGGTCGGGTCGAGGACTGGCTGTATTGCTTTCTTTAGCCTCAGTTATGGAAAGTTTGGCTAAGCCAAAGTCCAGCACCTTGATCCTACCTTCTGGCGTGATCTTGATATTGCTGGGCTTGAGGTCCCGATGGATGACACCCTTTTCATGAGCTGCCGAGACAGCCTCTGCGATTTGCTGCCCGATTGAAAGAGCTTGCTCCAGGGTGAGCGGCTCGCGAGCGATGCGCTCGGTGAGCGTTTCGCCCGGAACATATTCAAGAATCAAATAACCGACACTTTCGTCTTGCTCAATGATATCGTAGATGGCAGCGATATTGGGATGATTCAGCGAGGCCAATAGTTCGGCCTCCCGTTTGAAGCGCACTCTCGTATTCGAGTCTGTCCGCCATTTCGCGGGGACACTTTTGATGGCGACAGAGCGCTTGAGCTTCGTGTCGTGAGCCAGATAGACTACTCCCATGCCTCCGTGGCCAATCATCTCGGTTATCTCAAAGCTCCCGACTTTTTGACCAACGAGCTTTTGTTCAGTCTGAATGTCATGAAAATCACTATCATCGGACTGGACAAGGGTATCGAACAAAGCGTTTATTCTCTGTATCTTCCTTAATCTCCGTTTGATCTGATGCTCAAACTGAGGATATTGTCTCACCAATTCATCTATGTCGGATTTGCCTCCCCATAATTGTGACTCGATGAATTGCTCCAGAGCTTCTTCAAGGACATGCTCATCATTATCTTCGATGTGTCCAGTCATCGGTCACTCTCAAAAACCATAGCCAAGGCCAATATCGCACGTGAAACAAGCTTTCGTACAGCAGCGTTACTCTTACCGAGTCTTGCTGATATTTCCTGACAAGATAGTCCTTCGATTTTAGTCAGGATGATTGCTTCCCTGTACTCGGGTTTTAATTGATCTATCGCTTTCTCGAGTTTATCCAAATCTTCCTTTTTGGACAGAATCATACTTGGCGTGGTCGCGTCGATGGGTATATGAATATCCGCAAATCTGCTTCTTGAGTTTTGCTCAAAACTGTCCAGTCGAACTTCTTTACGAATATCACGCTTATCGGCATGTAACCTCTTTAGATTCCGACGAAGCTCGTTCTCACATATTTTGGAGAGCCACCTTACAAAATCACCTTCACTTTTGTAGGTAAAGTCGTCTAATCCGCTCAAGGCATTGATAAGAGCTTCCTGTGCCAAATCCATGGATTCCAGTTTCGAACGTAGCTCTCTGCCCATTCGAAGCCGAATCATCCAGTGCACCCGCGGACTGTAAACTCTGCACAGTTGGCTCAATGCAGTCGCATCACCACTCTTGGCCAGGGCAACCAAATGTTGAGTCTTATTTACAAGGCTCGGTCTCAACTATCCTAACCTCCACGGAATAAGGACTTTAAAGAAATTTTACCCATTTTTGAAGGGAAATTCCAGAAAAAACGTCACTTTGCTCGCGTTTTGGTATTAATAAGAATAGGACCCATGCGTTGGAAACGCCGGTTCTGCAGTAAAGGAAATAGTACAGGCAAGGCTGAGCACAATGTGCGGCAAGAGAATATTAACAATTTTGAGGATAGTAAGATGAAAAAGATAATTTCAACTGTACTGGTTTTTGTATTGGGCATAACCACAGAGATGGTGAAGGCGGATTTCACCTTCGGCGAGCCCGTTAATCTTGGCCCAACGGTCAATAGTCCACGTTATGACTACAATCCCATTATCACATCTGACGGACTGGAACTCTATTTCCAGTCGAGTCGGCCAGGTGGTTATGGTCACTTTGACATTTATGTGAGTACAAGAGTGTCAACAGAGGACGATTGGGGAGAACCGATGAACCTCGGACCAAATGTAAACCGTTCTGGTGCCGAATACATGCCCCGCTTATCACCCGATGGATTAAAGTTATACTTCGACGCAAATCGGTCAGGTGGTCAGGGAAGGTGGGATGCATGGGTAGCCAAACGCGCAACAAAAGATTCCGACTGGGGACCGGCAGAGAACTTCGGGCCGCCGGTCAATACTTCTGCTGGCGACGGTACGGTCTGGATTACCAACGATGGTTTGGAACTCTACTTCTCCTCCGCTCGCCCCAGCGGCAACTATCCTTCACCTATATATGTGAGCACACGCGCAACGACAGAGGACGACTGGGGAGACCCAGTAAAGCTCGGCCCCCCGGTGGAAGGTCCAGATGCAGACTTTGTTGCGTCCGTATCAGTCGACGGCTTGGCACTTTTCATCATGGAGGACGAGCTCCATGGGCGCTACCGAGACGGCGGGTTTGGTGGCGGGGATATATGGATCACAACTCGCGTGAACCGCTCTTCCCCTTGGAGGGCCCCTATGAATCTTGGACCAATCATCAATACATCAAGCTACGACTCCGGTGGATTCGTCTCGCCCGACGGCTCGACTTTTTACTTTGACTCTCGCCGGCCTGACAGCTACGGCGGGTCTGACCTATATGAGGCGCCCATCATCCCCATCGTTGACTTCAATGGCGACAGAATCGTCGATGCCGACGACATGTGCATCATGGTGGACCATTGGGGCACAGATTATTCCTTGTGTGACATTGGCCCGATGCCCTGGGGGGATGGCGTCGTCGATGTCCAGGACCTTATCGTGCTTGCGGAGCACTTATTCGAGGAACTGCCCGGTCGGCCCATCCAACCATGAGAATAAACATTGGCAACAATTTTTAAAAAAGGGAAGAAAAAAACGTCCCAATGTTGTTAAAGGGCCGGCAACGCTCACGTTACCGGCCCTTTTCATACCTTATGTCGACCGATTTGGAATTACCAAGCGTGCTCGGGCAGGGGGCGGATCATGATGTTTTTGTAATAGACGATACTCTTGGGATCGTGGCCCTGGAGGGCGATGGTGCCGCTGCTGATTTTGCGGCCGGACGTTTGCGGCCAGTCGTCCGGCTCCGTCCAGGTGACGGTCGTCTGGCCGTCGATCCGGATAATCACGTGCTTGCCCTCGACCCGGATGTAATAATCGAACCACTCGCCGTCGGTGGAGGGCGCGTTGTCGATCACATCCACCACGCCGTAGAGGCCGCCCGTCTTTTTGCGGTCCTTATGCGTGGAGTTCACCTGGCATTCGTATCCTGTGCCCGGCCAGCCTTCTTCCTGGTATTCGGTGTGGAAGTAGATGCCGGAATTGGAGCCCGATTCGGTTTTTACCTGGGCCTTGAACTCGAAATTCGTGAAGTTGGCGTCGTTGACCGGTCCGACGTAGAACAGATGGCTTCGCGGCCCGTGCACCACGATCATCCCGTCCTGGACGGTAAAGGTACCTTCATTCTCACTGGCCTTCCAGCCATCGAGCGTCTTGCCGTCGAAAAGACTCTGCCATTGGCACCCCTTCGGCGCGGTTTGGCAACCCGCCAAAAGCAAACAGACAAACAGCAACATAAACACGAACTTCCTGGTCATTTTTTCTCCTTTTTCTCAAACAATGGTTCCTTACACTCTGTGCGCTCCTACAGCGTCCAGGGGCTGCGCATGGCCCGAGACAGCCGCCGGTTGGCGGCATCATGATTGGTGAAACGCTCGACTTTCGGATCCCACCGGAGCTTTTGCTCGAGCCGGATGGCGATGTCACTGATATGGCAAATAATATCCGCCTGGACCGCCACGTCGATCGAACAAATGGTCTCGGCCCGGCTCTTGACGCAATCCAAAAGATTCCGGACGTGGTTGTTGCTTTTGTACAGGTGAATGTCGTTCGGGCCGAGTTCTGTCGTCAGCAGCTCCTTCGGATGAGCGTTGATCCCGGAACGATCCACGTGCACCCACCCCTCGGTGCCTTCAAAGGCCGTGCCGTGGCTGGTGGTTCGACCGTAACGCTTCTTCCACTTGTCGGGATACGGATCGCCGGTGAAATTCATCGTCACGCCGCTGTCGTATTTGCAGACGACGTTCCAGTTCATGGCCGTGTCGCAGATGCCCTGAGTGGGCCAGACGCCCTTGCCTTCGATCTCGACGGGGCAGGCCACCTTGTCGCCGCCGCCCCAGAGGGCGATATCCAACGGATGAACGCCCCAGCCGGCGATGAAACCGAGTGCGTAGTCGGAAATAAACCACCACAGTTTATTCGAGCAGCGATCTTTCGTGTAGGGCGTGAAAGGGGCGGGGCCCAGCCACATCTCATAATCGAGCCATTCCGGCACGGGCACCGGCGTCCCATCCCCGCCCTGGCTGCTGCCCGGCGACCAGACGTTGATCGTGTGTAGTTTTCCCAGCCGGCCGTTGAGGGCCAATTCGCAGGCAAAACGGAAATTGCGGCTCGATCTCTGCTGCGTACCGAATTGAAAAACCCTGCCGGACCGATGGACAGCCTTACGCAACGCCTGGTCCTGGGCGAGGCTCAGTCCCATGGGTTTTTCCAGGTACACATCTTTTCCCGCCCTGACCGCCGCCAGCGCCGCCAGCACGTGCCAGTGGTCCGGCGTCGCAACCAGCACCGCGTCAATATCATCACGGGCGAGAAGCTTTCGAAAATCTTTGTACGCGGCGCATCCCGTGCCCTGGTAGTGCTTATCGACGCGCTCCCGGGCGGCCTTGAGCACAGGGCTTTTCACGTCGCAGACGGCGACCACCCGGGCGTCCTTTTGTTTGAGGAAGTTCCCCATAACCCCGCTGCCCTGTGGGCCGACCCCGATGCAGCCGACCGTGATCTTCTCGCTGGGTACCACGTTTCCGGCCTTACCTAACGCCGATGCTGAAATCACATAAGGGAAAACCGCCGCCCCGGCGGTCGTGCCGACCGCATGTTGCAAGAACTGACGCCGATGCATGTTTTTTCTGCTCATCATGATACTCCTGTGTCGGGTTATGAGTGTATATAATGCTACCTATACCGGCTGGGGGTCGGTCTCGTTGATTTTCACCACATTTTCTGCGATCTCACGGATTCTTTTCCGCAGACTCTTCGGCGAAAGGACCTGGACCTGATCGCCATAGCGCAGCACCCACCAGGTGATTTCACTCAGGCCGTCCACACGAAATTCAATCAGAGCGGATCCGTCTTTGTTGTACGTCACCTTCTGGGAGTGATGCCAGGTCACTTCCGCAACGTCCTTGGCCACTTTGGGCAGGAACAGGAGTTTGACATGGTAGATGTGACCTTCCGGTATCGTGGACCACGCCCTGCGGAGGTATTCCGACACGTCGAAATCTTCATCGTCCAGGAAGCATTTCCCCATCAACGTTAAGTCTCTGATGCGGTTCAGCTCAAACGTGTGAATGCCCTTATGTCGGTTGCAGCGGCCCAATATGTACCACATCCCATTCTCGTAGAGCAAGTGATAGGGGCACAATTCGACATCCGTTTCATGGGCGTTCATCGGTGAATAATAGCTCAGGCTGACGATTCGTTTCCTCGCGATGGCCTCCTGCAGTTTTGAGAAAATCCTGTCAAAATGACGGCTCTGTCGGAGACATGCCTGATCCTCTCGCCGCGTCCAGATATGTTCCAGGATGTTGCTGCAATACTTCTTAATTCCGACGGGCAAGTTGCTCTCGATTTTCAACGCGGCCAGCCGGGCCGACTTTCGAAACGGAAATTGGATCTGGTTGCTGACCTTCTGGGCCAGCAGGAGCAAGGCCAGGGCTTCCTGCAAATTTAAATCCGCAGGCGGCAGAAAGTATTCGGGCTCCATTCTGTAACGATTCGTCACGGGATCGTAATGATAAGGCACGCCCATCGCCTGGAGCTCTTTGAGATCGCGAAAGATCGTTCGACGGCTGGTCCCGAACATCCTCGACAAATCGCGGATCGTACAGCCTTGTCCCGCCTGCAACGTTGTCAGGATCTGCATTACCCTATTAATTCTGCTACGTTTCACGACTCATACTCCGGATCAGTGTAGCACATCATTGAACAATGGACTCCTCATATCATATCAATCCAATCGTCGGAGTTCATGGATCGCAAATTCATGTCCTTTCAGTCGCTAAATAGCGAGCGTATTCTACAGGCGTACATTCGGTACGTCAAGGGAATAACTTGGCATAAAAGAAAGAGTTTTTCATTGACAAAATAGATGTTAAACATACAATATCCCCAAGTTTATCGTGATATGCGTCAATCTGAGTGCTCAACAGGAACAAAAGGAATTGAGTTGTGGAGACACTCATCGATCAGATACGCCTGTATTTCATCCGGGTGGCCGGGAATGGGTTCTGGATTTTCCCCGAGATGCTGTTTATCGGACTTGTGGTGTATTGGGTGGTGGATTTTCTCGAAGGCACGCGCGGTGAAAGGTTATTCCGCGCCGTCATCTTCATCCTGATCGTGGGATTTCTGGTCCTCAAGCTGGTCGTCGGCCGGCTCCCTCTGGAACGATTGCAGTACCTCTATAACGGCTTTTTGGTGGGCGTATTAATCATTGCCGTGGCCGCGTTCCAGCCGGAGGTCCGAAGAGCCCTGATGCGAATCGGCCAGAGCCATTTTTGGTCGGGCGCGTCATTGCAACTGTCCCGAACGGTGGAAGAGATGGTGGCCGCCGTGTTGGACCTTTCCGGCGCCCGTATCGGTGCGATTATCGTTGTTGAAAAAAGGGTGGCCTTGGGTGAGTTTATCGAGACCGGTGTTCGACTCGACGCCCGGGTGACCTCCGAGCTGCTCCGGACCATCTTTCAGCCCGGCACGGCCCTTCACGACATGGCCGTCCTCATACGAGGCGACCGCATCGTCGCGGCCAGAGTGCAGTTGCCCCTGGCGGAACCCGCCGGTATGGACAGCTCCGGACTGGGATCGCGTCACCGTGCCGCCGTCGGTATCACGACCGGCTCGGACGCCGTCTGCCTGGTCGTCAGTGAAGAGACCGGAGTGATCTCTATCGCAGAAAACGGAAAGCTGACTCGGAATCTGGATGAGACGAAGTTGAAAAAGCATCTGGCCGGCGTACTGTCATAAATCAAGCCCCCTGGGATGCTGAGAGCGAAATCTGATGTTGGCAAAAGTTAAAATCAGCAAGATCGCCGTTGTGTTATTCTTGACCCTTCTGATATGGGTCTGGACGGACTTGGCGCTCGACGAAACATATGACGTGAGCGGTGCGACCATTATCTTGACAGAATCCGATCCTCGATTCTGGATCAGCTTCGACGGCGAACGCACCTTCGATGTGAATAATATTTCGCTCAAAGGGCCGGCGTCCAGAATAACCAATATCAAACGGAAAATAGAAAATCATTCGCTCAGCCTGCTTTTCCCCCTTGATGCGGAAAAGGAGGGCCTTGTGGCCAGTGGGGAACCGTTAACCGTTCAAAATCTGATCCAAAAAAGCGCCCAACTGCAGGATTCCGGGCTCGTCGTCGAATCCTGTGTGCCGGAGACCATCGACGTCAACGTGGTCAGGCTTATCGAGAAACCGCTGGCGGTCGAGTGCTACGAGGAAAGCGGTGCGCTGCTGAGCGTGGAGAGTATCGTCGAACCCTCAACGCTAAAGCTCCTTGTGCCGCCTGAAGGTTGGCCGCCTGACAATTGGGCGCCCGGCGACAAGGCCAAAGTGGTCCTGACGCGCAGTGAAATCGAGAAGGCCAAAAAAACGCCTGTTCAGAAAAAAGCCCATATTCAATTAGCCGACGGGCAAACGCGACTCTCGAATAACTCGGTCACGATTAGAATCCCTCCGGAGGAGGAACGACTTAAGAGTTTTCCCGATATCACGGCCACCATCGGATTTTGCTTTAGTGATAATATGATGGGCCGTTTTAAAGTGGAATTGCTCAATCAGTCCGCGGTGATAGGAGAGCCTATCAAAATCCGGGCCACAAACCAGGCCAAAGCAAGGTATGAAACGCAGGAAGAATTCAAAATGACCCTGTACATCTATGATAAGGATGAAGACCAGCCGGCGCAAAGCAGGCAGGTGCATTACAATTTCCATTTGGACGATGTTCGAAACGGTGATATTGTTTTGGATCAAACGCCCGTCACCGCCCGATTCAAGCTCATTCCCCTGTCCTCGGCGCCCAATCCATAAACACAATAAACCTCAATCAGTCTCCTTCCTTTATGGGCCGGGAACGCCTTTTCTTGTGCTGTGTATTGTAACGATCGCCGTGTAGGCAAGGAATAGCGCGAGAATGATTAAAACCACGTCAATGACGGCGAGCAGGATGTTCGGTGTGTCCGCCGTGATAAAGACGTACGTGTTGTAAACCAGCGCGCCGATGGTCGTCACCAGCATAATCACCGCCGGAATCGCCGTGAATAAATACTTGTGTTTGCGCGCCATCAGATAGACGCTGGCGACAATCAGAACAAGGCTGGCAATCAATTGATTGGCCGCGCCGAAGACCGGCCAGATCGCTTTCCAGTTACCGAGCGCCAGGGCGCCCGCCAAAACACCGACCAGCAGGGTGGCCGCGTATTTATCTTTCATGTAAGGGATGTTGAATGTCTCGCCGAGCAGCTCGTTGCAAATGTAACGGGCGATTCGTGTGGCCGAATCAAGACTCGTCATCACAAACGTCTTGAGCATCGTGATGCCGATCAGCATCCCAAAACTGCCGAATATCACTTTGGTCAGCTCTCCGTATCCCGTGCCGAAGGCTTTAATCCATCCTCCCGTGTTAAAGATATCTTGATAAACCAGGCCTTCAAAACCCGCCGGGGCGCTCTTCCAGTACAAACCGGCCGTGACGGCAATCAGCGCCAGCACACCCAATGCGCTTTCCATAATCATGGCTCCATAACCGACGACGCGGGCATCCTTCATTCGCGGTAGTTGCTTGGACGTCGTTCCGCTGGAAACGAGACTATGAAATCCGGAAATGGCGCCGCAGGCGATCGTGACGAACAACATGGGCCACAGCCCGCCTTTGGCGGTGGAGAAAGAGAGATAGCCGGGGGCCTTCATCTCGGGATGGGTGATAACGAGTCCCAAAAAACCGAAAAACATCCCGAGATAAAGCACGGCGCCCGCCAGATGGTCTCTCGGTTGAAGGAGCAGAGTCACGGGCGTTACCGATGCGACCATGGCATAGAGAAGCAATAGGATCGTCCACCAGGTCGTTGCACTTTTCATATTATCCACGGGAAGCTCGACGGGCAGATAGTAGCCCGCCACAATCAAGCCCATCAGCAGCAGCACGCCGACAATCGAGCATAGCAGGATCGATATTTGCAGACGATACATCATGATACCGACGATCAGAGCGACGCCCACGAGACCGAACGTCGGGATCACGACCTTCGGGGTGGACGCTAAGGTTTGACCCGCCACCGCGGCAAAAACCGCCACGACCAGGATCAACGCCAAAAAAGCGAATCCACTGAAAAGAATCTTGCCCGTTTTGCCCATCACGGATTCGGCCACCGTCGTAATCGATTTGCCCTTGTGTTTGAGGGACAAATAGAGTGCCGTAAAATCATGGACCGCCCCGAAGAGCACGCCGCCGAGCACGATCCAGATGACGGCGGGCAGCCAACCCCAGAAAAGGCATGCAATCACGGGCCCGATGATCGGCGCCGCGCCCGCGATCGAGGCGAAATGGTGCCCGAACAGAATCGTCCAGTGTTTGGCGGGGACATAATCGACGCCGTCGTTCATCGAGACGGATGGGGGGACCTCATCTTCGTCAAGCCCCACCCATTGTTTGACTTTGCGACTGTAAAAAACATACCCGATCAGCAACAGGAAAACCGCAATGCCCGCAACAACAAGAGAATTCATATGGCTATCTCCTTCGTTATTTATCCGTTCATGGCCCGAAGGGCCGCGCTTTCAGAAATCACTTTGAGGTTTCAATGAGCTTGACCATTTCGTCCCTGGCCCGCTCCAATTGTATATCCTTCCCGGCGGCAAAGCGTATATCAAAAGGGACCTCGATATCCGGTTTCACCCCGACGCCTTCCAAACGCTTTCCGTCGATACGCAGCCCGCACGCTCCAAAGTACAGAAACGACTCTTCGGTTATCTCCCGTTTTCTGCCACCGGTGACGTATCCGGCGGTACGTTCTCCAATCAGAAGGCCTCTGCCCGTTTTTTTGAAAAGATAAGCCAGGACTTCTTTTCCGCTGCGAGAACCGCCGTTGATGAGAACCGCCACGGGCTTATTACATCCGGCAACAAACTTCAATGTTTGCTTGCGATCCGTCGATTCGACCGTGACTTCTCCCAGGCCGTATTGTAAAAAAGGAGCGATAAATTCATAGCCCATATCGCCTCCGTAACCATCCCGGATATCGATGATGATTCCTTCCGTCTCATTCGCTCGACCGATCCCATATTGCAGAGTCCCCTTCATTTCTTCCCCGCGCAGCCACCAGAGACGGACATAGGCAAAACAATGCCCTCCATGTTCAATTGTCTTCACGCTGGCATATGAATCGTTGCCCAGACGATCCTTTTCTTTCATATCCAGCGGCTTAACCGTCAGTTTTCTGCGCGTCAAATCTGAGGAATCTCGCTGAACAACCACTTCGACGTCCTGGTCCGCCTTATTCTCAAATGAACGGATCGGGCGAAACGGTTGACCATCGACTTCGACCAGCCAGTCTCCCAAAAGAAGTCCGGCTTTTTCCGCCGGCGATGAATGAAGTGCAGCGACGACATAATGACGCCCCTCGATCTCTCGGGTCACCACTCCGATCCCGGTCCGATGGGTGTCGGGTTTTCCAAAGACGACCTTGATGATGTAATAACCGGTATCCCACTTCGTATAGTAACGAGTATGCGAGGTCTTGAGTTCGGCTAACATTCGGTTGACGATCTCGGCAAACGATTCATGGTCATTTGCGTCTAAGGCCGTCGGTCTATAGCACCGGCGTGCCTCTTCCCAATCGACACCGTTAAAATTCGGGTCCCAGAATTCATCGTTGATGATGTCCCATACCTTGTCAAAGCACTCCGCGGGATCGAATCCTTCGTGCTCGGCCTGGACGTAAGCGCCCTGTAAACTGCCAAGGATGAGTATCAAACCCCAAAGTCGGAACATTCTGATCATCCGTTATTCTCCGAGTCTCCCATCCACGACGTGCCGGCCGTTACTCTCTGTGTTTTCGAGCGAGCAGCCGGATCGGCACCTCCTCAATCGGCAGCATGGTCCGCAAGCGATTCACGATAAATCTGAGGTAATGTTCATCGAACAGGTCCGGCCGGTTCACGAACATGAGAATGGTCACCGGATTAATCGCGATCTGTGTCGCATAATAAATCTTCGGCCAGCCTGTTTTGCCCCTTCGGGCCGCAGTGCTTTTCTCCTGTTTTATGGTTTCAAAGGCCTTGTTCAGTTTGGCCGTGGGTATCCACGTCGTGGTTTGCTTGAAGATTTCCGCCGCCAGGTCCAGAACGCTTTGGATGTTCTTCGCTTCGGTCGCTGTCGTAAACGCCAACGGTGCGTATTTGAGACCTGGCAACAGCTTCGTAAGGTAGCCCTCGTAGTCCTCGGTGCCCGCGGCGTCCTTGGCAAGGTCCCATTTGTTGACGACAAGGATACAGCTCTTGTGCTCGCCGGCGATGAATCGGGCCAGCTTCTTATCCACCTGTGAGATCGGCACTGTGGCGTCTATCATCAGCAGCACGACATCCGCTCGCTGAATGGATCGTGTCGCTCGAACGTAACTGTAGAACTCGATGCTGTCGGCGATCTTATTCTTCTTTCTCACTCCGGCGGTGTCGATAACGACGATGGTCTTGCCGTCTTTCTCGAATCGCACATCCACGGCGTCCCGGGTCGTGCCCGGCGTCTCGCTCACGATGACCCGATCAGAGCCGACCATTGCGTTGACGATCGTGCTCTTGCCGGCATTCCGCTTGCCGACAATGGCTATTTTCATCGCCGGCTCTTTGGGATCGTGGCCCGACGTCAAGTGGGCGAGCCTGTCGAAAACTTTATCGAGCAAGTCCGCCTTATTCAGATTATTCTTGGCGGAGATGCAAAAAAAATCACCGAAACCGAGCTTGGAGAATTCCCCCGCGGCGGGGAACATTTTAGCCGAATCAGCCTTATTCGCCACACCGATGACGTCGAGGTTGTTCTTACGCAGAAGCTGGGCGACGGTTTTATCCAGGGGGACCAGGCCGTCGCGGATATCGACCATGAACAGCACGAGATTCGCCGATTCCATCGCCTGGTGAATTTGCTGCTCGATATGGTTACTAAGCTGATCGC
>Ga0272442_10004147_pt1 | contig 19945 bp, 20 predicted proteins | sample SSMForm2O_FD_200262 | JGI IMG/M metagenome (GOLD analysis project Ga0272442, IMG submission 200262) | Marine sediment archaeal communities from Little Sippewissett salt marsh, Falmouth, MA, United States - SSM-Form-2O | ecosystem: Environmental > Aquatic > Marine > Wetlands > Sediment ... | reverse complement strand
CACCAATAAGCGCAGCTACTAATCCTCTTGATAAAATCTGTGGCATGAATACAATGAGATTATTTAGATAGAAGCCTGCTGAGGAAACCAATGGCGTCAATATTTGTGTAATAATATATCCGCCTACAAAACAACAATATGATGAAACAATCCCCATACTTATTTTCATAGTATGTGTCTTTAACTCTCTGAGATCTAAAGACATTCCATACCAGATTAACTCGAAAATTATTGCTTCAGACATAATTGCTATTCCAGAGCAGATGACACACCCTCCAAATGGGTTGAACATTCTAAGTGTACCGGCAACCAGCCCCATACCTAACTGCATTCCTCTCTGTTTAAAGAGCATTCTACTCATCATCATTAGACCGATGGCAAAAAATCCGGTCATAAGAGCTCCAGATGGTAGACCTACGTCATCTAAAGTTGGGCCGATAATGCACTCGGCAAAACCCCAAATAGATCCAAAGACGATTATTCCTGCAAATAGTTTTATTTTATCCATTTTAAATCACCTCGATTTCAAATACTCCTCTAACCCTAAACGCCTTAGGCAAATCAGAAAAAACAGTCATTTTATCTGCTGTTAAAAGACCATTCTCCATGTTTTCCCAGGTCACCGTCTTTTGATAATCCCCATCTCCAATTATTGTATATGAATGGCAAGATGGGCATTCGATACCTATCTTAATAATAAGATTATCAAGTGCAATCCCTGTAAAATTTAATGATTCAAAAATTCGTTGTTCAGTATCGGAAAATATCTCTTCAACAGCATACTGCTGATTGTTAATAATTATGCTATCTCCTAGAACCTCGGTATCAGTTTGGGTTGCGTAGACATAGATAGAAGAACTGGTTCCAATCAATAGTATCATCAGCGCAATAATTGGTATGTATCTTTCCTTCCCCATAATCATCGGTGCACGGATACGGTCAGTTATATTTAAAAATTATGACATTGCTATCTATCTTAGTCCACGGTCCCGTATTTGTTTACTGTATTTTCTTAATATCTCCTCGTCATCAGGTCTCCACTGAATTTTTTCAAGCAATGCGTATGCTATTTCATTGTTGACCTTTTCAAGATTCCATCTTACTGATTTACTGTATGATTCTACAAATATCTTACAAAGCTGAAACTTTTCAGAAGTAAACATTGGATCTGTGGTAAGTATTGAAGAACACATTCCTGCAATGTCCTCGATCGGTCTGCCAACTCTCGATTCTTCAAAATCTAAGCCCCAAATATGGTCGGATAAGATAAAATTCCTTAGGATTGAATCGCCACGAATGCGAAATCCATCTGCTGTTTTGAACTTTGTATGAAAACGAGCGAACCACTCAGCCAACAAAACCATGAGCCTTTTTTTTTCATTGGTCGTTGTTTTTTCATCATTGACGATGTCACACAAGTTTTCTCCCATGATGTAACTCATAATAATTACGTTGTTCTTTTCATCCATTTCATAGACAAATGGAATGTGAAGGTTTGCGTCTCCCTTTTTCAAAACTGAATATTCTGTTAGCATTTGTCTTTTAAAACCGGGTACAAACCATTTCAGTACGCGGGGTTTTTCTTTAAAGGTTACATATGCAACTGTGTTTTTCTTACTTTCAAAAGTATGTTGAATTGTCGCATTCTTGTATTTTTTAACATTTTGAACAAGTTCTTCTATATTTTTCATATGTGAAAAACCCTTTTTAATTTACTACATGTAATCGAATTATTAAATGTTTTTCAGAGATTCGACCTTCATGCTTTTTCTGGCTGTTAAATAGATTCCAATTAATATAACGCCACCGCCAAAGAGAGTATACTGTGATGGGACCTGATGAATTTGAGGTATAACAAAGGCAAGCAATGAAGAGCCTATTGGCTCACCAAGAAGAACCACTGAAGCTAAAGATGCACGAACATATTCCAAGGACCAATTATACAGCGTATGTCCAAGTAATCCTGCAACGACAGCCATTAGTAAAATTAATCCATAGTCTTCTATACTCAGGTTATAAACAGGCGCATTGAAAAAAAGACAAGTGAAAAAAAGCGCTACTGTTCCAACTGCATAAACTACAACTGCGTAGGATGCAACAGACACTGTTTTACGTAATTTTCTCCCCCCCATTATATACAATCCTGCTGCTACACCGCCAAGTATTGCAAGTATGTTTCCTTCCAAAGTATCTAAACCTTGGGCAAACCCATAGTTACCATACACAAGAATAAGTACACCACTTACTGAAAGCCCTATTCCAAAGGCATTTACAGTAGAGAGCCTCTCTTTTAAGAAAAAATGAGAAACAGGGCCAACAAGAAGAGGGTGTGCTGTTACTAAAATCACTGAACTTGCAATTGATGTAAGCTCAATAGATGTAATCCAAAGTGCAAAGTGTGCGGCAAGAATCAAACCTATGCCCGCCATAATAAGTATTGTAGAACGTGATAGATTTCTGATTTCAGTCTTGGTTTTTTTGTGTATTAGGACAAATGGAAGAATAAGTAAAGTTGTAAAAAGCAGTCTGTAAAATGCTATTGAAAGAGATGGAGCACTACAGAGTTTGATAAATATTGCTGCAAATGAAACTGAAACAATAGAAACAAGTAGGGCGATGTACGGTTTGTTTTTCATAAAAATTATCGTTAGTAAATAACAAAAGATTGTATTTTGAGTTTATGGTTTTGTTCGACAAATAGGTAAAACATATACAATTCAACTTGATACATGATGCTATGAAACATCCTGCGGTGTTTGGATTTTATGGGGAGTCAAATACTGGAAAGACCTCACTCATTGAGGAAACAATTAATAGACTGACCAAAGAAGGATGTAAGATAGCTACGGTCAAAATCACAGATAAAAAAATCGGTATTGATTCAATTGGGAAAGATACTTGGAGGCATGGTAAAGCAGGTTCTAAACTAGTAATTCTATCATCGCCAATTGAAACAGATTTTCTTTTCAAGAATAAACAAAATCTTGATGAAATTCTTCAACACATTAATGAATTTGGAGAATACGATTTAGTACTTGTTGAGGGTGCAAACGATAAAACTACTCCCAAAATAAGAATAGGCAATATACCTGAACGTGAAAACACTATACTTACATATGATGGTGATTTTAAAGGACTTATAAACACAATAAAGAATGAAATAAATTAGGAGGTAAAATATGGGTGAAATAATTGTTAAAGTGAACGGAAAACAGATACCATTAACCGAATTCCCATCAGAATTTATCAAACAAACTATCACCGGCATGCTCTCATCATTAAAAGATGTAGAAAATATTGAAACTGTAGAAATACAATTTGCAGTATGAGGATCTATTCTAATTTATAGACAATGCGCTCTCTATCCTTCCCCTTCCTTTCTTTTTTGATTATCTTAAGTGTTGATAGTTCACTGGTGTTTTTGACATGAGTACCAGCACAAGGACAGACGTCAAAACCTTCAATTTCAATGATTCGCAAGTTGGTAATAAATTTTGGAAGCAAATCCAGGCTACATCGTTGTTGGTTAACACGTTTCTCTAAACTTGCTCTTTCTTCCTCATAGATCTTAATTGGAAGCTGTTGTCTAATGAGGTCATTGCACCTGTCTTCAATTTTTTTCATATCTTCATCAGAAAAACGTATTGGGTGGAAATCCACCCTAGAATAATCTGCATGTATCTGATTTCCCACTGTTCGTGCTTCATAATCATCAAAAATAATTCCTGAAATGATATGCTGCGCAGTGTGCATCTTCATATGTCCGTAACGCTTATCCCACTCTATGGTGCCATGAACTTTTGCGTCAGCTGGTGGTTTTTCACCATCTATTATATGCTTTACAGAATCTCCTTTTTTAATAACTTCTTTAACTGTAGATTCTTTGTCGCCCCACTTTAAAGTACCTATATCAGAAGGTTGCCCGCCGCCAAGTGGATAGAACGCGCTTTGATTAAGGCATATGTAGTCTTTCTTACTTTTTGTAACAACTGCATCAAATTCTTTTATGTAATTGGCGTCAATGTTGTCCATATAAAGAAGTCGGGTCATAATTTTCCAGAACAGAGATTTTATTAATCAATCTTTTTGTTGATTTGTTTTCATATTTACTATGGCCAAACCAGTAATAACAAGGACACCACCGAAAACAAACAAAAATGTGATTTCATCTCCAAACAATATATAACTTAAAATTGTAGATATCACCGGAATGCCATATAGATAGACACTTACCTCTGAAGCCGTTTTTAGTTCAAGTGCTACATACCATATTATGTATCCTACAACTGTTGAACAGACACCAAGGAAGATTATTGCAATCAAACTATTCGTGGACATCGTCGTTACTTCTTCAATCAACGATGTACTTAAAAACGGAAGCAATCCAATACTACCTAACAACATAGCATAGACCGTTAAGGACAGTGCAGTATAACGTTCAAGTAGCTTTTTCCCAGCAACTGTATATAATGCTCCCATAAATGCAGCAATAAAAACACCCAACGCTCCAAAAATGTAGTTTATTTCAATAGATGCATTTCGGGTTCCCCAGAAGGATATGATTAAAACACCACATAGTGCAAGAGTAATACCAGATAATTTTTTCAAGGTTAATTTTTCTTTAAGAAACATAACGGCCAATATAACAATTATCACAGGTATTGTAGCAATAATTAAACTTGCCGCTCCTGGAGAGATGTACTGTTCACCATAGTTTAATCCTAGATGATAAACCATAACGCCAAAAAATCCTAAGAGAAAGATGGGTAAGATGTCCTTTTTTTGAAGCGGAGAAAATCGTTTTGGTTGGCTCATTAAGATAGCAATCAAAACAATGCAAACAACAAGAAATCTCATAATGGCCAGATTGATAAATGAGAGGTCATCAAGAGCGATTTTGATAAATGGAAATGCACACGCCCACACAACAACCATAATTGTCATCATTAGAATAAATTGCCAATTGGTTAATTTACTAAGGTCCATGATGTTGCAAACAATATAAATGGGCTATAAAAATCGTTGCACATTACAATAGTAACATTCTTATATATGGAATGATTGATACCGTTATTGAAACTGTATGAAAACCCTTGTCCTGAATGTGGATCGTGATGATGATTTTGGCAGAAAAGCCAGGATAAACAGCCCGGTTATTGGCATTAAAAACAACATTGATGCTGCAAATAAACTTGGCCAGGCAGATCCAGAAGATTCAGATGTTAACGCTATTTTTTCTGCCATTTCAACATATAATTCACTTGTTGAAGAAAAAAAGAATGTAGAAATTGCCACTATCTGTGGACATATAAATGTCGGTTTCAAATCTGATGGAATTTTGGCTGAACAATTGGAGGAGGTTATCAAAAAAACAGGCGCTGAAGATGTCATTTTTGTTACAGATGGGGCTGAAGATGAGTACATTTTACCTATCATTCAATCAAGAATAAAAATTACTTCAATCAGAAGAGTCTCAGTAAAACAGAGCAAAGAACTAGAAGACACCTATTATCGAATTCTCAAACTCCTTGATGATAATAAAGTCCAAAAACAATTCCTTCTACCCATAGCCCTTGTCCTTATCGTATGGGCTTTCTTCGTTTTGTTAAACTTGGCTTCAAGTGGATTTGGTGCCATACTCTTGACTCTTGGGGCGTATTTGCTCATACGAGTATTCCATTGGGAAAAAAATATTGCAGCGATATTAACAGAAATAAAATCAGGCTTCACGACAGGCAGACTTTCTATCTGGACGTTTACAATTGCAGCTGTTATTATTGTTGCCACTGGTTTCTTTGCTTATAGAAATACCAAATGGGATACGAATGTTGAATTCCTTCCAATTCTATCTTTTGTGACAAAAATGATTTGGGGCATAGTGGTTGCTGGATTAATTGCTATGTTTGGTCGAATCGTAGATATTTCTGTGAAAGACAAAAAAACGCCATGGAGGTACTGGATAGTACCGTTTTCGCTCTTTGCTTTTGGATTCATTTCCTATGCCGTATTTGGATCATTGCATGATGCACTTGTCAGTGGACCCGAAAACTTCTCCATCACACCATTTTTCACATTGTCGTTTATTCTTTACATAGGTATCGGAATTTTTATTGCACTGGTTGGAACAATTACTCATCACTATATCAAAGAGCTCTACGTCACTGAAAGTAAAGAATTAGAAATTGAAAAACATACAACAGAAATAGTTGAAAAAAATTAAGCATATGAACTTTACAAATTGGGAACCTTTTTATAAAAACATTGTAGCAGATTTTATTTTCTCTGCAGAAGACGATGAAAGGGCAGCAGCTTTATTGAACGAATTATTGCAAAAGAAATCACCTGCTATAAACAAACTTAATGATTTTATAAATGGTAAAGATATTTTTATTTTTGGTGCAGGGCCATCTCTAGAATTGTCGTTAACTAAACACAAAAATCGTTTTGCAGATTCGGTAATTATAACGGCGGATGGAGCAACCTCCGCATTGATGAAGCACAATATTACTCCAGATATTATTGCCACAGACTTGGATGGGAATATAGCAGATCAGCGACAGGCAAATTCAGAAGGAAGCATAGTAGTCATTCATGCGCATGGGGATAATATCGAACAAATAAAAAAAGAGATTCCAAAGTTTAAAGGAGACATTATTGGAACAACACAAAAAGATCCACAGTTTTATGGTAATTTGTATAATTTTGGGGGGTTCACCGATGGAGATCGTGCAGCATACCTTGCCGATCATTTTCATGCCAAGAATATTTGGTTGCTTGGTTTTGACTTCACCGGTGAGATAGGAAGCTATTCTTTTGCAGAACACAAGAATAAAGACATCAAATTGAAGAAGTTACAATGGTGCAAAAAGCTTTTATATGTTCTACAAAAAAATAATCCGAGCATCCAGTATCTATAATGTTTTAACCATCAATTTAATAAACAATTATACATTCCAGGCACGTTGATAATGTCACCAATAGAAGGTTTAATGGTTTTTCTTTCTGTTCTAGTTATATATTTCTTGGCAGTTTTTTCTTTACATAAGTTAGGAATTCTAGAAAAATATAACATTTCTCTTTATGGTCCAGCGCTGTTGTTACGAACAAAAAAAGGTAGAAATTTTCTCAAAAAGCTAGCCTCGAAAAAACGATTTTGGAAAGCCTATGGAAGTTCAGGCATAGTGCTCTGTTTTATTATGATGGTCGTAATGGTTTTGTTGCTCATTTGGCAGGTTTGGGCTGTTTCAGGATTCACAGCTGAACAAATCGACCAGATCCCTGGAATTGAGTTCGTCATTGTTCTCCCAGGAATCAATCCAATACTCCCTCTTGAATATATTTGGTTTATCTTACTCGCGTTTGTTATTGCCCTTGTTGTTCATGAGTTCTCTCATGGCATTCTCACACTTGCTAGTAAATTAAAAGTGAAATCACTGGGCATTCTATATTTAATTGTACCGATAGGTGCTTTTTGTGAACCCGATGAAGAACAACTAAAAAAGACGAAAACATCAAATCGCATGCGTGTCTATGCAGCAGGACCAACATCGAATTTTGTTGTAGTTCTAATTGTCATCATTTTATTATCTTTTACATTTATGTCTGCCGTTCAACCGTCGGCAGAAGGGCCTGTTGTTTTTTCTATAGATGAAGGATCTCCAGCAGAATTGATTGGTATTGCACCCGGATCAACTGTTACGTCGTTCAATGATACGAATGTTACTTCTGTTTTGGCCTATTTCGTGTTATTAAATCATACTACGGGAAATCAAACTGTTAATATCACCTATGTCAAAAGCGATCAAACATTTACTGAACAGGTTAAACTTCTGGATAAATATGAAGAATGGGCAAAAAGATCAGATATCTATCCTGTTAATAATGAATCATATCATGAGAAAGGATATCTTGGAATTTCATCGCTTCTTAGAGATGGTAAAAGAGAAGAGCATCTTTCAATCTTAAAAAATCCTTTTACACAATTTCCTGATGGATTCTTGTTTTTCTATGTATTGCCGTTATTTGGGTATATCCAAGGATATAATCCTATTACTGCTCCATTTAATGAGGCGTATATTTTAACTGGCCCCCTCAGCGTTATCCCGACTAATATTTTTTGGGGGATCATCAATGCCTTATACTGGATTTTTTGGCTAAATCTTGCAGTGGCTCTCTTCAATGTTTTACCAATGATTCCACTTGACGGTGGTTTTCTTTTTAATGATGCCATCGGTTCATTCATAAAACGATTGAAAAAAGATATATCCAATGAACAAAGAGAAAAAGCAGTAAAAAATATTTCAATTATATTATCTCTGATAATTCTATTTATGGTTCTCTTTCCCTTTTTGATAAAGTATTTTTAAGAAAATTTTGTTATTTTTGCTTAAGCACCTATGTTAACTTTACACGGTGATGGTATCTTTATTCCTGCTTTCCGAAGCGCACTTTTGGCAAATTCAGCGTGTTGTTCAAAAGTTTCAATGGTAATGATTGTTTGATTGGCCTTAAGCAGTGCAGCAGTGCTTACATTTTTACCATATGCTGATCTCATCCCCTGAGAAACTCTATCTGCACCTGCGCCGGTTGCCTGTTTATTCTCCCTGAGTATAACATGCGGGTAGACTAATATTCTTAATCTATAGTTAGCTATCCCCACCTTCTTTTCCATCGCTCGGTTTACTGTTATACGAGCAGATTCTAATGCGTTATGACGTACCTGACACTTTTCATTTACAACTAATGAAAGTTGTACAGGAAACTCTGCTTGTTTGTTCCCAAGAACGAATTGTGTAATACGTGAGGCAGGTATGCCCCCCATATACTCTCGTCTGGTAGAGGGTTTCCCTCTAACATAACGATACATGCTGCCAGGCTTTCGTGACATTTTTTACACCTTATATTGTGATTGGTAGGGAAATCGAAATAGATATGGTATTTATAACTCTTTTTCTTGTATTTTTGATACACCACAACCTTTAAAACGGTGATAGACTTGCCTAGATAGCATTAATATACTCAATATTATGGTGGAAACTATGACAAAGGATAAACTAGTATTACCAGGAGAAAAAGTATCTACATCTGAAGAACTTCTACCTGGAAATGGGACGTTTGAGGAGGATGGAATCATACGTGCGAATAGAGTTGGAATCTACACTGTTGATGAGAAGCATAGGCAAGCTGTTATCAAACCAGTTACCAGTGTTCCTATTGAACTTAGACGTGGAGATATAGTTCTGGCAGAAGTTGGATCTGTAAGATCTTCAATGATTATTGCTAACGTCTTTCACGTAATTGGCAAGAAGAGAGCGATATCTGGGGATACCAATGGAACTTTGCGAGTTTCTGAGATATCACAGTCGTATGTTAAAGATCCCGCAACTGAATTTTCACCTGGAGATATCATACGAGCCAAAGTCACACAGGTAAAGCCAAGTGTTCAACTTGAAACAAAAGATGGCAACTTTGGTGTGATTAAAGGACTCTGCTCAAAATGTAGACATGCGCTTATCAGAAAAGGCGGTATTCTTGAGTGTGAAAATTGTAAGAATAAGGAAAAAAGAAAACTTGCCGTTGATTATGGCAACTATGACTTGAATAAACTTTGAGATAAATTATTTGGTATGTAAAAGGAGTGAAAACAATGGAGTTAAAAACCATTAAGAAGACTAGCACAGAACTCGAATTGGAAATAACCGGTGAAACCGAAACAATGTTAAATCCAATTGCTGAAATATTGTTACAATATGAAGATGTAGATTATGCAGCATATATGGCCGATCATCCAGAATCAATTAAACGCAGGCTGTATATTCGTGTGAAGAAAGGTAAACCCGAAGAAATATTAAAAAAAGCTGTCAAACAGTTGGAAGATGAAGTTAAGAAATTCGGGAAGAATTTTGAAGGAAAAAGCACGAGTAAAAAGTAAATGAACGTTTCGGCTGCTGAAAAAAACATAGGTATTGAAACTTTTTTTACACCATCAAAAGGAGTTGGTGGAAAACTTCGTAAAACTCCAGAAGACTTTACTGTACGCGAGATTTCAAATCGTCCCGTAAAGCAAGAAAATGGAAAATTTACTATTGCTGAGGTAACGGCAACAAATTGGGAAACCAATCTTCTTGTAAGGGAATTGTCAAATCGGTTACATATCTCGCGACAACGCATTGGTTTTGCTGGCACAAAAGATAAACGAGCCAAAACAACCAGACTCATGTCGTTTTATAAGATTCCGCCTGAAAAATTGTCTCAAGTAAAAATCAGTGATGTTTCAATTGAGAACATCTATGTCTCAGATCGCCCAGTTAAGATTGGAAATCTTTTTGGTAATGAATTCGAGCTTAAAATTCGAGATATTAATGACGATATTAACGAAAAACACATCCAGAAAATTTCTTCTCCAATTGTAGAAACTGGAGGTTTTCCAAATTTTTATGGTGTTCAACGCTTTGGTGTTATACGTCCTATAACTCATCTTGTCGGAAAATATATGGTCAATGGTGACTTTGAAAATGCGGTAATGACATACATCGCAAATCCTATCGTTGGTGAGAATGAGGAGTCTTATGATTTACGAAAAAACTTACAAAAAACTCGTGATTTTGCTAAGGCACTTAAGACATATTCTCCTCAGTTAAATTTTGAAAAAGCAATGCTCAATAAGTTGGTTGTTAATCCGGATGATTTTGTTGGTTCATTGAAAGAACTGCCAAAGAATTTGCTAACAATGTTTGTGTATGCTTACCAGTCATATCTGTTTAATAAAATGGTAAGTGAGCGAATTAGGCTGAAGTTGCCTTTGAACCAGGCCATTGTTGGTGATGTTGTTTTGCCAATTAGAAAGGGACAAATCGATGAACAAGAGATACCAGTTTCAGAAAAGAATATCAACAAGGTAAATGCACAGATTGCAAAAGGCAAAGCACTATTAAGCGGTCTATTATTTGGTAGCGATTCCAATTTTTCAGATGGAGAAATGGGTGAAATTGAACATCGTATTATTGATGATGAAAAAAATCTTGATCCCCGAGATTTTATTATTCCCGAGATCCCTTATGTTTCTTCTTTAGGGTCAAGACGTTCAATACTCGCCCCCCTCAAAAATCTTGAATTTAATCTCGTTGATGATGAGCTACACAAAGGCAGACGTGCATTAACTTTATCGTTTCAACTTCGAAAAGGATGCTATGCAACGTCTCTTTTAAGAGAATTTATGAAAGCAAAAGACTTACGAAACTATTAACGGTGAGCATGATGGAAACGATTTTAATAACAGTTTTCTATTAGGGTGTCGTTATAACCGGTGAAAAAAGAATGATTAAGTCACCACCTCAGAAATACAATCCAAAACAATTTGAAGGAAAAATTCAGAAATTCTGGGTAGAGAATGATATTTTCAAGAAATCTATCGAACAGAGAAAAAACTGCAAGCCATATGTATTTTTAGAGGGTCCTCCAACTGCTAATGGATTACCTCATCCGGGCCATGTTTTAACTAGAGTTATGAAGGATCTTATTCTAAGATATCAGGCAATGAACGGCCATTATATTTTGAGAAAAGCGGGCTGGGACACACATGGATTGCCTGTTGAGATAGAGGTTGAAAAACAGCTTGGTTTGGAAGATAAACAAGGCATTGAAAAATACGGTATATCAAAATTCAACGAGGAATGCAAAAAGAGCACGCTCAAATATGAGCGTGCCTGGGTCGATATGACCGAGCGTATCGCCTTCTGGGTTGACATGAATGATCCATATATCACTTTCAAAAATGAATATATTGAATCTGTCTGGTGGTCTCTTAAGCAAGCATGGGAAAAAAAACTATTGTACAAGGGACACAAAGTAGTACCCTATTGTCCACGCTGTGGCACAGTACTTTCTGCACATGAAATTGCACAAGGATATAAAACTATAGAAGAACCATCTATTTTTGTAAAGTTTAAATTGAAAAACGAAGATGCATATTTCCTAGCATGGACCACAACTCCTTGGACTCTATTGTCAAACGTTGCACTTGCTGTTCACCCCGATGAAACATATGTAAAAATCCGTTACAACAAACAAGTTATTATTCTAGCTGAAGAGCGAATGTCGTCTTTGCTAAAAGGCCAGGAATATGAATTGCTTGACGGTTTTCCAGGTAAAAAACTTGAATACACAGAATATGAACCACTGTTCGACTACGCTGAACCAGAGAAAAAAGCATGGTATGTCGTATGCGCAGATTTTGTTACCATGGAAGATGGAACAGGTATTGTGCATATTGCACCAGCTTTTGGCGAAGATGACTACAACGTTGGTAGAAAATATGATTTGCCTGTTGTTCAACTAGTTAAATTAGATGGAACAATCTCAGACGAAGTTGAACTTTGTAAAGGAAAATTCATCAAAGATGCAGATCCTATAATTATTGACCATTTGGACAAAGAAGGATTGCTTGAAGGAACAAGGGACTATGCTCATGAGTATCCCTTCTGCTGGCGATGCGATTCTCCATTGTTGTACTATGCAATGGAATCGTGGTTTATTGCAATGAAAAAAGTACAGGGCTCTTTGATAAAAAACAATAATCAAATTAACTGGTATCCTGAACATTTACAGCAAGGCCGATTCGGTGATTTCATCCGTGATGTAAAAGATTGGGCTCTATCTAGAGACAGGTACTGGGGTACTCCTCTTCCAATTTGGACTTGTAATAATAAAAAATGTAAAAATGTCATATGTATTGGTAGTGTTGACGAACTAAGAAGCATTAGCGAGTCTTTCCCTAAGAATTATGATTTACATAAACCATTTGTTGATGAAATAGTTGTTAAATGTCCAAAATGTAATTCTCAGATGAAACGTGAAAAAGAAGTAATCGACTGCTGGTATGATTCTGGTTCTGCATATTTTGCTCAATGGCACTATCCATTTGAAAATGAAGAAAAATTCAAAGAAAACTTTCCTGTAGATTTTATTAGCGAGGCTCTCGATCAAACTAGAGGTTGGTTTTATTCTTTATTAGCAACATCTACATTTCTATTTGATAAAAATCCGTATAAAAATGTACTGACACTTGGTTTAGTTTTAGATAAAGACAACCAGAAAATGAGTAAGAGTAAAAAGAACTACGTTGATCCAACTATCATCCTTGATCATGAGGGTGCAGATGCCCTTCGTTGGTATCTTTTATCTGCCAATGCACCTTGGGTGTCTACTCGATTTTATGAAGAAGCTGTCAAAGACATACTTGGCAAATTCATTCTTACTTTGTGGAACTCATACAACTTCTTTACTACGTATGCCTCATTAGATAAATTTGCCCCTAAAAAAGATGTAATTTCTGTTGAAAAGAGACCATTATTGGACAAATGGGTGCTTAGTCGATTCCACGGTACTATTTCAGAGATGAGGAGTAACTTTGAAACCTTTGAGATTCACAAGGCAGCGCGTGCCATTGAAAACTTTGTGATTGAAGATTTCAGTAATTGGTACCTCCGCCGTTCACGAAAGCGATTATGGGTTGAAGAAAAGACTGACGATAAACTTGCTGGCTATTCAACTATGTACGATATCTCTTTGGGATTATCTAAGATTCTTGCTCCGTTTATTCCATTTATCACAGAAGGGATCTATCAAAATCTTAAGATAGATGATATGCCAGAAAGCGTTCATCTTTGTGATGCTCAAAAACCAGATAAAAAATTGATTGATAAATCACTAGAAGAAGGCATGGATCAAATACGAACTCTTGTAGAAACTGGCAGGGCTTTAAGATCTAAAATAGGCATCAAGGTCAGGTATCCACTGAGTAATGCGACGCTTGTCTGTGATAAAAAAATCGAAGACTCGATGAAAGGTTTATTGGAATTGTTAAATGAAGAAATCAACGTGAAACACATCTCATTTGCAAGAGATGCAGGTCAGTTTATGACTAAATCTGTGAAGCCAAATCATTCAAGCTTAGGCCCAAAGTTAAAAGAAAAAGCTAAAGTAGTTTTAGAAAAAATTGAAAGCATGGACAAAAACAAGATTTATGAAGAACTCGTGAAAAATAATAAAATTGTCGTTAAACTCGATGATGAGAATATCACACTTACCAAAAACGATTTTGAAATTGTTGAACAAGAAAAAGAACATATTGCCCGTGATGAGAGCGAAGATACTATTCTTTTCTTGGATACTACACTTACTCCTGAACTTGAGGCGGAAGGTTTTGCAAGGGAGATAGTCAGAAGAATACAATCTATGAGAAAAGAACTTGATTTGGATGTTGAGGATAGAATCTCTACTGAGATTCGTATAGATGCAAAACGAAAAACATCACTCAAACCTTGGGAGAATTATATCAAAGAAGAAACCCGCTCAAAACAACTGACATTTGTCGATAAGCCTAAGGGGACTTTAGTAAAAAAATGGAAGATCGATGAATTAGAGGCTGAAATTGGTATTCGTAAGTAATCTTTCTGAACCAAATTTATTTTATATCCTTCTTCTTTACAACCACTCATTATGATAGGTCTTGGCGTAGAAGGAACAGCACATACCATTGGGATAGGTATTGTGGAAAATATAGATGGAACATGCAAGGTTCTTTCTAATGTGATTAAGATTCATCGGCCTGAAAAAGGTGGCATTCACCCTCGTGAAGCTGCAAATCATCATGCAACTCATGTTTCCGATGTAATTAAAGAATCCATTGAAAAAGCGAAGGTTGATTTTTCTGATATTGGTCTTATTTCATTTTCAAAGGGACCTGGCTTAGGGCCGTGCCTAAGAACAGCTGCAACAGCTGCAAGGGCACTTTCCTTATCACTTAAAAAACCACTTATGGGTGTAAATCATTGCGTTGCTCATCTGGAGATTGGACGCGGAACTATAAAAGATTGTAAGGATCCTGTGTTGTTGTATACATCTGGTGCAAACACTCAAGTAATAGCATTTGCTGAAGGACGGTACCGCGTATTTGGTGAAACCCTTGATATTGGAATAGGTAATTGTCTTGATAAATTTGGGAGATCGGTAGGAATGGAATTTCCTAGTGGTCCAAAAATAGAACAGTTGGCAAAGAAAGGGAAAAACTACTTGGAACTCCCTTACTCGATCAAAGGTATGGATATTGCATTCTCAGGCTTGTTAACTTCAGCAGAACAATATTACAAAAAAAATGAGCGACTAGAAGACATTTGCTATTCGATCCAAGAAACTACGTTTGCGGCATTGACTGAAGTTACTGAGCGAGCAATGGCACATACTGAGAAACATGAGGTTTTGCTTGGCGGCGGCGTTGCTGCGAATATGAGGTTACGCCAAATGGTTGAAACTATGGCAAAGGAACGCGATGCAAAATTCTTCGTCCCGGCAAAGGACTTATGTATTGATAACGGTGCAATGATTTCATGGCTGGGTTTGGTGATGTACAATAGCGGTCTTCGCATGGATGTTGCAGATAGTCAAATTGATCAAAGATTTAGAACCGATATGGTGGATGTGAGTTGGCGTGACTGAAAAATCAATCTTGTATCGGGGAGCAGAAGCAGAGATTCAATTGTCCACACATATGGGATTTAAGGTTGTTAAAAAGCAAAGGGTGAAGAAATCGTATCGAATAAAAAACATTGATGATCGTCTTATCTCATTTCGAACAAAAGAAGAAGCAAAACTGATGACCGAAGCGCGGCAACATGGAGTTCCTATTCCAATCATTTATGATGTTGATCTTAAAAATGGAGCAATCACTATGGAATATCTGGAGGGCAATAGAGTTAAAGACATCTTAAATGACCTTAGTCAAGAAGAACGAACTAAACTTTGCAACAAGATTGGCCAAAATATCGCAAGACTACACAACAATGACATTATCCATGGAGACATCACAACGTCAAACATGATTCTTTTCAATGATCGTGTTCACTTTATTGACTTTGGACTTGGTGAAAAAAGTTGCGAGATAGAAACAAAAGGCGTTGACTTACATGTTCTCATGGAAGCAATTGAATCAACACATTCTAAATATAGTGATTGTTTTAAATCAGTGCTCGATGGTTATAAAAAGGAACTTACTGATGATGCAAAACCAGTTATTAATAAAATTGAGGAGATTGTAAAAAGAGGCAGATACCGATGAAGACCGTCTATTTCATTACTGGAAATAAAGGGAAACTGAAGGAAGCAAAAAAGAAGTTTTTAAAAGTTGATATCAACGTTGTTCAAAAAGATCTGGGTTACCCAGAAATTCAGGCAGACGCACTGGAGGATGTAGCTAGATTTGGAGTTGAACATATTCAAAAACGATTTGAACATCCGTTTATTCTTGAAGATGCAGGTCTTTTTATTGACGCATTAGATGGTTTTCCAGGAGTCTACTCTTCTTATGTCTTTTATACAGTTGGTCTTAAAGGCATTTTGAAATTGCTAGATGAAATTGAAGAAACAAAAAGGGGGGCACAATTCCGCTCTGTATTTGCATATAGTGAACCAGATCAAAAGCCTATAATATTCATTGGAGAGTGTCAAGGCAAAATTACTTTTGAAGAAAAGGGAACTAATGGTTTTGGCTATGATCCCATTTTTGTGCCTGTTGGTGAGTTAAGAACATTTGCGCAAATGGAAACCGAGGAAAAAAATAGTTTTTCACATCGTGGCAAATCATTGGATAAATTGATAGATTTTTTTAATAAATAATGAATAGAAAATTTTAAAAGCCTAAAAATACCATACCAAATAGTACAGATATCATGTATGAAATGGAAAAAAAATGGACTGCGGTCGAAGATACTCTTCGAGCCCGTTATGCTAAGATAACAAAATTTTTCCTTGTTCTAACATTTTTATTTATTGTATTGGTCGTTGCTGTCGGAATCGGTATCGGTATATTTGAAATGAAACCAAATTGGGCATTATTTATTCTAGACATATGGATGTACATAATGGCTGCTTTGGTTGGGACTCTCGTTCTGCTTGTTATTATCATATATCTTCACTACTCTATGGTAAAAAAGAGACGTTTGATAGAAGAAAGGCCAAAACCTGAGTTTATTGACGGTAAGCGATTATATATCTATACATATCCAGGATCTTCCAATGGCGGCATTTTTAGTAAGACACACATCGAAATTGATGACCACGGCATACTTAGAATTAGAGCACTCATGGCTTCACCTGGAGAAATTTGGATAAACGAAGAATAAGTAGTTTATCGTTTTGTTATACCTATCTCAGCTAGTTTTTCTGGTAGATATGTATCAGTGACATAGTCAAGACCATATTTTGCAAGAGCCTGTTGTTCCGATTTCTTACCGATGCTGAGCTGCAACTTAATTTCGTTCTTCCAGAAGGATTCTTGAAATCTCGGGTCTGATAATTCACTCTTTAATGCACGAATGTCTTCTTTTGTTAACTTGTCTGTTGGCAGTTCATAATTTTCGATATCTGAAGGTGTTACACCAAGATATTGAGCCGAAGGTGTTGCTAGATACTCTGAGATGTGTGCCGTTTTAATAGCGCCATAAGCAACGCTACTAAAGATTCGATAACTCCAAGGATCACAGTCTGTAAATACAAGCACTGGTAATTTGTTTTCTCCGCTTAATCTTTTAACAAACCGTCTTGTTGATCGTGCTGGCTGTCCCTTTAAATGAACAAGAATTGCTCGGTGTGATTTATCAAAACCATTCTCCACTAGCCGATCAAACATACCACCAGTTTCAATGGCTAAAACAAAGTCAGCATCAGCACCTTTAAATGTGATTTTTTCAGGTTCGACATTATATGGAATCGAGTATCCAGAATCACCAACATCATCCTGGCAATGGATTTTCTTTTTTGTTTTATTTCGTGTCATTTCTCCAATGGTAAGATTTCCGATAACGCGAGCACCATCTTCTTCTGGTCTCAGTTTGAAATCCTCTCTCATGCAGCTTGTAATGACTTCGAGATCTTCCGCTAAAGAATCAGATTCAGGCTGTGAACTGAATTTTCCAAGATCCCATCCTTCAGAAATATAATACATTTCTCTTAGGGTAGATGATTTGTTTGCTTTGATCATATCTTTGATAAAATCAACCATGTACATTGTGCGGAGTAGCATGTATGCGCCGTCAAGTGATTTTGCAGATCGTTCAGACATGTTGCTTCCATACTTCCACACACTTAATTTATCATCAAATTTAATATTGGCTTTCGTACGAGTTGAAAGTTGAATGTAGGGAATATCTGTTTTTTTCAGGTCATCATAGATTTTTTCAGCAATAGAATCTATTTTTTTAATGACTTCAGAATAGTCCTTAGTCATTATTAGTCTCCCTCCCATTTATCTGCGCCAATAACATAGGCAGGATTAATGTCCTCGATGTATAAATCATTCTCATCAAAATCCTCTTTCTGCAAACCAGCAAGTTCAAAAGACACATCAACTTTATTTGCTGGTTGAATTCCGTCGAACTTCCACTTGATGTAATTATTTGCAACTTTCGTTGGCTTTGGAATCACCTCTCCAACTACTGCATCTTCAGGAATCACAGCATATAGATTGAATTTTTGCGGCGTACGTTTGTAGTTTACAACTAGGATTTGACTTTTTGTAATAACCCCTTCTTGCTTTTCTTGGTCATTTTCCAAGAGTGTTGTCTGTACTGGTTTTCCAGGAACCTTTTCATATTCAATCAAATCTTCAATCCATATTACGTCCATAATCTTGGTGATGACTGCCTCTAGTGATGGTACCGGCTTGTCCAACATATTGGCCGATTTTTTCGCAATCTCTGGCAAAATTTTTGTAATTAAATCAAATTTTTCCCGAGTCTTCACTCTTTTTGCTTCTTTGTGAATGTGATGTTGTACTTTTCTTGCACATTCTCTGAATGCAAGTTTAATTTCACTTTCAATTTCGCTTATATCGGCGATTGCCTCTTTGCTCTCGGATGTAAATGGAATGAGCGTTGAAGACATGTGTGTTAATAAGATTGCAGGGCCTGTTGGTATTCCTTTTCCAGATGGTTGATCTAACCCATATCGTCGCCAATCTATTGATGAAATGGCCGCAGTAGTCACACAATCTCCTTGCTGATATAATAGTGGAACGCGATTTGCAAAACGCAATAATCTTACAGATTTATCCTTTGGGATGTTACCACCGTACACCAAACCCACTTCAATTTGAAATGGACTGCCTGAATAGACTGACGGGGGTCGAGATGTTGTGATAATAAATTCTGGGGAAATCTCTTTTGTCTCATGTTTCAAACTTCTTTTAATTAACGATTCCCCAATCGGCGATAAGCATTCGGTTGGTGGTGCCATTATCTTTATTTTTTTGAACGCCTTATGCAATTCTAGGAATTCTTCTCGTGACATTTTCTTTGGATCAAGGCCTCTATCTAATTGTGCTTTTTCCAAAGCTGCTTTTGTAGTTCTGTCTCCCATGCAACTGAATTCTGTTTTTAGAAATGAAGAGAGTTTTCTACTTTTGGTGTGTTTGGCCATTTTAATAAGAGTCCCAAGTTCAACGCCATATGGGTGCGGTTTAATTTCAACAGCCTTTTTTGGAATATTTTCTGAAGTTCTTTCAAATAAATGCTCTTCCCCATCTGGTTCTTTAAAAACTATCTGTGCATGCGGGTTTACGATGGAAGTACTCTGTAAATATTCATAGACAAAACGTTTTCCACGCTTGTAATCTGCTACAATACTTATCTCAATTCTTGTGCCGGTTGACTTTTCCCAATGTTCCATATCTCGATTTACAACTTCGGCACGATTTTTATTGGTGTCAATAGCCAATTCCATTATAGATGCCGGCCTATCTTTCTCTATTTTTGAAATTATCTTTGCATGTTTGCCAGTGGTTAGTTGGCCATATAGAACAACCGCAGAAATGCCTATTCCCTGCTGTCCTCTACTTTGTCGAATTGCATGAAATCGCGAGCCATATAGTAGTCTCCCAAAGATGTGAGGTATC
>Ga0272442_10004146_pt1 | contig 19945 bp, 14 predicted proteins | sample SSMForm2O_FD_200262 | JGI IMG/M metagenome (GOLD analysis project Ga0272442, IMG submission 200262) | Marine sediment archaeal communities from Little Sippewissett salt marsh, Falmouth, MA, United States - SSM-Form-2O | ecosystem: Environmental > Aquatic > Marine > Wetlands > Sediment ... | reverse complement strand
CCCTACCTGGCGCAGTTCCTCCGGGGTACCGATGGCCTCTGCGATCTCCGGCAGGTTATCTGAGTAGCACAGCTTCACGGGCCCAACACCAGCCAAATTCCACCACAATCCCTGGGACGATTACTGTATCCGCCCGCTGCGGGATTATCGGAACTGAAGCCGGAAGTCATGACGGGAAGAGGCGGGTATTTCGGGTAGTCAAGGCCGGGAATTGCCGCAGGAGCGGCCGTGAGTGAATGCGAGACGGGACCAATCACTGGGATGCCCCTCGCCGCCCCAGTTCTCTCGGACGTCGGCGATGGCAGGCTGGTCCGCCTTGTACGGTGCCATCAGGGATTGAGAAAGGGGCCGCGAGCAACGCTCACGGCCCCATGGAATCCTATCTGACCAGCCCTTCGACCGATGCCCTGGCTGGTTCTGGCGATACCGGGTTACTGGATAGCAGCGGGTTTGCCGAAGCCAACGTCGTCGATGAAGATCAGGCCCGCGCCGCCGGCGCTCGGGTTGTCCCGGTCCCCGATGCCGATGTACAACATCGCCACGCGGCCCAGGTTCACGCCGCCCAGATCGCTGTACGGGATCAGCCATTCCTGCCATGTGTCCGCTGTCAGCACGGCCCCGTCCGGATGCGTGGCCACCGCCACGTTGCCGGCCGAGTCCTCAACGGCGACATAGAGCGTGTCGGCCCCGTTGTCGACGCTGCCTTGGACATAGAGGCGCAGCGTGTCGGCTCCGCCGGCGGTCCAATCCGCGCCGCCCACATCCAGTTCGGCTTCGGAGTAGAAGGGCGCCGCGTCGTTGGCATATTCCAGAGGCATCGACTGATCGCCGCTATAGACGATCGTCCGCTCGGCGAACGGCGCATTGAAGTACCCGACCGTCGAGCCGGTATCATTCACGAAGCCGTCGATCCACGCGTCGAAGATCGCGTTGTCCTCGTCGTCGTAGCTCTCGAAGTCGTCCACAACGAGGAACTCCTGTGTGGTGAAGCTCCAGACGTTGCCTTCGACCGAAGACAGCACCGCCGCCTCGTTGATCTCGTCGATCTTCCAGTAGTATGCCGTACCCAGGTTCAGAGCGCCCGGATCGTAACTGCTCTCGGTAACCGTATCGACGACCGCCAGAGCCTCCGGGTCCGTGCCGATCGACACGCTGTGCGAGACGCTCCCGCGACCGGCGCGCCAACTGAGCAGGGCATCGGGACTCACGTCAGCGGCACCATCGGCCGGCTGTGGCTCGCGGGCGTAGCCCGGGATCTGGAGGAACTGCACTTCGCTCAGGCCAAACTGGCCCGTTACGCCGAAGGCACTGTTGGCGGTCAGACGAATGTACTTCGCCATGACGCGCCCCAGGTCCACGGTTGTATTGTACGTGTAGTCGCTCGTGGCCGTGGCCTGAGCGAATTCCGCGTCGGCCAGGACCGTCCACTCGACCCCGTCGACGGAAGACTCGATCGTCACATCCTTAAGCCCGAAGCCCAGGACCAGTTCGAACAGGATGTTGTAGTTCCACACCTGCATCTCGTGCAACTGGTAGACCCGATCGAACTCGAACTGGATCCAGACCGGATCAACACCGTTGCCAACCACCAGCCACATGTCCGTCGCGCTGGTTGAGTGCTGACCGCTCTCGCTGAGCCCGGAGCCGTTGACCGTGTTCTGGGCGTCGCCGTCTGTCCCGGAGATCGAGTCGCTGGCGATGATGCCCTCAATAGGATAGGACAGCGGTTCGGCCGTGAAGCTCCAAACGTCCCCTTTATAGATTGTGCCGTCGGCGCTGTCATTGACTTCGTCGATCCGCCAGTAGTAGACCTGGCCGAAGTCGAGAAGACCGTCCGGATCGTACGCCGCATCGGCCTGACCTTCGCTCATCAGAACATCCAGCGGATTGGCCCGGTCGGCGGTGCTGACATCATCGAACACCGTGCCAAAGTACACGTCGTGCGTGCCCGGGTACTTGCCTGCAACCCAGCTCAAAACGGCATCCTGATGCACGTCCACCGCACCGTCTTCCGGGCTCGGCTCGCTGGCGGTGGGAACCGTTCCCAATCCACCGTTCATCACATACTGGACTTCCTCCTGCGTCACCGCCCGACTGTACAGCGCGACCTCATCAAGCAGGCCGCCGAATCCCTCGATGCCCTCTGAGACTGGGTTGCCGTCGTTGCCGATCCAGGCGAAATCATGGATGGTGGCCAGCCCGCTGTAACTGCCGTTGGAGATGACCTCGCCATCGATATAGACAACGTAGCTGCCCGCGTTCCACGTCATGGCCACATGATACCACCGCTGCGTCTCCAGAACGATCATGTTGGTCGTCACTGCATGGGCGCCACCGAGTCCCAGGTCGAGTTCGGTGTTGCTGCCGTCCATGTATAACTGGATGCGGTTGTTGTACGAAGGTTGCGTTGTGTGGCCGAAGAAGTACCGCGTCTGCGCGGGCTGCGGCTCGGACAGGTTCGCCCACATCATGACGCTGCCGGCCGTTGGAGATATCTCGCTGGCGGAGATCTCCACGTGGGCGCTACTTTCGCCCGTCCACAGCAAGGCGCCGTCTCGCTGGCCGCCGGCAGGCTGCCACTCCAGGTCCGTTGAAAGCGCGCCATCATTACCGTAGCCGCTGAGGTCGAACGCCGTGTCACCGGAGTCCTCATCGAGTGGCCAATAGCCGATGAGAGTTGGATCGGCCGCTTGGGTCACCTTGCCCAGCCCCAGACCCAATACCAGGAAACAGCAAGACACATAGACCAGCTTTCTACACATGACTATCCTCCTTCAATCGGCGTTAGGATGGAAGTCTATTCGCGCTATCTGCTCGCGCCGTGGGCGCAGAACGGCAGCGCAACGGCACTGCCGGCTCGAATAGTGGGATGTTCCCGTTCACCGTCTTTCCGGGCTTTGGCTGGGGATGCTGATGTCATCACGAACGTGCTGCTGGAGGCTGTACTGACAGCGCAACGATAGCCCCCCTCTGTTGGACAACAACCAGAACGCACCGTTTCAGAGCCTCCCGACCTAGGCCTGCTCCTCGGTTATGCCTCAACCCTGACGCGCGGGGACCACCGGCGGTTTGCCCGCGGAATGGCCTGGAAGAGACCAACTGCATCCTCGCGCACTAACGCTTTTATATCATATTCCTGGCCCCGGCTGCAATGGCATTTCCGTGCCCATGTCTCGCGACGTCTTACGGCCGGGTGAAGAGATTCCCGGGCCGCTGCCTGACCAGGCCCCGGAGGCGAAGCGAGATGAGAATGGCGCTGACGGTGCCCGCCGGCAGGCCCGTCTCGGAGATGATGTGGTCGGCGTGAAGGGGCTCGCCCCCCAGTGCCTCGTATACCTGCCTCTCGCGACCTTTCAGATGGTCGGCGACCGTATCGAACAGGGGGGTCTCAACCCGTTCAGTCGCCTCCCGGGCCGCCAGGGTGGTGTGATCCTTGAGTTGTTCGCCGATATAGCCAAGTGCCTCCATGACGTCTTCGACCGATTCGATCAGCCTGGCCCCTTGTTTGATCAACTGATGCGAGCCTCTACTGAGCGGCGAATCCACCTTGCCTGGCACGGCCATCACCTCCCGATTGCTCTCCAACGCCGTTTTGGCGGTAATCAGGGCCCCCGAACGCAGGCCCGCCTCAATGACGATGGTTCCCAGAGACAATCCCGCGATGATGCGATTACGCGGCGGAAAGTTCTCCGCCAGCGGCTCGTATCGCAGGGGTAGCTCGGAAATACATGCCCCGCCTTGACTTATGAGTGCCGCCAGGCGGTCGTTCTCGGGCGGGAAGATATTGGCCAGCCCGCAGCCCTGCACCGCGAGAGTCCGCCCCTCGGCCGCCAGCGCCCCTTGGTGCGCGGCTGTATCGATCCCGCGAGCCAGGCCTGATACGATCGTAAATCCCGATGAGGCAAGAAGATGAGCCATTCTGGATGCCTGCTCCTGCCCGTAGAGGCTACAGCGGCGCGAGCCCACGATGCCCACCGCCAGATTGTCCTGACGCCCCAGCGTTCCTCTGATGTACAGCACCGGGGGCGGGTCGTAGATCTGCTTGAGGATGGGAGGGTAGCGCTCGTCCTGGATGTGCACGAGCCAGACGCCGAGCTTCGCCGCCAGCTCAAGCTCGCCGTAAGCATCGAATTTGTCGCGAGTTGAGGCAATTCGCTCGGCCGTTTTCAGGCCGATCCCTTCGACTTTCGCCAGCCCGCGGATCGACGCCCCCAGAGCCGCATCGACCGATCCAAACTGCTTGAGAAGCCGGCGAAACGCCACCGGACCGACACCGTCGGCGCGAATCAGCTTGAGCCACTTCTCAATGTCCGGTGAATTGTCGGGAACCTGAGCCATCACCCTCGTCTCGCAACCTCGTCCAACTCAGCCCTAATTCTACCGAAAAACCACGTGCCGGTCAAGCTTCTCTGCACGCCGCGAGCCCCTCCAGACTCGTGAAGGGCGATTTGGCTCGCTCCAGCTTACTCCATATACTTTACGGGGGTTGTACCGCAGTCGGGGCGAGCCCTGACATTGCGGCCGCTGCCCGCTGGGCGGGTGCCCCCAGGGTCATAAAATCATGTAGGGAAAGAGGATACGGTGATGAAGAAGTTCAATTGGGTCACGCTCAAGTATGCCGCCATCGGCTTCGCATGCCTCGTCATGGCCACGGCCACGGTGCGAGCCCTGGATCTGCCCGAAATCGCCCCGGCGATCATCGGAGCGATCATGATCTCGCTCCTGGTAGCCGCCACAAACGAGCCCAAGAAGGCGAAGGCCTGATCTTCCCGGTCTTCGGCCCATTCAGGCGATCGCCTGCTCACCGTCGTCTCAGATAGAGCACCGACGGTCCACGAAACGGCGGCGAGAAAGCCCTCGTTCCCCTGACGATATACGTGTCACCCCCATAGTGCCGCCGGCCATTTGCCGCATTGATCCATGTAACGTCGTATCGGCCACTGGCTATCTTCACATCCAACAACCCTCCCGTCTCATTCGGCTGATAGACCAGGTACGCCTTTCCCGGATCGGCCAGACAAAAACGCGTGGAAGCCAGCTCCGCTCGTGGCGTCATAGCAGCCAGGTCCACTCGCTCGGCCAGTCGTCTCGCCGCGCCCATCGCCCGCCGGCAAGCATCGTATTTCGGGTCCGGCTTACTCGGTGAACCCATCCGAAAGTCCATGTAGTGATCCATCAGAATGAAATGATTCCCACGCATCAGGTTCTTCCACACCCACCCCGGCTTGCTCTCCCACGGCCGGATGTGATCGTTGTCCACGATGATCACCTTCTTACCCGCCGCATCGGGTGGGTCGTCGAGGTACTGCTTGCCATTAGGCGAGATCCAGTCGGCCTCGCTCGCAAACAGGGGCGGATTGTCAATCGGCGAACTGGTCATGCCCACCGGATGCCGCTTGTCCTTCGATGCCTCGTACTGGCCGATGAAACCGATCATGTGGTAATGCCATGCGATCGAATCCGTATGGCTCTCGTTGCTGATCTCCCACAGAACGTTGTCGAGGTCGTTCAGCGTGTCGATCACCTTCCGCACGTACGCCTCCTGCAGCCGCGTCACGGCAGGGCCGGCCAACGTATGCGTCTCAATCCCCTCGCCATCGCCGTTGAGATCGCCATCGATGCCATTGACGTTGTTCGCGACGTGGAAGGGATGGCCCGCCCAGGCATTGCCCTTGTTCGGATCGACGCCGTTCGTGCCTTTCTGCTCAACGCTGAAGCCCTGGAACAACATCACGCTAACGTAGATCCCCCGCTTGCCGGCCATGTCGACACGCTGCCGAAGCCGATCGAAATAGGCCTGATTGAATCGGGTCAGGTCGAATCTCGGCCTGCCGTCCAGCGCCTCGCCCGGTCCCGTGCGTTCATAGGCCATCGGTTCATAACGAATCAACGTCGTCGCCGGCACGAACTGCATCCACTGTGCCTGCTCCCATCGCCACAGCCGCATGAAGTTGTGCCCATAGCCTTCCATGAAGTCCAGATACCGCTCGTAGTCGAAGTCCGGTGTCTTGCCCGCGACCCCACGCTCCTGGAAATTCGCCCACGTGTGTGAGCCCGTCAGAAAGACTGCCTTGCCCGACCCATCCGCAAAGTACCGCGGATTCGTCGGATGAACCCGCAACGGGCCTCGCACGCTCTCGCCCCGCGCCATCGCCGTCAGGGTCAGGACTGACAGCACGAGAATTCGTAGACATCGACGCATCACTCGGTCTCCTCTGATCTCTTTTGCTTCGCGTGCCGGCTTCGGCCGCCGCACGTGCAGCCATACTAACACTCGCGGCCCGTTCATCAACTGCCAATCCGAAGCGACGCGGCTCGGGTCATCGCCCGTCCCGCTTTTCAGTTTCGCCGGAGATCCCATTACGTTAGAATCGCCCCTGGCAACCGGAGGACGTTCCACGGTGAGCAGCACTTGACTGTTTCGGCATAGAAGGAGAAACCAGATGCGGCGTATCTTATTTGGCATGGCCCTTGTTGGCGTAGTGGCATTGAGTGTATGTGTGGCAGCCGGTGCGGCCGAGAAGCCCGCCCAGATCAAGGTCCTGCTCATCGGTGGCGACGACGTCGCCCCGTACCACGACCACCACGAAATCTCCGAAAAGACCCGCGAAGCGCTGATCGCATCCGACCGCTTTGTTGTCAAGATCTGCGAAGACCCCCTGATCCTCGAGTCCACCACGGCCCTCGCCCGCTACGACGTCATTGTCCTGACCATGTACAACGGCTCCACGCCGACCATCGGCAACCAGGCCAAGGAGAACCTCCTGAACTTCGTCAAGTCCGGCAAAGGCTTCTACGTCCAGCATCTGGGCAGTGCCTCTTTCAAGGAATGGGAAGAGTTCGGCAAGCTCTGCGGCCGCAAGTGGGTCATGGGCACCTCCGGCCACGGGCCCCGCAGCGTCTTCGACGTCAAGATCAACAACGCCGATCACCCCATCACCAAGGGCATGAAAGACTTCAAGATCTTCGACGAACTCTACTCGAAATTGCAGGGCGACACCGAGATCGACGTCCTCGTCTCGGCCTACTCCGACTGGAGCAAGCAGGAAGAGCCCCTCGTCTTCTCCCGCTCCTATGGCAAGGGACGCAGCGTCCACAACGCCCTCGGCCACGACTTCAAAGCCATCCTCAACCCCAGCATGGTGCAGCTCATCCAACGCAGCGTCGAATGGGCCGCCACCGGAAAAGTACAGTAACGCAGATCATTCACGCGTCGTGCGCGACCCTCACCGCGCACGACGCGATCAACATCGGCACCACCCATCGGCTCTCCGTTCGCTCTGTGTAGGATGGCGCAGCTCCGCTGCCCATGCGGAGTCTGCATTCGCTCCCACTGGTTGTGTTCGCCGAAGCCCTGAATGCCCTCTCTGTCATAGTGAGCGACAGCGTTCTACCCTCTTTGTCATGTTGAGCGAAGCGCAGCGCAGTCGAAACATCTCGCCGAGACCGGTCATCACGCCCGCATTCTGTCGGCACAATCGGGCAAGCCGCTCGGCGATACCCCAATGCGGATCTTGGTTGGCCCAGATGAGCGGCGCAGGGGGTCGCTGCCAGACAAGCCTATCTGTGTTTCGCCAGGGTCCACTCGAGGTGCCGCTTGCACCCTTCACACAATTGGCTGGTCTTCTGGTCATGTTCCGTGAGGTTGTGCGGATAAGCGCGGGCGCAGAGAGGAGAAGTGCAGCGCGGAATCCCCAGAATGAAGAACGAACTGGATATCGCCTGTTTCGTTGCCCGTTCGATCAGTCTGGGCCTGTTCGGCGGCTCTCTGTTGAAAGCGGCCATGAAACGATGGTACGACATCACGGCGTGACCTTTCCTGCCCCAGCCGTACAGAAAATTGTAATCCTTGGCGAAGATATCGTGCTCGGTTATCCCGAGGTATCCGATGACATTGCCGGTCCTGTCCAGGGGGTGCTTTCGCATCAGCTTGGAGATGAGCCTTTTGGCGTCGTGCTGACCCGCTTGGCGAATCTGCTCCACCATATCGTAGAAAGCACGCATCTCCGGCGGCGTACGCCCACTCCAACGTAGCACGGCCCCCACGAACTTCACTTGTGCGTCGTGTTTATCCAGAGACGCTTCGGTCAGACCGAGTTCCGCGAGGATGCTGCGCACGGTTCGCGGAGACATCTCCGCCCGCATCGACTCGACCATCGCCGGCAGACAGGTGTCGACATACTTTCGGTCCGCCTCTCCCGGCGCAAGTGCGCTGTCGCAAATGGTAAATCTGATCTTCAGCCGTTCCTCAAGGGCGTCCGCTAACTCGGACAAGACCCGCGTGTTCAGCTTCCCTATAGGAACTATGACAATCGTGAGCTTGCCTTTGCCATTGAGAGTCTCTGCAGACGCCGATGGTCTCTCTTGCGCCCCCAGATCGACAAGCAATGCTTCCGCCCTGTCAATCAGGTCCTCCTGCTCCGCATAGCGACAGGCAACGCGCGCCTTCTCAACGGCCTGGTCCTTGAGACCGATTTCCTTGAAAAGCCCAGCCAGGCTGAGCTGGTGCTCCAGCCGCCAGGGGTCCAACCGCAGGCCTTGCTCATAGAGATCGATGGCTTCGTCGTCTTGGCTCTTCGCTGCACAGAGTCCCGCGAGCCTGAAGAAATCGTCGACGTGCTCACGACGGTCGACATTGGGCAGTCTGGAATGCGCTTGTACACGCTGACGGAGGTTAGCCTCCGCAGGTTCAGGGGATTCGTTCTCCGCGTCCGCGCAGGGCGTCAGCAGAATCAGCAGGATACCCATTGATGTCAGACGTCTCGCATACCTTTTCATGGCTCTCCTCTCGTCTGAAATGTTGATCTCGCCGCGTCTACACGCGGACCTTGGCTCGGACGGGCGTGCGGCGAACCGGGCAGTCTTTCGGCAGGATCGTCCCCTGGTTGTGCCAGCAGACGTAGCACTCGGTCGGCCGGACCTTCTGGCCTTGCCGCTCGCAGGGCAGGGCGTGGGGACACCCCGTGCAGAGATAGTCGCGCCGCTTGCAGACCGTCAGTCTCCGCTTGATCGCGCTGGTGTTCATCCGACACCTCCTCATGCCGCCCGCCTGGCCCTCGCATGGCCGATCGCCGGTGGCCCGTGCTTCGTGTCACATGCCGGGCAGCGGCGCTTCCCTTCGCTCCGGTCTGCCCGCATCGGACTGCTCAGCTACCTTGTACATCGGCCAGAAAATCGCCCGACTTGACGTCTGGAAAGAACCACCCCGCAAGGGCAGGACCGCCGCATCACTTGGCTGGACAAACAATCTGGCCGATACGTCAGCAATATGTTAAGATAGATAACGTGTCCGGTCGCATCAGCCCGCAATCGCGACACAGGCCAGTTATCAGGGCGTGACACGACAACGAAATAGGCCAGGAGAGCGGAAGCTATGAGTTTGAGTTGGTCAAGGTCGCCACTGCTTCCGACGCTCATCCTGATGTCGATCTGCACTGTCACGGGTCTCGATGCCCATGGGCAGATGCGCACCGTCGCCGGTGTTCCGGTCGTGATCAACGAGTTCATGGCGTCTAACCGCCAGGCCGTCGAGGACCCCCAGCACGACTACGACGACTGGGTCGAGCTGTATAACCCGGATCGGGTCGCCACGGACCTCGGCGGGATGTACCTCTCCGACGACCCGTGTTCGCCCACCAAATGGCAATTCCCCGTCGACCGGCCCGATGTCACGACCATCGCCCCACGTGGCCACCTGCTGATCTGGGCCGATGGCGACACCGCCTCGGCCGGCCTGCACGCCGGGTTCAAACTCAGCGCCGCAGGCGAGCAACTGCTTCTGGTCGCCACCGATGGCGCCACCGTGATCGACAGCATCGAGTTTGGCGAGCAGACCGCCGATATCTCCTACGGCCGCTATCCGGACGGCGATCCGAATTGGCGACACATGGCCGCCCCCACACCGGGGGCCACCAACACCGGCGTTTACGAAGGCATCGTCGCCGATCCGCAGTTCAGTTTGACCGGCTGCCTCTGCACCGAACCGGTCACCGTCACCCTCACCACCGAGACCCCCGGCGCCGTGATCCACTACACGATCAACGGGAACAATCCCTTCAGTGAAATCCGCGAGGGACCCGGCGGATTCGTCTACACCGGCCCCATCACCGTCGCATCCACCACCACCATCAAGGCGGTGGCCTGGATGCCGGGCTGGCGACAGAGCCGCATTCGTACCGAACGCTACACCTTCGTCGATTCCGACCTTCGCAACTTCAACTCTCCCGTGCCCATCGCCGTCGTCGACACAATGGGCAGGAGCGTCTCCAGTTCCCAGGTCCCGGCCTTTAGCTACTTCATCGACACCGGCCGGGGCAGAGCCTACATGACAGGCCAGCCTGACTTCGCCGGCTACTCCGCCCTGAACGTCCGGGGCAAAAGCTCCGAGGGATTCTCCAAGAAGCAATACCACCTCGAAATCTGGGACGAGGACGACCGGGACACCGACGCGTCCATCCTCGGTCTGCCCGCCGATTCCGACTGGGTCCTCCAGGGGCCGTACTCCGACAAGTCGCTGATGCGCAACGTCCTGGCCTATCGATGGAGCAACGAGATCGGCCAGTACGCGCCCCGCACCCGCTTCGTCGAGCTGTTCCTCAACGTCGACTCCACCGTGTCCATGAGTGACTACGTCGGCGTGTACGTCCTCATGGAAAAGATCAAGATCGCCCCGGGCCGCGTGGACATTACCGAACTCGGATCGTCGGACAATGCCGAGCCCGAGATCACCGGGGGCTATATCGTCAAGAAGGACAAGTACGACGGCGGAGATGAAACGTTTCGCACGAGTACGGGCCAAAGCCTGATCTACGACGACCCGATCGGGCAGGACCTGACGCAGCCGCAGAAGGACTGGGTCAGAGGCTTCTTCGATGCCTTCGAATCCATTCTGTATGGCGCCAGCTTCCGGGACTCGGCCGCCGGCTACCCGGCGTTCATCGACGAAGCCTCCTTCATCGAGCATCACATCATCGTCGAGTTGTGCAAGAACATCGATGGTTTCCGCCTCAGTACCTACATGCACAAAGACCGCAACGGAAAGCTCCGCATGGGCCCGGTCTGGGACTACAACCTCTCCCTCGGCAACGCCAACTACCTCCAGGGCTGGATTCCCTCGGGCTGGTATAACCAACAGCTCGGCGGTGGCGAATACCCCTGGTGGCGTCGCCTGTTCGAGGACCCGCTGTTCCGCCTGCACTATGCCGACCGGTGGTTCGCCGTGCGCCGCGACCTGTTCGCCACGGACCGGATGCTCGGGATGATCGACGACTACGCCGCCTTGCTCGAAGAGCCCCAGGCACGCAACTTCGACCGTTGGTCCATCCTCGGCCGCTACGTCTGGCCCAACTGGTACATCGCCGACACCTACCAGCAGGAGATCGAATGGATGAAGGGCTGGCTCGCCGACCGGCTCACGTGGATGGATGAGCAGGTTGGCAGCGAATTCGCCCCAGCCCCCCCGACCTATAGCCGGCAGGGTGGTCACGTCGAAACAGGATTCGCCCTGGAGATGGCCGCCCCGTCAGGAAGGATCTTCTACACGGTCAACGGCTTGGACCCGCGTTCGATCGATCCGTCCACCGACTCGATACCGGGCGCGGTCCTGATCCCCGAAGATGCCGACAAGTGGGCCCTGGTGCCCACCGGTCCTGTTGACGATGCGTGGCGAAGCGACCCGTGGTTCGACGACTCAGCGTGGATGCCGGCATCTAGCGGTCCGGGCGGCGTCGGCTACGAAACAAGTTCCGGCTACGAGGACTTCTTCACGCTCGATGTCGGTGCCCAGATGTTTGGCCGCCACACCAGTTGCTACATCCGCGTCCCCTTCCGCCTCACCGAACGTCCCGATCAATATGCCGATGCGACGCTGTTGATTCGCTACGACGATGGCTTCGTCGCCTACCTCAACGGCGTCGAGATCGCCCGGCGCAATATCGACGGCGCGCCGTCCTGGAATGCCGGCGCCGACGATCAGCATCTGGACATCGACGCCGAGAACCTCGAGCCCATCGAGATTCCGAATTTCAGCAGCCTCCTGCAACGTGCCGACAACATCCTGGCCATCCACGGCCTGAACGTCTCGGCCACCAGCTCGGATTTCCTCATCTCCGTCGAGCTGATCGCCGCCCTGGCTGCCGATGACAACGCGGCGCCCGACGTCAACGAATACCTCGCCCCGGTCGTCCTCACCGAGAGCACCCGGGTCAAGGCCCGCGCCCGGATCGGCACCACCTGGACGGCCATCAACGACGCGACCTTCGCCGTCGGACCCGTCGCCGAGAGCCTGCGGATCAGCGAGCTCATGTACCACCCGGCCGATACCGACGATCCCGAAGACCCCAACACCGAGTACATTGAGTTGCTCAACATCGGCGCCGAGACGATCAACCTCAATCTCGTTGCCTTCGCCGCTGGCGTCGATTTCACCTTCGGCCCCGTTCAACTGGCGCCGGGCGACCGCACGCTCCTCGTCAGAGACCTCGCCGCCTTCGAAGCCCGGTACGGCCCGGGCCTGCCCGTCGCCGGACAGTACACAGGCAGCCTCAACAATGGCGGCGAACGCATCGAACTGCGCGATGCCGCCGGCCAGGTTATCCACGATTTCACCTATCGCGACGACTGGTACGACACCACCGATGGCGACGGCTTCTCCCTGACCGTGATCGATCCCGCCAACACCGCCCCCGACGCGTGGTCAAACGAGGCAACCTGGGGCCCCAGCCCCGACCCCGGCGGTTCCCCCGGCCTCTAACGCTCCGATGCCTCCGCCTTGAAGCGATCTAGGCACTCGGTCCGCATTCTCGCGCCCAAGTCCTTGTCACAATGCGCTCCCTCCCGGTAAGATGACCGGCAGCGACAGGCAGAACCAGGCATCGGAAAGGATACAGATGTTTGAGCGCTTCACCGAACATGCCAGAAACGTGATGGCCCTGGCCAACCAGGAGGCCCAGCGTTTCGGCCACGAATGCGTAGGCAGCGAGCACATCCTGTGGGGTCTGGCGAAGGAGACCACCGGGGTCGCGGCCGCCGTGCTCGCGCATTTCAATGTCGATCTCAAGCCCCTCCGCGCCGAGGTCGAGGCACTCATCGACCAGCGGCCGCATGTGGACGCGGTCGAGAAGTTGCCGCCGTCGTCCCATGCCAAAGAGGTCGTGACCTTTGCGATCGAGGAGGTACGGGCGCTGGGGCACAACTACATCGGCACCGAGCATCTTCTGCTCGGTATGATGCGGGACAGCGAGATGGTCTCGGCCGCTGTCCTGGCGAACCTGGGCCTGGAGATCAACGCCGTCCGCGACGAAGTCCGACGCCTCGCCCCGCCCACCCGCGACGCCCCCCGAAGTTGATTGGGCCGTGTTACCATAGGTTCTTTCGGGTCGGTGGTTTCTTCAGGCCGGCGGCTGTTGCTTTTTTACGGAGCATTTCTCCTTGGGGCGTGGGGGAGTGATGGAAGAGTGCCTGGATGACGTTGGGGTAGTCCTCCAAGGCACGCAGCGCCTGCGGCCATAGCTGCGGGTACTGCCGTTGCATTGACTTGGCCATATCCAGGCAAATCGCCATGTACGCACCTTTGGCCTTCTGTTCTTTGGATGAGGATACGGAAATCAGTCGGTCGATGTCTCCCGGCATCAGTGGCCGCCCCGCAGTTTGATCGAGGAGGTGCACGCACTGCGGTCTCTGAACGTTGATGCGATAGACGACGACGCCGTTCTCGGCAGCGCGGTGGCCGCCTTGCTCGATGATTACGCGCTCGGCCAGCTCGATGAGGCGGTCGGCGAAGCTGGTGATGGTTTCGTCGTTGGGCATGTTCTGGCGCGTGGTGTTCCGGTAGCGGTCGACGATGGGCCAGCCCTGGGCGAGCATCCAGCGGTAGCCCTTGGCTACGCCGATGATGGTGCCGGACGATGCGGCCGTGTTGTCGGCGTCCCAGCCGAAGTTGAAGGCGGTGATCAGCGTCTGCACGAAATCGCCCCGGCCGTAGAGCAGGGCAGCGATGGTTGCGCCTGTGTTGAGTTCGTACCCATTGCGGTCACGCATCGCGCCGCCGTGCTTGCCGTATTTGTCTTTCAGCAGGTCGCGTGTCTTTCGCCAATTGTCGGGATGAAGCCCGTACCATTGCCGCACGTCCAGGACGATCTGACGGACAACGCACTCGCGGTCGATGGCGGCCAGGCCCGCGTCGAGGATTTCGTCGATGTCGTTGGTGAGGAAGGCTTGGGCGATCATGGTGGTGAACAATTGCGTGGTCTGGGCGGGCTCTCCGTCGATGGTGACGGTGGTGTAGTTCAGTCCGATGCGGGCGGCCGACTGGGGCATGGCCGGGGCGATCAGGCCGAAGGTTTCGCAGATGAACTGGCCGGAGATGTTGAAGTCCGCCCACGGGTTGAAGGCCCGCATCCCGGTCAGCGGGGGTTGCAGCCCCAGGTCCATGAGCTGCCGGGCGTACTGGTTCGAACACCATATCCGCGTGTTGATGCGGGCCATCCACAGTTGCCTGATGCGCGACGGCGATAGGAGCAGGCGATTCTCGTCCTGCATGATCTTGATGTAGACCCACTCGAAGTCGGTATCGTCGTCGGTCCGCGCGCCTTCCCGCAGGGCGGGGGTGTAGCTCGTGACGTTGCCCGGCTCGTCGATGTACTTCATCTCGTGGGGCAGGCCGTTGAGGTTGCCCAGGATCTGGCCCAGCAGGCCGCCGCGGATCTTGTCGCGAAGCTGCTCGGCCGGCATGTCGATCGTTTCGCCCAGCCCAGCACCGGGCAGAAGCCACGTATTCAATATGACCTGCAAGGCAAGAATGTGCTTCAAACGCATGATGCGAAACCTTTTCTGCACATGGTCCGATGTCACTTGATTCTCCATTCGAGGATGCCGCTGGAGTAGTCGCTTTGGAGCTTGACCTCCAGGCGCAGGGCCGACGTGGTCACCTCGTTGAATGTCACGGCATTGAATTTGTCTTTGTCTACGCTATACACCGAGGCGCTGCCGATCTCTTTCCAGTCGTCTCCGTCCTGGTAGAGCAGTCGCCACGACGCGGGGATGCGGCAGCCACCACCGGTGGGGGCGTCGTCGAACCAGTAGACGTCGACTTGGCTGACTTGGCGGGGTTTCTCGAAATCGTATTGCACCCATTCGGCGCCGCCCTTGCGGGGCCACCATGTCATACGTGGGATATCGTGATCGTCAGAGTGTTTTGGCAGCTTCTCATCGCTGAGGGCGACGAGGGTGTCGCCGGGGTTGCAGTGGGAGGCCTTGGCGGGGATCTTGCCTGTGTCGGGCGTGGGCGGCCGCTGCCATTCGGTGGCGCCGGGGCCTTCGCCGATCCAGGGGAAAGCGGAGATGCGCAGGCGGGCGCAGCCCATGGGGATCAACGTGACGGTCTCGGTCTTCTCGTCCGACTTGACGGGACTCTGCCGGACTTCGTCGATCAGGCCCAGATGGTCGGCCTGCCAGTTCGGGATTCGCCTGGCTTTGGCGGTGATCTCGATGGGCGCGGCGCTGGTGACGAAGGGCTGGTCGTCTTTGGGCCAGCTTCTCTCCTTGATCTTGAACTGGGACGCGACGGGTTTGGCCGGGTCGATGAGCAGGCCGTAGTTCCAGGCGGTGGTGGGGTACACATCCCAGGCGGGCCACGCGTCCGTGCCGGCGTAGCGGGTGTACTTCTCGCCGATCTTGAGCGAATAGGTCAGCGGGCCGCGGTCGACGGAGACGCAGTCACCGTTGCGCGGCCAGTAGCGCAGGCCGATGGTCATGGGGAGCGTCAGATCGAGCTTGTCGCTGCGGCCCCACTTGCGGTCGATGACGATGAAGGATTGGGGCCGGGCGTGGACCTTGACCTTGCGGCCGTTGATCTTGACGGACGGTTCCGTGCACCAGCCGGGCACGCGGAGGTAGAGTGGAAACCGGACACCTTTCTTCGTGGTTATCTGGAGCCGAAGGGAGTCCTCAAATGGATAGCGGGTCTCCGTATGTATCGTCACCTCGCTGCCGTCTCCGACTTTGGCGGTCACTTGCGAGGGGGCGTAGAGGACGGCGGCCAAGCCGTTGTCGGGGGTGGCCATCCAGAGGTGCTCGGCATAGTAGGGCCAGCCATGCGCGACGTTGTGCTGGCAGCAGCGGTAGCTGTGGGGATTGTAGGAGAGCATCTCGCCGCCGTTCTGGATGCCGGGTGCTTTGTTGCCATGGTCAAGCCGGCAGACGTTCGGGCTGGTCAGGTAGTGCAGGCCCTTGAGGTCGGCGGTCATGGAGGGCGGGAAGGTGTTGAAGGCGACGTCCTCGCAGCGGTCGGCCCACTTGAGGTCGCCTGTGATCTTCAGGAGCATTTCGCAGGATAGCATGAACTCGACCGAGGCGCAGGTCTCGATGGCCTGGCGCGGGCCGTGGTAGCCTTTGCGGCAGTTCTCGTCGCCGCCGAACATGCCGCCGGGGACTTCGCCGTAGACGCCCCAGATCATGGCGTAGTTGCGCTCGGTGGCGAGGAGGTGGTGGCGGTCGTGGGACTGCTGATAGAAGGTGGCCGGGCCGCGGAAGCACTCGGCGATATTGACGTTGTGCCAGCTTGCGACGCCCGAGGTCCAATCGGCGGTGTTGCGATGGATCTTCTCGGCCAGTTGCAGTAGGAACTCTTCGCCCGTGCGGTTGTAGAGCCAGTAAACGCTGGCGAGATTGTCGCCGGCCCGCTGCTGCTGCCAGAAGGGGGGCAGGAATTCGTCGTCGGGGACGGTCAGCTCCCACTTGAAGTAGGCGCTCATCAGGTCGAGGACGCGGGTGTCGTAGGTGAATTCGTAGTAGCTTTGTAAGACGTTGAGCATGATCATGTTGGGCCAGAGGTCCGCCTTGCCGATGTCCGCCTTCCACTCGGCGCTGGATTTGAGGTTCGCACGCGGCCCGAAGTACCCGTCTTCGCGTTGGGTGGCCAGGGCTGCCTCGATCCAGAACTTCGCCTCGGCGATGATGCGCTCGTCGCCGAGGACGTAGCCCAGGTCGCCGAAGCCTTTGAGCCAGTAGGGTACTTCTTCCCACCCGTGATCGCCGGCACCGTCGGGGCTCAGCCACGCGTTGCCGTCCTTCCTGAGGAAGCGGCTGATCTCGGTGAGGTGGCCCACGAAGCCGTCGGCCTGGAGTTCGAGCTGGCGGCGGACCCAGCCTTCCGGCTCGATGGCGCCGATGGGCAGCTTGATCAGCGGTTCGGGGGTGAGGGGCTTGAGGTTGCTGACGTAGAAGTCATTCGTGGCCACCGTCGGCGGGGTCGAGACCACGCGTACTTCGGCGGGGAGGGCCCCGACGAGGGTGAGGGTGAGCACGGCGATGAGGGCGATTTTCGACCTGGTCATGGCTGCCTCCTGCGTGTTTCTGAGCGGTTTTTTGCGATTTCTGTTGGGCGGAGGATAGCAGATTGGCGGCCGGATCGCCAGGGGCGAGCGGGGGTGACCGAATTCAGCCAATTGGCTTTGATTGGGTTTGTTTTTTCGGCCGACCGTTGTTTTTGGGCCAGAAACGCGGGAAATTGGCTTTGTTTGGCGCGATTGACTACACCGGGACGGCCGAGACCCGGCCGCTGGAGACGTGTGTCTCCTGACGATGGGCAAGCTCTGCGTTCTGTGGATCATAGCCCTACTCCTTCAGTACTCCATACCCACGGCCTTCTTGTTTGTTCATTAAAATACCAACAATATCATTCGGTGTCAACGAGAATGTCCGGATTCCTGGTTCTTTCCGGGTGCCCTGGGGTGCGCGGCGGCCGGCCGTAGGGACAGCCGGCGTTAGTCGCAGTGGGTGGGGAGGTTGGGGTTTCGGTGGTGTTCGAACATACGGGCGATCTGGAAGGGGAGGGTGCGGGAGACGGAGAGGTCGGGGATATCGCTTTCGGGGAAGAAGTCGACGCCGGTGGTTTCGTGACTTTCGGTGGCGGCGCCTCCGGTGATCTCGCAGAGGAAGAAGAGCTTGTAGATGTGGAAGGGGACAAGGGGGAGGTGGGGGTGCTTGCTGCGGTCGTAGACGGCGGCGAGCTTGGCGACGCGGACCTCGAAGCCTGATTCTTCGAGGACCTCGCGGACGACGGCTTCGGTAGGGGTCTGGCTGGGGTCGGCCCATCCGCCGGGGAGGGTCCAGCCTCCGTCGAGGGCCTCTTTGACGAGGAGGATCTTGTCGTCGCGGATGACGGCGCCGCGGACGTCGACTTTGGGTGTGGTGTAGCCTTCCTCGCGGGAGAACAGGTCGATGACGCTGGTCTTGTCGAGGTTGAAGCCCTGGGCCATCATCTCGGCGGCGATGTCGCGGATGTGTTCGTAGCGTTCGATGTCGTAGGGGATCTTGGAGTAGGTCAGGCCGTTGTGTGCGAGGGCGGCCAGTTGCTTTGCCCATTTGAGCCAGTTCGGTTCCATGCGGATCGCCTTTCTCCTGCCTTGTGTTGCGCGTCTTCGTTGCCATCCGGTTCGTGGCGGCCTTAATAAGGTGACGGATGTTGGGCCATTTTGCAACGGCTAACCCGGGCCCACGGGGCGTCCGTCGATCTAGATGACGTGGCCTGTTAGCGTCTGCACGTTCATCGGTGAGATAAGGCACGGGGGCATTTGGAAGGGAAAGAAAATGAAAAGGCTACTATTGATTGGGCTGGTGGCGTCGCTGGCGATGTTTGCACAAGGCTGCATCTGCATCAGTTGATGGGCAGGAACCTCGCGCCGACACGGCGGTCCTGCCGGCGAGATGGGACCGCCGGCCGGCGGGCGCGCCGGGCGCCGAGCCCTCAGCTTATTAACCGCCTGCACCAGTAGCGCAGTCTTCCCAGCAACGACCCTTGGTGATGTTGCTCCAGAACCTCCACACAGACCCAACCTGGTTCATGGCCAAAGACCAGGCGTTCCTCCGTCGATTCCTCAGAGAGGAATTTGGCCTCTTGGAGAAGAATGCTGACGTGGGTCCGACGATCGGATCTGGTGAACTCGTAGCAGCGGTCGGGGGTCGCCGACGCGGGGCTCTCGCTGAATCCCAGAGCCGTCAGTTCGGTGCGGGCCGCTTCACAGAGGCCGTCGTATTGGGCCGGAAAGGAATAGACGTACAGGGCAGTCTGTTTGTTCTCATGGTGTTCCTTGTAGCAGTGGACAGGCTCACGATCGACCAGGAAGCTACACGTGAACCGCGAAGGGCCTCGCGCGGAAACATATAGCAGGCCGAGTACCATCAGGCCGATCAGGCCGGCGACTGTGATGGCCAACCATTTTCTCGATATCCGCTTCATCCAGGATTCTCCCCACCGCAGCTTGCGACGACTGACAGCATCTTATTCTGATCCTCTATGCTTGTTAGCCTCGTGTCAAGCGTTCGCCGGCGTGATTTGGTCCGGCGTGTTGTGGGCCTGGCATCCGTCTACTCGTCGTGATTGGCCGGAAGAACGCGTGAACTACGGCGGAGGGGGTGGCGTATGGTTTGGCGAGGGGAAGGTGTTGTCTTCGGTTCGTCCGCTTCGGCGTACGAAGAGACCAGGTCGATGGTGATTTCTTCGACATTGTCGGGGGTGAACCATGGGCACAGATGCAGGGAAAGCGTTGCCGGCAAGCCAGGTCGAGGAATTGATCACGCGATTGGAGGGGGCAGCGGTACAGGAGGCCTGCTGGTCGTGTGAGCGGCTCCAGGATTTCATCGGCCTGCTCGAACGGGACGCGGGGCCCGAAGCCCGATCGCTGCTGTCGATGTATGAGGTCCGGCGGGAGAAGCTGCACGGGTGTCTGGGGTGCGACCCATGTCCGCCCAGAGCACTCTTTGCGGAGTATCAGGCGCGGCGGTAGAAGGGAGCGCGGGTTTCGTCTTGTCGTCTTGTCGGCAGATCGTCTGTTCGTAACTGTCCCACGAAGTGTGGTTAGGTAATCAGGAGAGAGCCTCTTTGCCGAAAACAGATAGGTGATCAAAACCTATTGGCAAGGAGGCTCGAAATGGTTCGCTATCTGTT
>Ga0272442_10004145_pt1 | contig 19947 bp, 18 predicted proteins | sample SSMForm2O_FD_200262 | JGI IMG/M metagenome (GOLD analysis project Ga0272442, IMG submission 200262) | Marine sediment archaeal communities from Little Sippewissett salt marsh, Falmouth, MA, United States - SSM-Form-2O | ecosystem: Environmental > Aquatic > Marine > Wetlands > Sediment ... | reverse complement strand
TAATCGCCTGCCCGCACGGGAGGGCCTCGCTCTGGGCGACATGGACCGTGACAGCGACCCGGACATTGCAATCAGCGGGCTCTGGTACGAGAACCCCGGCGACCAGGTGAGCGGCTCGTGGACCGAACATACCTTTGCCCGGTGGCATCAGGATGCCGTGGTCAGGGTGGCGGACATGAACGAGGACGGCAGGCTGGATTTGATCCTCACCGAGGCTGAAACCACCAGCCAGGTTTCCTGGTTCGAGGCGCCTCCGGACGCGGCCCAGGGCGGCTGGACCGAGCACGTGATTTGGCCGTCACTCGAAAAAGGGCACAGCCTCGGCGTAGCAGACCTGGACAATGACGGCGACCTGGATGTGGCCACGGCAGAGATGCACCAGTCCGAAGACCCGGACGAGGTGGTTGTTTACATCAATCAGGGCGACGCTCTGAGCTGGCACAAACAGGTGCTTTCCAATACGGGTTCGCACGGCATCCGGCTGGGTGATTTCGACGGGGACGGAGATACGGACATTTTCGGCTCCAACTGGCGCTCCGTGGCACAGGACAGCCTGACCTTTGTCGACCTCTGGCGCAACAACCTGGGCACTACTAGCGCCTTGCCCCTGAACAGATGGAGCCGCCACGTGATCGACAGGGAGAAACCCTGGCGCGCGGTGTTTATTTCTGCTGGCGACCTGGACGGGGACGGACTCAAAGATATAGCTACAGGCGGCTGGTGGTACCAAAACCCCGGCTCTCCGGACGGCAAATGGCTTCGCAGGAGCCTGGGCACTCCCTTGCACAACATGGCCGCAGTCTGCGACTTCGACCGTGACGGCCTGCCCGATGTGCTGGGTACCACCGGCAAGGGCTCGGAAGCCAGCGCACAGTTTGTCTGGGCGCGCAACACAGGCGGCGGCCGTTTCGAGATTTTGAAAAATATCCCAGCTGCTCAAGGGGATTTCCTTCAGGGTGTCGCGGTGGCAAGCGCATACCCGGGCGGGCCTGTGGGTGTGGTGCTTTCCTGGCACAAGGCAGACCAGGGCATCCAGGTTTTTATTGTCCCTGAATATCCGGTGGAAGAGCAGTGGGACTGGTTAAAAGCCACCGATGTCTCCCAGGACGAGCAGGTCTCGGTGGGGGATATCGACAGTGACGGCGACCCGGACATCCTGCTGGGAACCCTCTGGATCGAGAATGCGGACGGCTCTCCGGGTGTGCGCAAGCTGTTCGAAACCGACGGTTCCCCTGACCGCAACCGGCTTGTGGATATTAACGGCGACGGCAGGCTGGATGCAGTGGTCGGCTACGAGGCGATCAACATCCCAGGCAAGCTCGCCTGGTACGAGAACCCGCTCCCCGGCGGCGGACTCTGGACAGAGCACGTGATCGCCGAGGTGGTGGGGCCGATGAGCCTGGATGCGGCTGACCTGGACAGCGACGGCGACCCGGACATGGTGGTGGGCGAGCACAATTACGACAGGCCTGAAACCGCGAAGCTGCTTATTTTCCAGAACCTGGACGGCAGTGGAGAGCTATGGAAGAAGCACCTTGTCCATACAGGGGATGAGCACCACGACGGCGCAATAACGGTTGATATCGACAGCGACGGCGATCTTGATATCATCTCGATCGGCTGGAGCCATGCGCGGGTTCTGCTCTACGAGAACCTGGCGCTGTAAGAGGAATGCTGGTTTAATCGAGAAGAATTCCTCGAAGTTTTTCTTCGGTATAGCTCCGCCGGAAAATATTTACATACTCCCCCTTAAAAAAGGGGGAAACAGGGGGTTGTCTTACTCCCCCTTTGTAAAAGGGCACTAAAAAAGTACTCCCCCTTTGCAAAAGGGGGACACAGGGGGATTTCCCGATCATATTCATCTATTGCAGTACTCTGCATCCTGACGCGGGGAGAGCCGGTTTTCAGGGGGAGGTAAAAAGCTGGGCGAAACTGAACCGTACCCGGGGGTTCCCGGCCTTCACCAGAGCTGCTTTCTGCGCAGCCTGGACAGTCTGCTCGAAAGCTGGCCGGGAAACATGAAACCGGGGCTCTACCAGAAGAAACCCGGCCTGGGATTTGAGACAGGAAGCGACCTGCCTGAAAAATCTTTCCTTGTCCGGAACCTCGTGCAGCATGTAAAAAGCCAGGGCGAAATCCGCTTTTTCGCTCACGTCCAGATCATTCTGAGCGCAGCACACAGTGACAATCCGCCCGGAAACGCCCGCTTTATCGGCCCGCCTGCCGAGCACCTCGAGCATCTGCGGCTGCATGTCCACTGCGATAACCTTGCCCTGTGGGCCCACCAGCCTGGCCATTGCGGTTGAGAAAAAACCCATCCCGCAGCCCGTGTCCAGCACGGTCATTCCCTTTTTCACGTAGGGCGAGAGAATTTTCTCCGGATCGTGAACCAGCCTGCGCAGGGAATTGTCGAATGTATAGGCGAGCCGCCAGGGGCAGACATGTGCAGCCATTTGAACAGATAAACTCCGGCAAAAGATTTTTATACTGTATCCAGTTGATAATAAAATATAGTTCTTTACTTTTGCACGACAGAAAAAATATCTTCTTGCCGATTGACAGACCGTTGAAAGGACGGCTATATTGGCCGAAATAATCCAATCGCGAATCCCTGAATCAGGAGAGTTGCAATGAGCGGAATCGGTCTCGGCGTGGTGCTTGTTCTGATGGTGATCCTGATCATGGTGGCGACCGGGCGCTGGAAAGCGGACGCGTTCCTGCTGCTGGTGGCCTGCGCTTTCCTTTTCGGCATCGCTGCCGGGATGGATATCGAGAAGACTCTGGAGACGATCAAGGCCGGTTTCGGCAACACGTTGGGCGGAGTGGGCCTGGTGATCATTTTCGGGGCGATAATCGGCGTGTTCCTCGAGCGCACGGGCGCCTCGGCTTCCATAGCCAACAGCATGATCCGCGCGGTGGGAAAAAAGCGCACCCCCCTGGCGCTCAGTCTCACAGGCTTTATCGTGTCGATCCCGGTTTTTTGCGACTCCGGTTTTATCGTGCTGGTGCCCCTGGCGCGCGCCCTGGCCCGCAAGGCAGCAGCCGGCAGGCTCGCTCTGGCGGTCTGCCTGGCTACCGGGCTCTATGCCACCCACTGCCTGGTTCCGCCCACTCCGGGGCCGATCGCCGCTGCCGAGGTGCTGGGAGCCGATATCGGCAGGGTGATTATGCTCGGCCTGCCCCTGGCTCTGCTGCTGGCTCTGGTCGGCAACCTGTGGTCCCTGCGCTTTGCAGGGGAAAAGCTGCCGGATGAACTTGCTGAAACCGGCCCGGAGGCCCAAGGCCCGGAAGAAACAGTCGAGGAAAAAATACCGGGCGCTGTAAAATCCATGCTGCCGATCCTCGTTCCCCTCCTGCTTATCACTCTCGGCTCTCTGGCCAAAATCGAGGGAGGGATATTCGGCAGTGGAGCTGTTGCTGGCCTGATACGAGGCGCCGGTCATCCGGTTTTTGCCCTGGCTGTCGGGCTTGCCCTCAGCTTTCCCCTGGCCGGGCCGGTCTCGCCACGCAGGAAATGGATTGCCGCAGGTGTCAAGTCCTGCGCCATGGTGCTGGCGGTTACCGCTGCAGGCGGAGCGTTCGGCCAGGTTATCCGCTCCTCCGAGCTGGGCAGTACGCTTCAGCAGGTGCTGGGAGGCTGGAAAGCAGGGGTGCTGGTCCCGTTCATGTTGGCGGCCGCGCTGAAAAGCGCACAGGGCAGCAGCACCGTTGCCATGATCACCTCCGCGGCGATCGTGATGCCCCTGCTCGAACCTCTCGGACTGGGCACCGCAGGCTGGGGCCCCGCCCTGGCCGTGGTAGCTATCGGCTGCGGCTCGATGACTGTCAGCCATGCGAACGACAGCTATTTCTGGGTCGTCTCGCAGATGGCGGGAATCCCGGTGCCTACCGCTTACCGGGTCTACACTACAGCCACCGGCCTGATGGGTGTTACCGGGGCGCTCGGCTGCCTGCTTCTGGCAGCGGTTCTGCTTCCCTGACAAAACACCTGTAATGACAGAGCTCCGGTTTCAGTTTATCCCCCCGCGGGCAAAAAAACATCATCTTTGCCGAAAAAAGGCCCTCATCCGGAAACCGGGGCTGGTCATTGAGCAATTTGTCGATTACTTGGTGCCTGGAGAGAGTGGAGTGTGGGATTTGTTGGAGTAGAGGTAAATCAGGCGCTCGAACTTGCCGATCGTATCCAGGAGAGTTTGCCTTTTACGCCCGGGCACGGGCTCTTTGAAAAACTGCTGGTAAAGGTCCACGATATTGGCCACCACGTTCTTGAACTCCAGGTAGTTCAGCTTGAGGCGGTTGTTGAAATGACGGACGCAGGCCAGATAGCGGTCATAGCAGGGATCGCATTCCAGATGTTCGAGCCGCATCATTTTCAGGTGCATCCCCAGGAACATCCGGTAGCAGTCATGAACCGAGGAGAAGCGGGGGGTGTCATCCGGGAAATCCCACTTGTCCAGGTACTTTATCGATATGCCGCTGTAATAGATCATTCAGTCGTTACCTCAACCTGATTTAAACTTGCCATGCACATGCAAAATAATACCGGTGATCCATAAGGCAAGAAAAAAAAGGACTTATACTGTCAGCCGGTGGTTATAACCGGGTTTGGAGGCAATACCCGTTCCATCGTGATTTATATCGAAACGGGCCGCTCCGGCAGCGGGCGTTATTCCCGGGATGCCGGCCAGCAAACCTTGTAAGATCATATATAGCAAAAAGTTTGGATAAGTTGACTTTCCCGGCGGCATTCAGTAGCTTAGGATAGACGACCGTGGGAAAGTGAGAGATTGGAGAATGCTTTGGAAAAGCACAGCAAGCCTGAGATCGAGCTGAAATTTCCGCTTGCCGGGCCGGAGAATATGCGCGAGCGTCTTCTCGAGCTGGGTTTCGTATCCAGGGGGAAACTTTTCGAATCCAACCTGGTGCTGGACACTCCCGGCAGGGACCTCGACTCGCAGGGGAGGCTGCTGCGGCTGCGCAGCGCGGCAGGTGTCACGCTCACCTACAAGGAGCCGCTCGAGGAGGGCGGCCTCGGACAGCGGTTCAAGGCCAAGATGGAGAGCGAGCTCGAATTGTCCAGCCTGGAGACCATGCGGCATATCTTTCACAGGCTGGGGTTCACCGCCCAGCGGGTCTACGAGAAATACCGGGAGCATTTCACCCGCGAACAGGATGTTTCCGCTGAAATTGACCGGCTGCCGCACATGGGCTATTTCCTCGAGCTGGAGGCGCCGCCGGAAAAAATGGAAGAAGTGATCGGGAGACTGGGCCTGAAAGTGAGCGAGGGGCTGCGTGAAAACTATTTCGAGCTTTATAAGGCCTTCTGCAGCAAGACCAGTCGTGAACCGGGGGATATGCGTTTCTCCGAGGCTGAAAAAGAACAAAGCCCGCAGGATGAGCTCCCGGGTACAAACCTGCCCCTGGAACAGGCTTGAGCCGGGAAGTGTATAGAATAATACATTGCCGGGGAAGGAGAAATTCGGGTATGGAGTTCGGCCTGATTAAAATAGCGCTGATCGCTGCTGCCATTATGTTCTATTTTTTCATTTTCGCCAGGATCAACAGAAGTCTCAAAAAGGGCAGCCGGGCGTCCCGGTTCAAAGTAGGGGGCGACCGCCTGGATATCGAAGCACGGATGAAGGAGAAGGAAACCCGGGAGGAGCGCCGCAAGCGGGGTGAAGTTTCCCTTCGCGACGGCCCGATGTGGAAGCGCAGGTTCCGCCGCTGACAGGAGGTACGCGCATTTTTTGGGCCTTGTATTTTTGGTTGAACCCATTCCAGCCCAGAAAGCGAAAACGGGTTGAAAGCGGGCACACTGCACGCCGCATTCAATCCGCTTTTTATTTTACCGGAAATGCCGGAGATTATCCGAAAGTGTAGCTCACCCCGAACCCGCCCTGGGGGTTTTTCCAGTCCACATAGTCGGGGCAGACAATACGGCAGGTGCCGCACTCGAGGCAGTTCTCGAAATTAACCGTGCATTCGCCGGTCTCCGGATTTTCCTCGTACACATTGGCCGGGCAGATAAACAGGATCGGCCGGTCCGGGCATTTGCTGAAACCCTCCTGGTCAACCTCGATATGGCTGGTTTTGTCGATCTTGCGCTTGACCAGCCCCAGTTTATCGTCAAGAGAAAGCACCGGGGTTTCTCTGACTATGCTCTCGTTGTTCTGTTCGCTCATAACATCGCTCTCCTTGCAGCCCAGAGGTCCCGCAGAAACGGGACCATCCTGATCCGCTTGCGGAACTTGCGCATCACCTCTTTGCGCACCTGCGCTTTGGGCGTTTCGCTCACCGTGAAATAGTCCAGCATCAGATCGATAAAAATGTCCGGATATTCGTTCAGGAACTGCTTGTGGTTTTTGAGAAAGCCGATCACGTGCCGGAAATGGAACATGTCTTTTAAAACGAAAGATTCGTCCAGCTTGTTGCGGTAGCTCTGAAGAGAGGCCCTGGAGAAGTCGCCTTTTCCCCTAGCCTCGATCACCGCCTCGGCTGCGAACACGCCGCTTGCCATGGCCAGGTTGGTCACCTCGTGGTAGATACTCGAATTGATCAGCCCGGCTGCGTCGCCCACCAGCAGAAGACCGTCGCCGACCATTTCCGGAAGCTGGTCGTAGGTGTCCTCTGTAATCATGTGGGTCGAATACTCCACCACCTCGCCGCCGCGCACCAGCGCGCGCACCTGTGGATGGGCCTTGAAATATTCGAGCAGGTCGTTGGGCGAGATTTTCTCTTCCAGAAAATCCTCGATCGTACAGCCTACTCCGACTGAGATACTGTCCTTGTTGGTATAGATAAATCCGGAGCCGATCATTCCCTTGACCGCCTCGCCGAAATATTCGTAGGACACTCCCTGGCCGCCTTCCAGGTGAAAGCGGTCCTCGACCACCTCCTGCGGCAGTTTTATTATCTCTTTCACGGTCAGCACCCGGTTGCCGGCTGTCATTTCCGGACGCAGGCCGGATTTCTCGCTGAGCATGCTGTTGGCTCCCTCAGCGCAGATCACCGTATCCGCAAAAAGCTCGTCGTGCTCTCCTCCCTCGCCGCGGGCCAGTATGCCGACCACCTTGCCGTTGTCGCGGATGAAGTCATCCACCACTATTTCCGGGATGATCTCGGCTCCGGCCTGCTCTGCCTGCTGGGCGAACCAGCGGTCGAAACGGCTGCGAAGCACGATAAACGAGTTGTTGAAAGGCGGCTGGTTGAAACGCTCCGAGGAGAATTGCACGGCCAACTCGCTGTCCGAGCCCAGGAAACTGAACCTGCGTCCGGTCACGTTGCGCTCCACCGGGGCGGTTTTCCAGAATTCGGGAACCAGCCGGTTGAGCACCGTGGTGAACAGGATACCGCCGAACAGGTTTTTCGCCCCGGGATACTCGCCGCGCTCCAGCACTACCACCTCCAGCCCTGCACGTGCAAGGGTCAGCGCTGCGGCGATTCCTGAGGGACCGGCTCCAACAACAATACAATCGAATTTATCCTCGGACAAAATCTACCTCCCCGGTTATCTCCGGTTTTTTGCAAGGGCTTAAAACACAAGGCGTATTTTCATCAAAGCTCGTCCGGAAGCCGCCCTGCCGGACAGCATCAGGCTTGTTTTTTCAACTCTTCCACTATCGCGGGTATCACTTCGAACACATCGCCCACCACCCCGTAGTTGGCCACCTTGAAAATCGGCGCGTCCGGGTCCTTGTTGATCGCCACGATCACTTTTGAGCCGACCATTCCGGCCAGGTGCTGCACTGCGCCGCTGATTCCGCAGGCCACGTAGAGCGTGGGGCTGACAAATTTTCCGGTCTGGCCCACCTGGTCTCCGTGGGGCCGCCAGCCTGAATCCACGGCGGCGCGGCTGGCCCCTATCCCGGCGCCCAGCGCCTGGGCCAGCTGTTCGAGCAGGCGGAAATTTTCACCCTCTTTCATCCCCCGGCCGCCCGAGACCACTATATCCGCCTCGGCCACATCCGGCCGCTCGCCTGTCGTTCTCTCGGTCGCCGTGATCCTCACGGCCAAATCCCGCTCTGAAAGGGCAAGCTCCAGTTTCTCGATCCGCGCGCTGCGGCTTGTGTCCTCACTCACTGCCTCGAATACGTTGGGCCGGATACACAGCAGCGCCGGCAGCTTGTCAAACGAAACTTTCATCTGCACCTTGCCGCCGTATGCCGGGCGAATGGCATATATTTTATCATCCTGCAGCTCGACACCGATACAATCCGTGGCTGCGGGAACGCCCAGACGGGCGCTCAGCCGGGGTGTAAGGTCCTTGCCGTGGGTCGTGCCGCTCACGATAATAACATCCGGCTGCATGGATTCAACAGCAGCAGCGACACTCGCCGCAAAGCCTCCCGGGCAGTAATTGCCGAACTCAGCCGACTCAGCCACCAGCACCACGTCCGCGCCCCAGGCGGCCACACTTTGCGGCAGGCTGCCCGCACTCTGCACGGCAAGCACCACGACGAGTTCTCCCCCGGAGGAGTTTTCAACCAGGCGGCGGCCCAGGCCGAGAGCTTCTCTGGTGGATTTTGTCAGATTTTCCCCGTCTCTAATCTCGGCGAATACAAGTACCTTGATCGCCATCCAGCACTCTCCTTTTATTATAAAATTCAATCATTATCGATTGGTATCGTATCAGATAACCTTGGCTTCTTCCCTCAGAAGGCGCACCAGTTCCCCGGCAGCAGCAGCGCCCTCTCCGACGATCTTGCCCCGCTCGCGCTGCGGAGGATAATTCAGGGACTGGACAGCCAGAAGCTGTTCGCCCAGGCTGATCTGTTTGACCTCCAGAGGCTTTTTCTTGGCTGCCATGCGTCCTTTGAGCGAGGGATAGCGCGGCTCGTTGAGACCTTTCTGCGCGGTAAACACTGCAGGCAGGCTGCACTGGAAAGATTCGGTGCCGCCCTCGATCTCGCGCCTACCGGTCGCGCCGTTTTCGGTTATCTCGATCTCGCTCACCTCCGAGATACCCGCAAGCCCGAGAAGCTCAGCCACGAGAAGACCTACCTGGCCGTGCTCGTTACCCACGGCCTGCTTGCCGAAAAAGACCACGTTCGCATTCATGCCGCCGATCTCGGCGGCGATGGCCCGGGCTATCTGAAGAGGATCGTCAGCCGGCTGGCTGGTCTTGAGCAGGATGCCCTTATCCGCGCCCATGGCCATGGCCGTGCGGATCGCAGCAGCCGCAGAGTCACCGCCCAGGCTCACCACGCTGACCTCCCCGCCCAGTTTTTCTCTGGTGAGCAGCGCCTGTTCCACAGCGAACTCATCAAAGGGATTCAGGATGAAGTTGATCTCCTGGGTCTCTATCGATTTTCCGTCCGCGGCAATCTGGACCCGCGCCTCTGTATCCGGTACGTGCTTGACACAAACCACTATGTTCACCACAACTCCTTGCGATTGATTCAACGCATGAAAGACAGCGGATTTCCTCCTCCAATCCGGCATAATCCGGCATGCCGGAGGAAAAGGCCTGAAAAAAGTCCATTAAATATAAAATATTATCCGGTCAAGACAAGGTTTTATAACTTGCGCTGCAGGAATGTGTTGTAACATTATCCATCTGCTGTGAACCGGGCTGCCGGGCCTGAAAAGCCCGTATCTCGATAGTCGGCCTTTACCTCTCTTTGGGGCAAAAAGCTTGACAAAGAGCGGCGGGATAATATAGAATTTATTGGTCTGTGTTATAAGTTGTTAAAATTTAGTGAATTAGGGTAAAATGGAGGAGATTTGGTCTCTCAGGAAGCAGCCGAAGCCCAGCCTGTCCGCAGCAGATTCTCCCGCAAAGTGGTTGACATTCGCGAGGTTTTCCGCGAGGCGCTCAGCAAGTACCTGGTCGAGGGAGAAATCCTGGACAAGGAAAGGCTCGAAGAGGATAAGCTGAAAATCTCGGCCAACCTGGTGAATTTCGTGGTGAGCGGCGGTGTGCTGCTTTTCCGCGATGAACTGAGTCCGGGAGAAGAGGGTTCTGCGGATAATGGAAAAAACGATATTGATGAAACAGAGGAATCGGTGGAGGCTCGTCTTGATGACAAACACCTGGATGAGGTTTCCCTGTTCCGCCTGCTTCGAAAGACAATCCTGCTGATGCTCAAGGAGCTGAACAAACCGGATGTCAACCTGCTCAAGATCAGCCTCACCAAGTCTTTTCGCCAAACCCTCCAGTCGATTTTCGCAGAGGAAACCGGGGGTGAGCCGGACCGTTTCCCGATAAAAATCTTTCACGACATCCACCCGAACCACTACTCCTATATCGGGATCAACATGCGCAACACCCGCAGCCTGGGTGACGATGTAGACCGTATCGAGCGCGATCCCGCTCTCAGGAAAGAGATCGTGGAAGGTACCAGGTCCGGCCGCCATACTGACGGTAATCTGCTTAAAATCCTGGGCCCCCCGGCCGGTCGGAAAGAGGCCGGATAGCGCTCAGGCTTACAGCCGCGAAAGTCATTTTAAAAACAACAGGCGGTCCGAAAAATATCCACAGATCAAGCAAGCGGGCCGCCCGCTATTCAACAGTGGTGACTTTGCTCACCACATCGAACACTCCCGCCTCGTAGCCTCTCAGACGGGCCACATGGTGCAGAAGATATCCCTGGATCACTGTCAGAGCGAGGGGAAAAAGCCTTTCCTCACCGAAAGGCTTCACCTTGATTGCAAGCAGGTTTTCGTCCCGGGGAACCCGGGCCATGTCTGTGAGCAGAACCACGCGGCTTCCCTTTGAAGCCATTTCCCGGGCCATTGCCAGGCAAAGCTTGCCTGTTCGGCCTTGAGGGGCCAGGCAGAGGGCGCGGTGTTTTTCGCCCAAGAGTTCGAACGGCCCGTGCCGGAATGCGCCTGCAGCAAACGCGGTGCCGTGGGTCTTGGCGCCCTCCATGAAAGTAAGCGCCATCTGGCGCGCTGCGGCGAGCGCCGGCCCCCGGGCGATGAAATGGATGCTGTGCGCAGGCTGAAGGAACCGGGCGGCCTGGATCACTTCCTCCTCCGGGCATGAACCGGCAAGATAGCCGGCTACTTCTTCGAGCCGCTCCAGCTTCCCGCCGGCCATCAGGTAAAGCAGGGCCAGGCTGTTCTGGTAGGTCTTGTTGGATACCGAGCGCTCGGTTCCGGCTTTCATCGGTAAGTAAAGCCCGGCCAGCCGGGCCATCGTGCTCTGCTCTTCATTGGCGAGCACCACCACGGATGCCTTGCCTGCCAGGGCCTCGGTCACTTTCCTGGTTTCCACACTCTCTCCGGACTGCGAAATCAGCACACAGAGACTTTCCCCGTGGCCTGAGGGGAGCAGGTAGTGGAAGTACTCGCCGGCATCGTGGATATTCACGCTTTTGCCCCGGGCATGAAGCTCATCCTGCACCAGCAGGCTCACCAGCTCACTGGTGCCCATCCCGATAAAAGTTATACTGGAGTGCTTGTCCAGCAGCCCGTTCCAGCTCTCCAGCAGAGCGGCTCCCCGCTGCCGGTAAAAGGAAACGAGATCGAGCAGCGCCCGGGGCTGCTCGCTGACCTCCTCGAGAAACTTTGTCATCTTTATCTCCCGGCTCACCGATAGTGTGCCTGTCGGTTGTCTGGTCGAACAACTCTTACACTTCATCGAATTTTAATTTATTTGTTCCTGCGGCAAAAGATAAATTTTTTGCTCCCCTTTTCCCGGCCGGACGCTTTTTCATCCGTATCGCGACGATCCTGTCTGTGTTGATCATCGCTTCGGGGAGTTTCAAGCTCTCTTTTCGTACAATGTTTTAATATATATATTTAAATAAACGAGGTCATTGATCTGATGAAAGCCGCTGCCGGAGTGAGATTTTAGTCCGGCATACAATATTCCGACCAGGCAAGGCACAAATTGAATGTCCTTCTGCTCAACTCGGTCCACGGAAAATACCCGCGGGGAATAGACCCCTGGATCAGGGCCACGAAAGCTGCACTGGAAACGCTGTCACACAGAGATGTCAGCCTTATTGCCAGCCTGGGTCTTCCCTCTTGGGAATTGCCCGTTTACCTGGCAGGGGCTTTCGGGATGAACCTCATCCTCGTGGTTCCCGGAGACGAGATAGCATCCGGAGGCGCGCAGTATAAAAGGCTGCTGGAGGATTTCAGGCTCGACAGGGAAAAGACCCGGATGGAATTTACCGGCTCAGGGCCGGAGAAAGACTTGATGGCCGTACGCGACCGGCTGGCCTTCGAGCTCGCCGGGATTATTTATCCTGTTTCGGTGCGCCCTGGCGGCAGGCTGGCAGGACTGCTGGAGGACTGCCGCAGCGGGCAAGCCGAAATCTGCCGTGACTGGCAGATCGAGTGGCAGCGCGGAGGATGGCATCCAGGCTACGACCTTCAGTCCAGCCCCCTCAACCCGGCCCTCGGCCGGATAGATCGAGGCTGGCTTTTTCACTGGACGCGCAGCAATCCGGGCAGGTGGGCCGATGAACCCCCCTGGCGCTTTTACAAGGCTTTGCTCGCCCGGCCGGAGGCCTATGCCCGCCATGCCGGAACCACCCTGGCGCGGATTGTCAGCCAGAGGCGTCTGGCGGCAAGCTCCTGGAACATGCCGGGCGGCCGGGCCGCGGTGAGCTTTACAGCTTTGTCCCCTGCTGAAACCCTCCCGCTGATGCGCTGGCGGAGGCGATACACCCGTTACAGCTTCGAGCCTTACGGACTGGCGATCAGGCGCAGGGTTCTCGAAAAACTGGGCGCCGGGCCGGTGGAATACTACCAGCCGGGAGAGAAACCGCCCGAAGAGCGCGAGTCGCTCTTTTACCAGAGTATGGGACGTGTGGGTGACTGGAAAGCGGAAAAAGAATGGCGCCTGCCCGGAGACCTGAATCTCGAACACATACCTCGATCGGACATGCTGCTAATCGTGCCTGGCCCTGAGGAAAAGGCAAAACTGGAGCGGCAACTGAAAATTCCCTTGCAGATATTCAATCTGTTCGAAAAATAGACCGGCCTGCAAGCTCTGCCAACCCTGCGGGGCTAATGCCTGGCGTAGCGGCCCATCAACTCGCACTCGTCCAGGATGTGACCCTCCATGGCTTTGAGAAGCTGGGCTTTGGTCGCTCCCGCTTTCAGGCCGAGCACCGTGTCGAGAGCGTAAAGACGGAAAAAGTAGTGGTGCGTGCCGCTGGGCGGGCAAGGGCCTCCATAACCGATACGGCCCCAACTGTTCGTGCCCTGCACCCCGCCGCCGGCGACCGGGTTGACATCCGGCACGTCCTCAGGCAATTTGTTGCACTCGGCCGGTAAATCGTAAACCACCCAGTGAACCCAGGTGCCCATCGGAGCATCGGGATCGTCGAAAATCAGAGCGAAACTCCGGCTGCCCTCCGGCGCTGCTTCCCATTTGAGGGGAAGGGAGATATCGTTCCCTTTGCAGGTGTAACGATCCGGTATCATCTCCGCGTGAGCAAAAGCCGGACTGGTAATCTGCATACTCATCTTGGACCCCTTTTTAGGTAGTTCGGCATGGAGGCTGCAAACAAACACTCCCAAAGCCGGAGAAAGAGCAATCACAACTTCCCTTGCCCGAAAACAGGCTCGAAAATTTGTCGGCCCTACCGATAGTGCATGCAAAAACACTATCTGACTTGATGAAGAAATATAAGATTTGCCGGATATCTTGAACCGAAACCGTCAACTATATTATTCTATAATCCGCAAGTTTATTTTACAATAGCAATCTCGATCCCGGCAGTTCCGGCCGGATTGTCTTTTTCACGAAGCTGAGCGAAAGTTATGGAAATTGACAGGCTGAACATGTTAAATTGCATACAACCGATAGCAGGGCCGTATAATTCGTAAAGGGGTAGATCGTATGGCTGAAAAAAGCGAAAATCTCGAAAGCTTTAAAGATATCGCCGGGGTGGCTGGCGATGACGGGAGGCGTTTTTTCAGTGCAACCCACGAGGAGATCCGCACCGCCCATGTAACCGATGTCTATTTCCTGAAAACCCTGCATATACTTCGTGCAGAGGGGCTGGAAAAAACCGCAGTAGTTGCGGATATCCACAGTTCGGATAATGGGGTTTTCGCCGGCAGCGAGGAGGTGAAGCGGCTGCTTGCGGACCCGGCTGTCAAGGTGAAAGCCGTCCCGCAGGGGGAAAGGATGTCGGCCGGGGAGACGGTGATGCAGCTTGAGGGTCCCTACGGAGAATTCTGCATTCACGAAACCGCGATCCTGGGCCTGCTCGCCAGCGGCTCGGGCTGGGCCACTGCTGCGGCTGACTGCGTGGAGGCGGCGGGTAAAGTGCCTGTGTCCTGTTTCGCCTCGCGGCACCTTCACCCGTCCGTGGCCCCGGCCATGGAGTGTGCCGCTCTGATCGGGGGATGCGCCAGCGCGAGCAATATCCTTGGGGCGAGCCTTGCAGGGCAGCCGCCAAAAGGCACACTGCCTCACTCGCTGATCCTCGTTGTAGGGGACACCCTGAAAGCCTCCGAGCTATACCTGAAACACCTCCCCGATACCGACCCGCTGGTCTGCCTGGTGGATACTTTCATGGACGAGGCCTGGGAATCTGTGAGAGTGGCCCGGGCGCTGGGAGAAAAACTTCACGCCGTACGCCTGGACACTCCGGGAGAACGCGGCGGGGTGACCCCTGCACTGGTGCGCGAGGTTCGCGCCCGCCTGGATCAGGCCGATGCCTCTCACGTGAAGATTTTCGTCTCGGGCGGAATCACGCCGGAAAGGATACCCCCGCTCGTGGCTGCCGGTGCCGACGCTTTTGGTGTGGGCTCCTATATCTCGGATGCAGCCCCGATCGATATGACTCTCGATTTGAAAATGGTGGACGGCAAGGCTGTGGCCAAGCGCGGCAGAATTCCCGGACCGGCGAAAAACGAAAGACTCGAATAGCATCAAAGGAACACGGTAAAACAGTTGGATTATAAAAACGCAAAGGAGATTATCGGCAGATGAAAAAGCTTGTATCAACAGTTTTAGCACTAATCGTATCGGCGGTCCTGATCCAGACCGTGCTGGCGGATAAACAGAGTGTCAGGCTGCGGTTCAGCCTCACCCAGGATCCGGATATCTACGAGGAGAGCGACTACGGCGAGCCGCCCACCATGGCGATCTGGCTCGAGGATGAGCAGACGCAAAGCTTTCGCACGGTTTATGTCACTTACCGTGGTGCCACCGGGGATTACTACGGCAAGGTCGAATGCCCGGTAGCCCTGCCGGTCTGGATCGGAGTCTGGCGCAGGGAGTTCGGCAAAGAGGGGTTTCCTACACCGCGGGACCCCGCGCCTGAGTCGATAACAGGGGCCACCAGCCTGACCGGCGAGGTCACCGCAGAGGTAGAGGTTCAAAAAGGGGAAAAGTACCGCTATTATATCGAGATGAACGTGGCCGGGGATTTCAACCGCTCCTTCCCGCTGGAATCAGAGGATTCCCGGCTCGACTACAACGGCAACGGCCAGCCCTCGCTCGTTTACAGGGGAGAGATCGTGGCCGCGCCCGGTAACCGGTCGACCCCTCAGCCCTTCGGCCGCACCGATCAGCACCAGTTCACCGGCAAGCTTATCGCCGATCTGGCCGGCATAGACAGCGCGCTCGAATGCCTTAAAAAGATCGAAGTTACCTGTCTTTCACAGTAATGAACTTATAATTTCCGGGGAACTGAGATGAAATCCAGAAAGCTTAAAAGAAGGGAATTTTTCGAAAAATCTGCCGCCTCGGCGCTCGCCCTGGCACTGGGGCCACAGGCAGTGCGGCTGTCATCGGCTGCAAAAGACTCACCGGTGCGTATCGCCTTTATCGGGGTGGGAGGTCGCGGCACCGTGCTGCTGAAACTGGCCCTGATGATGGAGGGAGTGGAGGTAACGGCGATCTGCGATGTGGATGAAAGCCACACGGCCAGAGCCCAGCGGCTTGTTCAGCGAAGGGGCTTCCCCGTGCCTGCGGGCTACTCGAAAGGCCCGGAGGATTACAAAAGGATGCTGGAGGAGCGGGATGACCTGGACGGGGTGATCTGCGCCACGCCATGGGAATGGCACACCCCGATGATGGTGGCCACTATGGAAGCAGGCATATACGCGGGGGTAGAGGTTCCCGCGGCAATCAGTGTGGATGAGGCCTGGCAGCTTGTCGAAGCCAGCGAAAAAACCGGCGTACCCTGCATGATGCTGGAAAACTACTGCTATTTCCGCAACGTGATGATGATTCTCAACATGCTGGACCAGGGACTGTTCGGCGACCTGGTGCACAGCGAAGTCGGCTACCAGAAAGACGAGCGTTTCCTGCGGATCGGCCCGGATGGAGAACTCGGTAAGCACGGCAAGCTGAAAACCACGCGCAACGGCAACCTTTACCCGACCCATGCAGTCGGTCCGGCGGCCTGGTCGATGAATGTCAACCGGGGCGACCGTTTCGATTACCTGGTCTCCATGAGCAGCCGCAGCAAACATCTCCACGATTACCTGGTGGGAAAATTCGGGCCGGACCACCCGGCTGCAAAAATCGAGTTCATCAACGGGGATGTCAACACAACGCTGATCCGCACCAAAATGGGCCGCACGATCACTGTCTACTTCGATACCCAGTCGCCCAGGCCTTGGGACCCGATCCAGCGCTTTCAGGGCTCGAAAGGCGTTTATATGGCAAGCATGAACAAGATCTATGTCGAGGGACTCAGCCCGCAGTCCCGGGCCTGGGAGGACGCGGACAGGTATTTCGATATCTATGAGCACCCCCTCTGGAAAAAGTACGGCCATCTGGAGCTGCCCGGCCTGGGCCGGGGAGTCTGCGAATACCTTGTGGTCAATCAGTTCATCGAGGCCGTGCGCAACCGAAACCTTACCCCGATGAACGTTTATGATGCCGCCGCCTGGAGTGTGATCACCCCCTTGAGCGAAAAATCAGTGGCCGGCAGAAGTGCGCCGGTGGATTTCCCGGATTTTACCCGCGGCAAATGGCAGACCGAACAAAAAAGAGTTTATTATGATGTCTGATTGACGCTAAGGGCAAGGTGTAGGGGCGACCGGCTGGTCGCCCGTGGGTGCTCTCCCCCTATGTATGGCAAAGACTCATTCTCTGTTCTCCCCCTTTGCCAAAGGGGGATACAGGGGGATTTCCCCATCTATTCACCCCGCAGTGTTTCGTAGGGGCGAATCCATGTGTTCGCCCGGGGGGCGGAGGTGGGCAAAAAGTTGGAGAAGGAGGCCTGGATGAAAGTCGGATTCGCGGGCCTGGGACTGATGGGCTCTCCGATGGCCATGCACTTGGTGCGCGCCGGGCTCGATGTGGCGGTCTACAACCGGACAGCCTCGCGCACGGAGCCTCACCGAAAAGCCGGCGCTCAGGTCTGCAACAGCCTGGGTGAGCTGGGCAGCCTGTGCGAGATCGTGCTGATCTGTGTCAGCGACACGCCGGATGTGGAACAGGTGATATTTTCACCCGGCGCCCTGGCGGACACCATGAGCACCGGAAGCCTGATAGTGGACCACTCCACGATCAGCCCCACTGCCAGCCGCGCCTTTGCCGGGCGCCTGGCAGGCAAGCGGATCGGCTTTCTCGACGCCCCGGTGAGTGGGGGAACCGCCGGTGCGGAAAAGGGAAAGCTCGTTGTGATGGTGGGAGGGGCTGAACAGGACCTGGAGCGCGCCAGGGATGTGATCGCCCGCTATGCGTCGAATATCGTGCACCTGGGGCCGGTGGGCCAAGGGCAGTTGATGAAATGCTGCAACCAGCTTGTCACCGGGCTGCACGTGCTGGCCCTGGCCGAGGGCTTCCGCTTCGCCCAGCAGCTCGGCCTGAAACCCGCCGCTGCCCACGAGGTGATCTCCTCCGGCGCGGGAAGCAGTTTTATCTGGAATACCTGGGGAGCACTGCTTGCGGAGGGCGACCTGAGCCCCGGTTTCAAGATCAAGCTGCACCGCAAGGACCTTAAGCTTGTCAAAGAGGAGTGCGCCCGGGCCGGACTGGAGCTGCCGGGGCTGAACCTGGTGCTGGGCCTTTACGAGAAGGCGCTGGAAAAGGGCCTCGGCGAGCTGGGCGACCAGGCCCTGGGCCGCGTGCTGTAAGAAATGAAAACGCTGATCGCAGCTTTAAAAAACCCGCGAGGCGAACCCTGTGTTCGCCTTTATTTTTTAAGCCGTTTTTTCCCTGACCACTTGATCTCATCCAAGTTGACTGGCAACCAGTTTATACTTAAGTTTTCTGCAAAGAATATTTGCAGCGCAGTTGTCGAAAGACCTTCAGCCAACCCCCGGTGTCTCCGACATTTTCAGGAAAAGGAGCTATCGTGCTAATAAAAAAGCTGTTCGTCCTCTTTCCGCTTGTTCTCAGTTGCGCCGGCCGGCCGGAGGTGCGCGAAATCGGACAATGGGGCCGCTTCGAGCTTGTCCTGCACGCTGAACCGGGGGAAAACCCGTTTCTGGATACCAGTCTCGAGGCCTGGTTCACCTCTCCGGGCGGCAGAGAAATCAGCGTGGACGGGTTCTACGACGGCGACGGCGCGGGGGGGATAGAGGGCGACGTGTTCAAGGTGCGTTTCGCTCCGGGAGAGCCCGGACGCTGGATATACCGCACGGTATCCAGCCGGAAAGCCCTGGACGGCCGAAAAGGAGAATTCGACTGCGTCCTTTCAGGCGCCCGGGGACCCCTGGTACGCGACCCTGCCGAGCCCTGGTATCTGAAATTCTCCAGCGGGGACTACTTTTTCGAATCAGGGCCCAACGACCCGGAAAGCTTCCTGGCGCGGGATTTTATCACTCAGCAGCAGCGCCTGGCCTCTATCGACTACCTCGCAGAAGCCGGCTGCAATATCCTCTATTTCGGCCAGGTCAACGCCGGGCCCGGGGACGGCGGACCGGAGATGAAAGTCCATCCCTGGATAGGAGGCAATATCGAGCCTGATTTCGACCGCCTCTGCCTTGATTTAATGAACCGCCTGGAAGGTGTGCTCGACCGCATGCAGGCTCAAGACATTATATGCCACCTCGTTTTCTGGCTGGATGACTGCCACCGGTTCACCGGTGCGATCACCCCGCAGCAGGAGGAGATGTGGTTCCGCTACACTGTGGCCCGTTTCGGCTGCTACCCGAACCTGATTTGGAACCTGGCCGAGGAGTACGAAGAGTGTTTCGACCACACCTGGTGCGAGAACAGGGCGGCCCTGCTCAAGAAGCTCGATCCGCTCGATCACCCGGTCACCGTGCATCAGCTCGGGAAAGCCGGTTTCGACCTTGCCGGCAGCGAAAATTTTGACCTCACCGCCCTTCAGTTCAACTCCACCGACCCGGATTCAGTCAACGCTGCGATTATCCAGGTGCGCGACCAGGTAGCTGCTGCCGGGCGGCCGGTGCCGGTTTCGCTTATCGAGTGGACACAGATCGGACCCGGGCAGGCCGAACAGGCCCGCAGGGGAATCTGGGCCATTGCAGCAGGGGGTGGGACTTACCAGATATTCAACAATGACGGCGAGCGGGGTTCGGCGGATTTTGCCAGATGGGAGGCCCACTGGCGCTATGCCCAGATCCTGAAAACTCTGATGGAATCCCTGCCTCTGGGCAGAATGGCCCCGGACAACAGCCTGCTCTCGAGCGGGTTCTGCCTGGCCGCGCCGGAAAGCGCCTACCTGGTTTACCAGCCGGTGGGAGGAGAATTTACCCTCCAGCTTCCCACCGGTGGAGAGTCTTACCATGCCTGGTGGATCGATCCCCGAACCGGCGAGGTGAGCCGGGGCGAAAAGGCCGGGCCCGGCAGCGCGGCTTTCAGCACCCCCACGGACGAAGACTGGGCCCTGCTGGTCACCGCCAGGCCGCGCTCTTTCGACCGGGTGAAAAAGTTTCCCACGGGTTGAACCGGGAATTAGGGGCGGTTCGCGAACCACCCCTACAGATTAACATATATTTGGGGTGTGTCAGAATTTCAATATTGAATCTCCTCAGAGAGATTACTAAGGGGAGGGTAAAGTAGTTTGCATTTTTTCGTATTTTGGAATAGTCAGTGCAGAAGCATTT
>Ga0272442_10004143_pt1 | contig 19950 bp, 16 predicted proteins | sample SSMForm2O_FD_200262 | JGI IMG/M metagenome (GOLD analysis project Ga0272442, IMG submission 200262) | Marine sediment archaeal communities from Little Sippewissett salt marsh, Falmouth, MA, United States - SSM-Form-2O | ecosystem: Environmental > Aquatic > Marine > Wetlands > Sediment ... | reverse complement strand
GCAGGCCTTGGGGCGGCGGCTTTGGCGCTGCCGGGATGTTCCGGGGCAATGCGGCTTTTTTCGGGAGCCAAATCCGGTAAAAGGCCGAACATCATTTTCATTATGACAGATGACCACGCATCGCATGCAATGAGCTGTTACGGCAGCAGAATCAACAAGACACCTAACCTCGACCGCCTGGCCCGGGAGGGGATGCTTTTTGAAAACTGCTTCTGTACGAACAGCATCTGTGCGCCCAGCCGTGCGGTGATACTGACGGGCAAATACAGCCATCTCAACGGCGTGATTGACAATCGCAAGAGATTCGACGGTGAGCAGCAGACATTTCCCAAACTGCTGCAGAAGGCCGGTTACGAGACGGCAATGATTGGCAAGTGGCATCTTAAGAGCTCACCGACCGGCTTTGATTACTGGAACATTTTGCCGGGTCAGGGCGCTTACCATAATCCGGCCTTTATCGAGATGGGCGAGAATAAAAAATACACAGGTTACGTGACCGACCTTATTACAGATTTTTGCCTGGATTGGTTAGAGAAACGGACGAGCGAAAAGCCGTTTTGCCTGATGTATCATCATAAGGCGCCGCATCGGCGGTGGCAGCCGGACGAAAAACATGCGAAGATGTACGAGGATGTCGATATACCATTGCCGGAGACGTTTAACGACGATTACAGGACGCGCAGCGATGCGGCGCGGCAGCAGGAGATGACGATAGAACGTCATCTACAGCCCAAAGATGTTAAACTGGAGCCGCCGGAGGGGCTCAGTGAGGAGGCGCTGAAGAAATGGAAATACCAGCGGTATATCAAGGATTACCTGCGATGTATCGCTTCGGTTGATGATAACGTCGGGCGGCTGCTGGATTATCTCGATGAATCGGGTCTGGCTGAAAATACCGTCGTTTTCTATACTTCCGACCAGGGTTTTTATTTAGGCGATCATAGCTGGTTTGACAAGCGGTTTATGTACGAGGAGTCTCTGCGAATGCCTCTTCTGGTGCGGTATCCGAGGGAAATCAAGGCGGGTTCGGTCAATAGCGATATTGTTCTGAACCTGGATTTTGCCGAGACTTTTCTTGACTTTGCCGGTGCAGCCAAGCCGGATGATATGCAGGGGCGCAGTTTCCGTCGGCTGTTGCGCGGCAAAACTCCAAAGGATTGGCGCAAATCGATGTACTACCACTATTATGAATATCCGGCTGTGCATATGGTAAAACGGCACTACGGAGTTCGCACGAAGCGATATAAGCTGATACACTTCTATTTTGATATCGATGCGTGGGAGTTGTATGACCTGGAGAAAGACCCGAACGAATTGAACAATGTTTACGGCAAAGCAAGTTATGCGAGTGTTGCAACAAAACTCAAGGGTGAGCTTGAGCGGCTCAGGAGGCAATACGGGGATTCGGATGAGCTGGCGCAGAAAATTTTGACCGAATACCTCAAAAAATAACAGGATGTGTCTATGCGGCGGAAAGCCGCAGGTGATATTTTTTAATAAAAAACTGTATTTTTGGCAGCAATATTGATGTTTTTTTGAGAAAAATAAAAAAAGGTTGCTTAGTAATAGTAAATCGGCTATATTTCGGCGATTAAAATGCTCCGTCGCAAGGGGTAGTTTGCGATTGATTATTTAAGGATGATAAGTAGTCAATATTTCGGGGTCAGCAGAATCACGGCGTGGCTGACTCAAGCCTCCGACGGAGCCAGGTCGGACCTATTACAAGAAGGTCACCGTGAGCATAAGAGCAGAAGACAACAGGAAGAAAATCGCAAGCGTATTGCTTTTGTGTATTTGTGTTACCCGATGGTGTAATTGGTAACACATGGGCTTTTGGTGCCCACATTCCAGGTTCGAATCCTGGTCGGGTAGGTTTGGAAATTGGTGTTGATGGTTTTTTTTCAAGACAGGAACGGATGTCAGAAAGAGTGGCGATAATACTGGCTGCAGGTGTCAGCAGTCGGATGAACACGCAGATGCCGAAGGTTCTTCACGAGGTGTGCGGTCGGCCTATGCTTGCTTATGTTCTGGATGCGTGTCGGCAGGTTGATGTCAAAAAAATGTATGTTATCATTGGCTATGGCGCCGAGCAGGTTAAAGAACAATTCAGCGAAAGCGAAGATATTATCTGGGTCACTCAGGCAGAGCAAAAAGGCACAGCTCATGCAGTCATGTGCTGTCAAGAGCATTTAGGGAATTTTGAGGGTGAAACATTGGTTCTTTGCGGTGACGGCCCTCTTATTCGCTCCAAGACTCTGGAGACGCTTTTTAGTATGCACAAGAAATCAAGACCTGCAGCGACACTGGCAACGGCTGTGCTTGAGGAGCCGAAGGGATACGGAAGAATAATCCGGGATATGTACGGCAATATCCAGGGTATTGTCGAAGAGGGTGACTGCACGGCTGAGCAACGGGCGATTAAGGAAGTAAACCCAAGCTATTATTTATTTAATAACAAGATACTTTTCGAGTCGGTGAAAGAGGTCAAGCCGGACAACGTTAAAAATGAATATTACCTGACTGATGTATTGTCTATTATGCTTACGGCGGGCATGAAGGTTGTGGCTGTTACGGCTGTTCTTCCGGAAGAGGCCCAGAGCATCAACAGCAGAGAGCAGTTGAGCATGATAAGCAAGATTATGCAGCGGAGAATTCAGAAGAAACTGATGGACAACGGCGTAACTATAGTTGACCCTGATAATACGTGGATTGATGTGAGGGCCCAAATCGGTCAGGACACGCAAATTGAGCCGTTCACATATATTCACGGGGAGGTCAAAATCGGTGGAGGATGTCGAATCGGGCCGTTTGCTTACCTGAGAAGCGGAACAGTTTTAGAAGATGACGTTGTGTTAGGTGTCTTTACAGAGATTAAAAACTCGACGCTGGGGCGAAGTGCTCGTGTCAGGCACCACAGCTACATCGGTGACGCGCTTGTCGGAGAAAAGGTCAATATAGGAGCAGGGTCGATAACGGCCAACTTCGACGGGGAGAAGGTAAATCAAATGACCATAGGAAATAACTGTTATATAGGTTCCGGTGCGATACTGATAGCTCCTTTAGAGTTGAAGGACGATTCAAATATTGAACCTGGAACAGTAGTTTCTCAGGAAAATATCAATAAATTTGGTGAAAAGGGAAAAGATAATGTTCCTGAATGATAATCTGAAGATATTTTCGGGCAGCAGCAATCCTGGTTTGGCCAAGGCGGTATGTAAGTATTTGGATATTCCTCTTGGCGGCGTGAAGATAGAGAGGTTCCCTGACGGTGAAAAATTTATCAAGCTTGAAGATGATGTTCGGGGCAGAGACTGCTTTGTCGTTCAGTCAACCTGCAATCCGGTTGATGAGCACCTTGTGGAGTTGTTAATCTATCTTGACTGTCTCCGAAGGGCCAGCGCCAAGCGTATTACGGCGGTAGTGCCTTATTTTGGATATGCCCGCCAGGACAGAAAAGACGAAGGGCGAGTTCCAATAACGGCCAAGCTCGTAGCCAACCTTATCACAACGGCCGGCGCCGACAGGGTGATAGCAATAGACCTTCACGCGTACCAGCTACAGGGTTTTTTCGATATACCCGTCGACCATTTGACGGGGGAGCTGGTGTTGTCCAAATATTTTCTTAATAAAAAAATCGACAGACTGACGGTGGTTTCGCCGGATGTCGGTAATATGAAGACAGCGTCCAAATACGCTTCGAAGCTTGGAGGAGAACTGGCGATTGTGCACAAGAAGCGAATGAGCGGCAGTGAGGTTGAGGCGCAGGAAATAATAGGAGAGGTTGAGGGCCGAAATATTCTGATGTGCGACGATATAATCGCCACAGCAGGTACATTGTGCAGTGCTGCAAATCTGGTTAAACAGCGCGGTGCGGAAAAGATATATGTCGGCGCTACACACGGAGTTTTTGCAGGTGAGGCACTGAAATGTATTGGGGGTACTTCAATCGATGAGGTTGTTGTTACAGATACAATTCCGCTGATAAAACAGGCGGGTGAACTTGATATTATCAAAGTTTTGAGCGTTTCGTCGATGCTGGGTGAGGCGATAAAGAGAATTCACAGAAATGAATCGGTCAGCAGCCTGTTTTAATGAAATTTTACTCTTTTTGTTTTTTGGAAATCGATAGTATACAGACAGAAGTACTTGTGAGGAAGTTATGGAAAAGAATTTGGTTTTAAAAGGTGAGATTCGAGAACATACCGGCTCAAAGCATGCTGCTAAAGTACGTGAGGGTGGCAGGGTACCCGCCATTATTTACGGCCATAAAAAGGAACCTGTTTCTCTTTCTCTGGACAGGCACAATTTAGTGGAAGGTCTTCATCACGGGCACCGGGTAGCGGATGTTCGGATTGGAAGAAAGAAAGAGACAGTGATGTTTAAGGAACTTCAGTACGACCATTTGGGAAAGAACATCATTCACGTCGACCTGATGAGAGTTGATGTGACCGAGACGGTCAGGGTGGAGGTTCCCGTCGAGCTTAAAGGAACAGCCGCAGGCGCTCATGAAGGCGGGATTATAGAAGAGCATTCGGACCATCTTGAGATAGAGTGCAAAGTAAGTGATATTCCGGAAACAATCGTGGTATCTGTCAAAGAACTCGGTGTGGGGGATTCTCTTCATGCCAGTGATGTTGAACTGCCGGCTGGTGTGACGCTGGTAAGCTCCCCCTCGACACTGCTTGTTACGTGCAGTCTGGTCGCTGCGGCCAAGAGTACCGAAGAGCTTGAAGAAGAAGTGCCTGCTGCACCTGAGGTTATCGGTGAGGTGAAGGAAGCTGAAGAAGAAGTAACTCCAGAAAAAGAAGAAGGTAAGTAATGGAAAATATAATTGTCCTCAGTACTTGGGTCTGGATAAATGAAATATCCTTGCTTCAGGGCATAAGAGGACGAGTTTTGCGGTACTGAAAAGTAAGCAGTGAGATGACTTGTTATGCCTGGGATTAAAATTGTTGTCGGTCTTGGTAATCCGGGCGATGAGTATGTTGATACACGGCACAACGCCGGTTTTAAGGTAATAGATTCGCTTAGCCGTGCACTGGATATAAAGGTTAGAAAGAAGAAATTCGGCGGGCTTTTCGGCGATGGCGAATTAGGGTATTGTGAAAAGTTAATATTGTTGAAACCGTGGGAGTTTATGAACCGCAGCGGTCGGGCAGTTGCGACGGCGATAGGTTTTTACAGGATTTCACTGTCGGATTTGCTTGTGATAAGCGACGATATGGCCCTTGAGCCGGGCAGGATTCGTATAAGACGTAAAGGCACTTCGGGCGGTCATAACGGTCTTAGTGATATTATAGAAAAACTGGGCACGGAAGAATTCGGTCGTTTGCGAATCGGCATCGGCCCCAGCGGCAGAATGGCTGCTGAAGATTATGTGCTGGATAAGCCGGCAGAGTCAGAGACCGCCGTGCTTAATGAGGCGATTGAAACCGCCAGAGAAACCGTACTTTGGTGGGCCGAACATGGAATCGAGTCGGCAATGAATAAGTTTAATGAGTTTTGAACTTTTATTTTGGCAACAAAAGAAAATAAAGAATTATTAACTGTTTAAGATTTAACAGGAGGTACCAGGCTTGGAAACTGTCGTTAAAAAATTATATGAGGCCATGTTTCTTGTTGATTCGGCCCAGGCGGCATCGGACTGGGACGGAGTTAATAAGACCATCGAGACAATCCTGAAAAAAGCTGATTCGGAGATAGTCTCAATTCAAAAGTGGGATGAACGTAAACTCAGCTACGAGATTAGAGGCCACAGCCGAGGGACATATATTCTCTGTTACTTTCGAGCCGACGGCGCAAGAATTCGTGGTATCGAAAGAGAAGTTCGACTTTCGGAACGCATTATGCGTGTTCTGATTCTAAGCGCCGAGTCAATGAGTCAGGAGCATATCGAAAAAGAGACGCCTTTTATGAAGGTTGAAAGGCAGAGACAAAAGGCTGTTACGAAGGCGGAAGAACCATTTGTTACTGTAGAAGCTGAAGAATTATCCGAAGCTCCGGCATTAGCTGAAGACCAGTCATTTGAAGCGGTGTTGTCGGAAGCAGAGCAACCTGAGCCAGAAGAAAGTAACGAACCGGAGCAGGGACCGGCTGAAAGCGAAGAGGACAAGAAAGAAAAAGATGCTGAGACAGGCCTTTAGTTCTCAGGATTGCAAGCTAATGGTGTAAATCCAATAAAGGAGTTTTAACATGGCTAATTTTAATAAGATATTTTTGATGGGTAATCTAACTCGTGACCCTCAGTTGTCTTATCTTCCGAGCGAGACGCCAGTGGTTGATTTTGGTCTGGCGGTGAACCGAAGATGGACGGGCAAGGACGGGACTAAAAAAGAAGATACCTGTTTTGTAGACTGCCGTGCTTTCGGACGACAGGCGGAAAATATCAACAAGTATCTGAGCAAAGGACGACCCCTTTTCGTTGAAGGCCGGTTGAGCTTTGACAGCTGGACCGCCCAGGACGGCTCGAAGCGAAGTAAACACCGGGTTACTGTAGAAAACTTTCAGTTTCTCGGAGGTGCACCCGGTGGAATGAATACAAGTGATATCGCTGGCGGCGAAGCAAGCTATGACAAATCAAATGCTCAGGCAGCTAAGGATAATGTTGCTGACGATATACCGTTTTGAAAAAATAAAGGATTGAAGGGAAATATTTGATACGATGTAAGCAGGGTTTTATGACCCGCGCTATGAGGTAAAAGATGAAAACAATGAATAACAAAAGCAGGAGCGGCGGATTTACTGGCACTCGTAACAAGCGCAGAGGCACGACCAGCCGTGGTGGTTTAAGAAGTGAGCAAACTCAATGCCGTTTCTGCAGACGAGGCACGAGCTACGTAGATTACAAAGATATCGATACGCTTCAGAAACTTTTAACAAATCGCGGCAAGATATATTCGCGGCGCCGCAGCGGTAATTGTGCCGGCTGTCAAAGAAAAGTCAAGAAGGCGATTAAACGTGCCAGATATATGGCCCTTTTACCTTTTACCGCTTAAGGAGGTAAAAGAATTTTGATTATTAAGCAGGCAAAGCAGAAGAAACCGTAGACATTGGTGTTGATATGACTATAAGTGTGTGATTCACAGAGGATAAAGCAATGCAGAAACGTAAAAGTCCCAATGATTTGAAAAGTTCCGGGGGGATAAAGGTTTTACTTTGTGAGGATGTTGATAGAATCGGATGGCTTGGAGATGTTGTTGAGGTTAGCGCCGGTTATGCGCGCAACTATCTTCTTCCTCAGGGTCTGGCGATAGTCCCGACGGAGGCGAATCTACGTTCTCTCGCAGATGAAAAAGCCAGGCGTGCCGAGGAGAGGATAATCAACAGGAAACGCCTGGAAAAGGCAGCCGAAGGAGTGGAAGGCGCCGAGGCAGTTATAGCGGCGGCGGCGAATGAGCAGGGACACTTGTTCGGTTCGGTTACGGCCAGAGAAATAGCAACGAACCTTCGTGCACAGGGGTTCGAGGTGGCGGACGAAATAGTACAGTTACGTGAACATATAAAGGATGTTGGAACGAGGACGGTTACTCTTCAATTCGCTGATGATTTGACCGCCACGGTGAGTGTTGTTGTTGTTCCCGAAGGTGAGGACCTTGCGGCGTTTAAGAAAGCCGAGCAGGACATGGCCCGTTCGCAACTAAATGAGCAAGAGAGTCTTTCGGCCGCTACCGGAGACTCGGCCCAGGTCGAAAATCCCGAACAGGCGGGAGAAGAAAATGAACCCAACGAAAACAAGCGCACCTAAGGAAAGAAACGACTTAATCCAAAGTGGTGCTGTATCGGGGCTGACCGGTCGCAGTATGCCTGAATCATTGGCTGCGGAAGCGGCGGTGTTGGGTTCGATGCTAATTGACCCGGGGTGCATCAGCCAGGTTGTGGAACTCGTGAAGGCCGAGGCATTCTATCGAATCGAGCATCAGATGATGTTTGAAGCGATAATCGGACTTTTTGAGAAAAACAGGGGGGAAGGACTCGATGCGGTTTTGCTTCGTGACGAGCTTGAGAAGCGAAAGCAGCTCGAAGAAGTCGGCGGCGCAGAATATATAGCGAAAGTTCTCGAATCGGTTCCGTCTTCGGCGAATGTGATTTATTATGCCAATATTGTCAAAGACAAGCAGCTGCTTCGTGAGATTATAGTTGCAGCAGGTGAGATTTTAGATGAGGCGTACGACCAGGCGGGTGAAACGTCGCAAAAACTTGACGAGGCGGAGCGCAAGATTTTTGCCGTCACAGATAAAAACATAACCGGAGCGCCTTCTGCATTGAAGGATTTGGTTTTGAGCGCTTATGAGCTTATCGAGAAGCGCAAGGGCGGCCACGTTACAGGGCTGGCGACCGGTTATTATGAGCTTGACGAGCTGACTTGTGGTTTGCAAAACGGCGAGATGATAATCGTAGCAGGCAGGCCGAGTATGGGCAAAACCAGCCTGGCATTGAATTTCGCCGAGCATATAGGTGTTGTAGAGAAGACTCCGGTTGCGATATTCTCGTTGGAGATGGGCAAACAGCAATTGGCGGAAAGGTTTTTGTGCAGTAAAAGTGAGATAGACGCACAGTTGGTCAGAAAAGGTATGCTCGGCACCGAAGATTACCAGAAGCTTGTGGAGGTTTGTGGTTCATTGACTGAAGCGCCGATTTATATCGATGACAGCGCTGGGCTGACGCCTTTGGCTCTTCGTGCGAAGTCAAGAAGACTAAAAAGCCAGCATGATATACAGTGTATCATAGTGGATTATTTGCAATTGATGAGTTTAGGCGTCGGGCGTATTGAATCGCGTCAGCAGGAGATTACGGCAATATCAAGATACCTCAAGGCGCTGGCGAGAGAGTTGAATATTCCGGTGGTTGTATTGAGCCAGTTGAATCGTTCTCCTGAAGGCAGGGAAGGTCACAGGCCGAGAATGAGTGATTTACGGGAAAGCGGCAGTATAGAGCAGGATGCCGACGTTGTGATGCTGCTTCACCGGGAAGATTATTACCATCGCGGGGATAAAGAATATCAGCCGAACAATACGGCCGAGATAATCATCGCCAAGCAGCGAAACGGGCCAACCGGTCTGGTGCAGTTGATGTTCAGAGAACAGTTTACTCGATTTGAAAATGTCTCTCACGTGGAGGAGCCATTTTAGGAGAGCTTATGCACAGGATAGGATATCTGATTTACTTTACGTTAATGGTGGTTTTAAGTTTCAGTTCGGTGTTTTCACATGCCGCACACGCAAACGGGCAGACAGATAACCTCGTTATAGGGAGCATTCGAACGGCCGGTAATCTTATTATAACCGACAGCGAGGTATTAGCCAAAGTGCGAAGCAGGGTAGGTCAATTATTTGACCCCGATATAGCGGCCGATGACGCAAAGCGGATAGCAGAGTTAAAGGGAGTTGAATACAGTTATTATGAAGAAGTGGTTTCCGAGGGCAAAATCCAGTTGACGTTTGTTGTTGTCGAAAGCAATCTCGTCAGGTCGATTGAAATTGTTGGAAACCGTAAGTTCAAAGCCGGGACGCTGAAGAAAAAACTGGGCTTTGAGGTCGGTGATTACCTCGATGCCATTATGGTTGAATCGGCGGCAAAAAGCCTTACTATGTATTATCGCGAAAAAGGCTATGCTTTTGCTGCGGTCAAACTCCAAGAGGAAGACATATCATTCGGCAAACTGGTTTATACGGTTGATGAGGGGCCGAGAGTAAAAATAATGGCGGTAAAATTCGATGGCAATAAGGATATAAAAACCAGTGCACTTGAAAAAGCTGTGAAGCTAAAGAAAAAACGTTTTTTTGTTTTTCCTCGATACTTTCTGGCCGAACACGTCAGGAAGGCATTGGCAAAACTTCGGGGTTTCTATTTCCAAAGAGGGTATCGGGACAGCAGTATAGAAGTTAGAAATGAGTTTACACGGGACAGGAGTAAAGCCCTCATAACCTTTGTAATAAAAGAGGGACCGGCTTATGTTATTGACCAAATCGTTATTACCGGTGAGCAGTATTTTGATGAACAGACTATACGGGCAGACTTTAAATCTCAGGAGCAACAGGTTTTTAATAAGCAAAGAGCAAAATCTGATGTCGGGCGCGTTGTTAAACTTTATCGTGAGAATGGTTTTATCAATATGTGGGCCGAGGAAAACGTCCTGTATGTTTCCGAGGACAAAGTGAACTTCGAAATAATCATATCCGAGGGTGAGCGTTTTCGCATCGGTCAAATTGACATAACAGGCAACGAAGAAACTCAGGACAGGGTTATCCGTCGTGTTCTTGACGAATATGATTTTAAACCCGGCCAGTGGTACAACAAAGACACCGCCCGTGGAGACGGCAGCGGGTACCTCGAGACGTTAATACGCAGGACGGTATTAACGGAGGCAGCGACTATAACACCCAGTGGTGATACGCCAGGCCAAAGAGATGCCCACGTAAATATTGTTGAAGGACAAACCGGCTCTGTGATGCTCGGTGCCGGTGTTGGCAGCGACAGCGGGGTTATAGGCCAGCTTGTTTTTGACCAGAGGAATTTTGATATTCATGACTGGCCTGAAAACTTGGGTGAATTTATAACCGGCAAAGCCTTCAAGGGAGCCGGACAGGCCCTGAGAATCGCCCTTCAGCCGGGTACATATGTCAGCCAGTATTCGATTAGCTTTACCGAACCATATCTTGGTGACAAGCCGGTATCCCTTGATGTGATTGGCTCAAGCTACGAAAGATGGCAGGAAAGCTACGACGAGAATCGTACAAAGGGATATGTGGGTTTTGAGAAACGCGAGAAAAACCACTGGCGCAAAAGTATCGGCTTTAGAGTAGAAAATGTTAAAATTGATGATTTAGATTACGACGCACCACAGGAAATAATAGACGTTGAAGGCAACAACTTTCTTGCCGGCATTAAGGTGGGTTTCGGCAGAGACCTTACCGACGATAAGTTTATGCCGAGCGAAGGTTACAGCTTTAATGTCAGTTACGAACAGGTGGACGGCGACCATTCCTTTGGGATAGCAAGGGGTGTCCACAGAGGATACAAGACACTTTATGAGGATTTGTCTGAGCGAAAAACTGTTTTAACGACCAAGTTACTTGGCGCTGCCATAGTGGGTGATGCACCAGCCTTTGAGAAATTTTACGGCGGCGGCACGGGACTTTACGGTATAAGAGGTTTCGATTATCGAGGTGTTAGCCCACGGGGGCTGCAGACAAGTGTTATGACTCCCGAACGCAAGGACCCAATAGGCAGTGACTGGATATTTATAGCCAACGCCGAGGTTCTTGTTCCCTTGGTAAGCGATAATTTTGGAGCGCTGTTTTTCGTAGACAGCGGAATGGTTGAGACCGGCGGCTATCGAGCTGCGGTAGGCACGGGTATCCAGATATTGCTTCCCCAGTGGTTCGGTCCGATTCCAATGAGGTTTGAGTTGGCCGCACCCTTTATGAAAGATGACAATGACGATGAGCAGGTCTTCAGCTTCTCAGTGGGAAGACTGTTTTGATTAATCCCGGATTTCCCAAGTAGTTCGTGACATATGAACGGGATTTTGATAGTATATGGCTTATGGAGACCATTCAGGACACTTTTTCTGTTCTGATTAGGAGAGCCTGATGGGTGAAGGTAAAAAGGATGCCATGAGAGTCAATTTTGACAATAAATTGAAGCTCGAATTTCATGGAGTGAAAGTCACAAGCGATGCAGGTTTATTGGCATACATAGAGATTGATGCGTTCGGATTGACAGAAATGGGCGATTGTGAACTGAGTGATAATCGAACAGGAAAGAATACACAGCATAGCATAGATGCTTTGCTGCGTCAGTCGGTTTACAGTCGCCTCGCAGGTTATGAAGATACAAACGATGCCGAACGATTATCAGTTGATCCTGCCATGCGGCATGTTGTCGGTGAAAGGGCAAAAGATAAAACAGCCGCCTCTGTCAGCCTGATGGGGCGATTTGAGACCGAGATTCTCACGCAGTCACAAAACCTCAAAGCCCTCATGAACCAGCCGGGTCAATGGGTGGATGAAGTTCATAAGCACAAACCCATCAAAGAGATCATTTTGGACATCGACAGTTCGGACAGTCCTACCTTTTGCAAGCAGGAAGGCTCTTCCTACAACGGTCATTTCGGTTATACTTGTTATTACCCCTTGTTCGTATTCAATCATTTTGGCGATATTGAACGTGCCTTGCTCCGCAACGGTAATGTCTATAGCAGCGATGATTGGAAAAGCGTTTTAGAACCCATTATTAAACGGTATCAAGACAAAGTCATTATCCGTTACTTCCGTGGTGATGCTGCTTTCGCTAATCCCGATATTTACCACCTGCTTGAAACTGAAGGGTATTATTATGCGATCCGCTTAAAGGGCAATAACATTCTCCAAGGCCATATTGAGCATCTGTTGACTCGTCCTGTGGGTCGTCCTCCAAAAAAGCCGATTATTCAGTATCACAGTTTTCGATACCAATCCGCCAGTTGGGAACAAGACAGACGATTTGTTGCCAAAATTGAATGGCATGAAGGTGAGCTTTTTCCCAGAGTTGGTTTTATCGTGACGAACCTTCGTTTGAAATCCAGTAATGTGTTGAAGTTTTACAACAAGCGTGGAACGGCAGAGCAGTGGATCAAGGAAGGCAAGTATGCCTTGAAATGGACACGGCTGTCCTGTCATGATTTTGATGACAATCAGGTTAGGCTGCAACTGTTATGTATGTCGTATAATATCGGTAACTTCCTGAGACGTTTGGCACTTCCCAAATCGATTAAGGACTGGTCGCTGCGAACCATGCGGGAAAAGTTGGTCAAAATCGTAGACAAAGTGGTAAGCCATGCCCACTATGTGACATTTCAGATGGCAGAGGTGCTGTTGTCCAAATCCATGTTTTACGAAATCCTTGCAATGATTCATCGTTTGAAACCTGTGCCGATTGGGTCAGGGTAATGCTTGGATTTACTGAAAAAGTTGAAGCTGTCAAAATGAGGTTGGTCAAGGTCTATACACGAACGGAGATTGATAGGGTGACAAGTCTCGAAATCCCTGTTTTTGTGTGACTGTTCACCCAATCCCTCCCTGACAAGAGAATGCTTGACAGTCTAAGTGGATTTATTGTAGAATTATGAGTGGCGAACGGTGAAATTATGGTTTTTGAGAAGGTATATGGAAAATCTCAGGTTATATTTAATGGAATGAAAAAATATCTCTCATAATTATTATTAGGAGAAAACTGATGTCAGCAAGATATTTTTATAACCAAAAGATTGTGTTAATACTATGCTCTCTCTTTCTGATTCAAATAGTGCATGGTGCAGATGATGGCCAAGTTGAAAATCACATTATAGAAAGAATTGAGTTTGTTGGTAATAATCAAGTTAAGAAATCAGAGATTCTTTCTGTTATTGAAAGCAGAGAGGGGGATATATTCAGCCCCAAAGTAGTAGATGCTGACTGGGAGCGAATCACTCAAATCAAGGCAGTTGACTATGCTTACTACGTTACACAACCGGTCGATGACAAAATCAAACTGACTTTTGTTATTGTAGAAAAACCGAAAATCCTTTCTTCTGATTCCAATAGCCAGAAAGAAAAGATTCAAATTACTGAAAAAGATGAAACAACAGTAACTGCTGATGCTAAAACATATTTGAAACTTGGTATTGATTTCATTGATTCCGGTGAATATGAAAGAGCAATTAAAGTTCTTAAGGAATGTATCAAAATAAGTCCGGATTTTGCAGAGGCTTATTACAATCTGGGCAGAGCCTATGGCGATCTTAATAGATTAAAAGAAGCTGAAGAATCATTTAACAAAGCAATAAGTATTAAAAAAGACTATGCGGAAGCTTATTCAGGTCTAGGTCAGGTGAATTTTTTCCAAGGACGTTCTGTTGAAGCCATTTCGGCCTGTAAATATGCTGTAGAACTTGCACCAGAATCCGGAAAGTGTTACGAAAATCTTGGGAATCTCTGGCTTAATCTTGGTCGTAACAAAGAAGCTGTAGAAGCCTTTAATAGAGCGGTGGAAATTGACCCGAATAATGCAAATGTGTATTTGAATTTGAGTTCGGTTTATGTGAATCTCTGTCTTTACAAAGAAGCAATAGAGACTTGTCAAGAAGTTTTGAGAATTGAACCGGAGCATGCAGCTTTAGCATATTTTAATATGGGTTCTGCTTACATGGGACTTGAGCAATATGGTAACGCAATAGAAAGTTGCAAAAAGGTTCTTAGTCTTTATTCTGAAGATAACTTTGTTCTTGGCCCAGACCCTACCTTTGTTCAAGCATGTAATCTTATGTTAACAAAAGCTTATGAAAAACTTGGAAATACTGAAGATGCAAATGACGCTTTAATAAAATCTGCTCCTCTAAAGAAAACTCTTGAGGCACAACGGTTAGTTAGTCAGGGTGCGCAACTTGGATTGGAGGATTCTTATGACGAGGCGATAAAATTCTTTAAAAAAGCTATCGATTTAGAGCCTAATAACCCCACGGCCCAATATAGCCTTGGTAGCTGTTATATGATGTTAGACCGTCCGGAAGAAGCGATACAACCATTAGAAAAGGCCATAAGCTTAAAGCAAGACTATGCGGAATCTTACGCTACGCTTGGACAAATATATGGCAGACTTGGACGTGTCGAAGATGCTATACAAGTTTTAGAAAAAGCTGTCAGCCTGAAACCTGGTTTAGCGGATGCTCAGTATAACCTTGGGCTTGCCTACTATAAAAACAGTGACCAAAAATCCGTTCTGAAGCAATATGAAATATTAAAAGATTTAGATATATCCCAAGCCAATAAACTTTGGGAATATATTGACTGGGGAGACCCAAATGACAAAACCGGAGTTTTTAAAGATGCAAAGAGGCTTCTGAATTCGGTTGGTACCCACGAAAAGACAATAGAAATGCTTGAACATAGGATAGATATAGAACCTGAAAATACGGTAGTTCACTATGCTCTTGCCGTGAGCTATTTTATGCTTGGACGTTTCGAAGAAGCTAAGGAGCCACTTCAAAAAACAAACAGCTTAGAGCCTGGTTTTGCACATGCTTATAATGACTTAGGGGCCTGTTATGCTGGACTTGGGCAGCCTGGAAAAGCTATAGAGTATTACAAAAAAGCCATCGCCATATTACCAAGTTACCCACATTACCACGCTAATCTCGGTATGGCATATGTGGGAAATGGAGATTTTGAGTCTTCCTTTAAAGAATATGAAATATTGAAAGGTTTAAGTCCCCCTATGGCTGACAGGCTTCTTGAGGTTATCAATAGTGTCAATTCAGATAAGACACAAAATTCAATAGAAGTGTTGGAGGAAATCATTAGCAAGAATCCTACTGATGCAGTTGCATACAATAACCTCGGGGTGGTCTACATGGAAAAGGGGTGTTACTTTAAGGCTTTAGAGGCTTTGGAAAAAGCTATAAGTGTCAATCCAAGTTATGACGGATCTTATCATAATATTGGTTTAGTTTATCATAAACTTGGTCGGCATGACAAGGCAATACAACCATTAGAAAAATATTTGAAACGGCATCCGGATAACCACAACTCTTATTCTGTTCTTGGACATTCATATAATCAGTTGGGTAGATTTAATGATGCCATAGGCGTATTAAAAAAGGCTATCAGCATCAGGCCCAATAACACAGTGGATTATATTAATCTTGGTTTAGCTTATGGCAATCTTGGAAGAGTTAATGAAGAAATAGATACTTACAAAAAGCTGTTAAGCGTCAAACCTGATCATGCGATGGCTCATAATAACCTCGGTTATGCCTATGAATACCTTGGGCGTTTTGAAGAAGCAATACAATACTACAAGAAAGCTATAGAAATAAAGCCTAGCTTAACCTTGGCACATGATAACTTAGCGAACTTAGCAGATGCTCGCTATCGTTCAGGGATAAACCATTTAAATAATGGAGATAAAGACTTGGCGCTACAAGAATACGGGATATTAAAGACTATTGATAAAAATATGGCGAATGAGCTCTTTAAAATTATTAACAAAGATAATCCTGAAAAATAAAATAAAAAGACTTTACTGCTCGACAGCCATAACAATATTTTGTCTCCCTAGTAGGATTTTCCATGATTAGCAGAAAAAATCAACCTCAAATTTTCGCCCAAAACAAAAATTTTATATGAACTTTAAGCGTTAATTATTATTTGTGAATCAGAAGCAAAAAATAAGGAAAGGACAACATATGAAAATTAGATTGATAATATTGGGCTGTCTGACAGTTGCGATTATTTTATCGGCAGGCTATGAAGCAAACTCCGCCGAACCCGAAGGTAATAAAGGACCTTTGAAGATTGGTGTTATCAGTGTTCAGAATATTATAAAGAATTGTAAGAAAAGTGAGAACTACAGGGCGGAAATTGCCGCTGAATATAATAAAATGAAGGCCCAACTTGATAAGCTGGCCAGGGAAATCGAAGCTGAGACGGAAGGTTTGAAGGCGCTGAAGACCGGCAGCGAAGACTATATGATACTGTATAAGGAAATTTTGATGAAGCAATCCGGTATTCAGGCTCAAGAGAAATTTTATGACCAGCAGATGGCTTTTAAAAACCAGGAGCTCGTCGGGGAGCTGTATAAGGAAATTTTAGACAAGACCAAAAAAGTAGCCGAGCAGAAGGGTTTGGATATGGTTTTTGAAAAGAGCGAGCCTGAGCTTCCGGCTTTGAATTCGACCGAGCTTAATCTGATTATCAAATCGCACAAGCTGCTTTACAGCGGCAGATGTGTAGATATTACCGACGAGGTAATGGCTCAGGTGGATGCGGGCAATTGATTATTGAACTTGGTTTTCACTTTTGATATATCTCGCAAATTTGAGCGGATTTTTGATTATGGTTTTTTAAGACGGGATAGCGGCTTTTGAATCTTTTCTGTCTTATGGTTTATGACGTGAAATGTTACTTACAGTGGCACAATTGGCTGAAAGAATTGGGGGCGAATTGGTCGGTGATGGTTCGGGTAAGATAAGCTCTGTTGGAACTGTAGCATCCTCTGAAAAGAACCAGGTTACTTTCGCCCGGGACAGCAAACACATTGCCGGCCTCAAAAAGTCCCTTGCAGGGGCGGTCATCGTAGCAAGTCAAATCGATGGCTTGGCTAAGCCTCAGTTGATAGTAAAAAATGTCGATGCGGCCCTGATAGAAGCTTTGACTATTTTTGCCCCTCAGTTAAAGGGTGCAAAAGAAGGAATAGACCCGACGGCGAAGGTCGCCGGGGACGTAAAGGTCGGCAAGAGCGTTTCAATTGGGCCCAATGTTGTAATCGACGAAGGGGCAAAAATCGGCGAAAACAGCATAATCGGCAGCGGTTGTAAAATAGGCCAAAATTCAAAGGTCGGTAAAAACTGCCGCCTTGACAGCAATGTTGTTGTGTATCACAACTGCACAATCGGCAATAATGTAATCATTCAGGCCAACAGCACAATCGGCTCGACCGGTTTCGGCTATTCGTTTATAGACGGCGCTCACAGGCTTATCCCGCATAACGGAACAGTGGTGATTGAAGATTTTGTCGAGATAGGAGCCAACTGCTGTATTGACAGGGCGAAGTTCGGAGAGACCCGAATCGGAGCCGGCACGAAGATAGATAATCTTGTACAAATCGCTCACAATGTCATAATCGGCAGATGCTGTCTCTTGGCAGGGGGCGCCGGTATAGGTGGAAGTGGCAAGCTTGGCGACGGTGTTATACTGGGCGGCCATGCCGGTATAACGGATAATGTAGAAGTAGGCGATGGTGTAATAGTTGGCGCTAATTCCGTTGTTATGGGTAATTTACCGGCCGGTCGGAAAGTAACGGGGACCCCTGCGCTTGACATGAGAGAAAAATACCGAATGATTGCCCTGACGCGCCGCTTACCGAAGCTGATTGAGCAGTTGAAGCAGCTGGCCGCGAGGATAGAAAAACTTGAAACTTCAAAAGACTATAAAAAGTGAAGGCAGACTCTCCGGCAAAGGTTTGTTCGGGGGCAAAGAGGTTAAAGTTGTATTTCGTCCTGCTCCCGTGGATGCCGGAGTGGTTTTTGTTCGCACCGATATTCCTGAACCGGTTCAAATCAGCGCCGTTATTCCGAACGTTGCCGAACGAAGTCGCCGAACAGCCCTTAAGAAAGGCTCTGTCAGCATAGAAACGGTCGAGCATTGTCTGGCGGCCATTGGCGCTCTGGAGATTAACAACATAGTTGTAGAAATTGACGGCGCCGAAGTTCCGGCCCCCGATTGCAGCAGCGCCGAATTTTTCAAAGTCCTCAATCGCACCGGTGTCATCGAGCAGCAGGCCGGCCGAAAAGAGTTTGTTATTACCGAACCGATTAGCCTTGCTTCCGGCGGCGCGTCTATATATGCTCTGCCGTATGATGACGAGGGGTTGAATATTACATACGACCTTGATTACGGCGGGCATACCGGCGTTGGCAAACAGGTTTATAGTTGTCGGGTTACGCCCGAACATTTTGAAAAGAATCTCGCATCGGCAAGGACTTTTCTCCTTGAGGCCGAGGCAAAACAGTTTCAGGCCCGCGGAATAGGCACGCACCTTGGTCCTCGTGACATTCTGGTCATCGACTCGGACGGACCTGTGAAGAACACCTTCAGATTTCCTAATGAATGTGTCAGGCATAAAATAGCGGATTTGATAGGCGACCTTGTGTTGCTGGGAAGAGCGCTGAAGGGAAGAATTGTCGCCTACAAGAGCGGCCATTCTCTAAACCAGCAGCTTGTTCGCAAACTCTACGAGGCGGCCCATCAGGCCGAACGTATGAAGACTTTCGGAACCGATGCAATTTTGGATATTCGCAGAATTCAAAAGATTCTGCCCCATAGATACCCGTTTTTGTTGGTGGACAAGGTAATCGAGGTCGAGGGCGACACCAGAATAAAAGGAATAAAGAATGTAAGTTTCAATGAGCAGTTTTTCCAGGGGCATTTTCCCGGCACGCCTATTATGCCGGGTGTTTTGCTCTTGGAGGCGATGGCGCAGGTTTCGGGGTTGTTGTTCGCCCAGAAACTCGAGCACACCGGCAAACTGGCGGTCCTTTTGGGTATGGATGATGTGAAGTTTCGAAAATCCGTCGTGCCGGGCGACCAGATTACTCTTGATGCTGAGACTATCAGAATGGGAAAAAGGACGGCACAATGTAAATGCAGGGCGATGGTGGGCCACGCCGTTGTTGCCGAAGCTACAATAAAGTTTATGCTTGTCGATGATGAAAAAGTCTAAGCAAAGATGGAAAGAGAAAAAATGACTCAGATACATCCAAGCGCCGTACTTCACAGCGACGTCAGGTTGGCCGATGGCGTTAAAATCGGCCCTAACTGCGTTGTTAAAAGCGGAGTTTCAATCGGCGCCGGCACCACCCTCGATGCCAATGTGGTGATAGGCAAAGACGTCAGCATCGGGAAAAACAACTCTTTTTTCGCAAATTGTTCCATCGGCGGACAGCCGCAGATTCTTGGTTTGGCTCCTGACGCGAAAATCGGCGGCCTTGTTATCGGCGACAACAACACCTTTCGCGAGCAGGTCACAATTCATCCCAGTATTTATGCCGGTGAATTTACAAAAATAGGAAACGAAAACCTCCTTATGATAGGCGTCCATATCGGGCATGACTGCATACTCGAAGACAAGATTGTTATGAGTAACTATGTGCAGATAAGCGGCCACTGCAAAATTGAAACCGGCGTTTGGCTCAGCGGTATGGTCCTCCTTCACCAGTTTGTAACTGTCGGCAGGTGGTGCTATGCCTCCGGACTTGCCGGTGTCAACCATGATATTCCGCCTTTTCTGATTATCAGCGGCCATTATCCGTCGAGGGTGCGCGGTGTTAATAAACGAGGCGTAAAGCGGGCCGGCCTCACAGAAAACCAGCAGAAAAAAATATTCGATGCATACAAAAGGCTCTATCGTCAGCCAGGCGCCCTGCTGGAAAACGCA
>Ga0272442_10004142_pt1 | contig 19952 bp, 15 predicted proteins | sample SSMForm2O_FD_200262 | JGI IMG/M metagenome (GOLD analysis project Ga0272442, IMG submission 200262) | Marine sediment archaeal communities from Little Sippewissett salt marsh, Falmouth, MA, United States - SSM-Form-2O | ecosystem: Environmental > Aquatic > Marine > Wetlands > Sediment ... | reverse complement strand
ACGAGGTAATGAAGGTGTTGACGATCATCGCTACGATCTTCATCCCTCTCTCGTTTGTCGCCGGCGTCTACGGCATGAACTTCACCTTCATGCCGGAGTTGGGGTGGAAGTACGGGTACTTCTGTGTTCTCGGCCTCATGTTCTGTATGGCGGCCGCTATGGTCGTCTACTTCAAGCGCAAGCGCTGGATGTAGCCGCCCGTCCCTCTAGTCCCACGCAACGTCGCGTACTTCGGGAAGCTGCAGCAGCGCCCGGGATGGATCGCCGAAGTGCACGCGATTGCGCGTCCGCAGTCGGAAAATGAGGGTCGCCGTGTCGGCTTCCTTGGCCAGCTTCGCAGACTGCGCAACGACTCGGTATCCCGCGTCGGCCAGGATCCGGCGGCACCCTGCATCCATCGGATCGACGGCGGATGCCCTCCCGGTCACCTGGAGGCTGTGGTAGCTAACGTTCGGAACACGATGAGCAATCCCCGCAAGCAGCGTAAGGACCGCCACCGATACGACGGTCCCCACACTCGCGATCACATACAAGCCCTGTCCAACCGCGATGCCCAACCCCGCGACGTACCAGATACACGCCGCCGTCGTGAGCCCCCGCACGATCTCCTGCGATTTCACGATCACGCCCGCCCCGAGGAACCCGATCCCGGTCACGATCCCAGCAACCGCACGGCCGGGGTCGATGTCATACCCCAGCGATCCGGTGACAATCATGATCAGCGCCGATCCCGTGCAGACGAGAATGTGGGTGCGCAGCCCCGCCGGGCGCCCGTGCAGCTGCCGCTCCAATCCGACAACCCCGCCAAGGGCCACCGCAAGAAGCAGTCTGCCAATCGATACGAGTTCAAGTTCTCCCATGACGATCTTCCTTTCCGTCAGCCGTCTGGATCTGCTCACTCCGGCACGGACTTGCTTCTATCACGTTTGCCGCCCAACGTCAATGGACCGCGGGTCGCGACTCGGATAGGCTGTGTGCGGAACGGAGTTCGTGACGTGGTCGCCGCGTGGCGACGGAGCGCCCATGGGTCAGCACTCGAACGAGAGGTACCATGCCCGATGCCCCGAGCGTACTTGAGATTCTGCGACCCGCCCTGGGTCCGAGTTCCTCTCACACGTACGGCCCGCTTCGCGCCGCGACGGATTTCGGCGACCTCGTCCGTACGCGGTATGAAGGACGAGGGCGAGTCCGCGTCGTCCTGTACGGAAGCCTAGCGCATACCGGACACGGCCACTTGACGGACGCGGCAGTCGCCGCAGGTCTTGCAGGATATGACATCGATGCCCTGCGCAGCGAGAGACTGCCTACCCTCTACCGAGCGCTGTGTCAGTCCGAAGCCGTCTCAATCGGGAACGCCTCCTTCCGACCGAGGCACGACACCGTCTTCGATACGCAGACCCCTCCAGTCCATCCGAACACTCTCCGGTTCGAGCTCCGCGACGATACCGACTCCCTGGTCTGGAGTCACACGTACTTCTCCATCGGCGGGGGGCGAATCGTGGGCGGCCGGCTTGGCTCCGGCTCCCGCAGGAAGGAATTGCAGAATCCGATCTCCATGAGCCGGATCATCGAAGCGTGCGAGACAAGCAAACAGCCGCTCTCGCAGTACGTTCTCGACGCCGAGGGGTCGGCGTATGGACACACCGCAGAGGTTGTGACGCGCCACATGGGCACCGTATGGGAGGTCATGAAGGAATCGCTGGCAGCGGGTCTTGATCAATCCGGCCCGTTGCCGGGAGGGTTGGGCACAGAGCGCCGTGCCGCCGCCCTCTTCGAGCGATACCGCAAACGGTTGAAGAGCTGCCATGAGCCGTCTTCGGACATGACCACAGCATCGATCTATGCCATCGCAATCGCTGAGGAGAACGCGGACGGGGGGATCATCGCGACCGCGCCCACCTGCGGCTCCGCCGGCGTCCTGCCCGCGTGTCTGCGTATGCTGCAGGAGAAACACGGATTCACCGACAACGAGATCGTCCACGCCCTCCTCGTGGCCGGCATAATCGGGTGTGCCGCCGTGTCCCGTGCATCGATCGCCGGCGCCGTTGTCGGGTGTCAGGGGGAGATCGGCGTTGCCAGCGCGATGGCGGCGGCCGCCGTGTGTGGGCTACTCGGTGGGAGCGTTCGCGACCAGGTCGATCGAGCCGCGGAGACCGCCCTCGAGCACTTCCTCGGCTTGGCGTGTGACCCGGTCGGTGGGTTGGTCCAGATCCCATGCATCGAGCGGAACGCCGCCGGAGCGGCCTCGGCTTTGAATGCGGCGAACCTCGCTCTTCTGTCCGGCGGGCGAGATCGGGTCAGCCTCGATGCCACGTTGGACGCAATGCGGGAAATCGGGTACGACATGTCGGAGAAGTACCGCGAGACGGGCCTCGGCGGCTTGGCTGTCATCCGCGACCTCGATGGAGACGGGCTGCCGGACGCTGGATGACCATGGACGGGACCTTCGGAATCGGTGAAGCGTTGATACTGACAGGAGGTCTTGCCCTCTGTATCGGCGGAGCGGAAGCCCTTGTGCGCGGTGCATCCCGCATTGCATCCTGGCTCCGCATCTCACCACTCATCGTCGGCTTGACGATCGTCGCGTTCGGAACCAGCGCACCGGAACTCGCCGTTTCGCTTCGGGCGGCGGCCGCAGGTGAAACGGGGATTGCCATTGCCAATCTCGTTGGGAGCAACATCGCGAACGTGTGGCTCATCCTCGGTGTCGTGGCTCTGGTCGTGCCGCTCGCCGTCGAGCAGGCCATCGTGAGAGTCCACATACCCATCCTTCTTGCCGTATCCGCGGGTTCGCTTGTTCTTCTTCTCGACGGCGCGCTCGATCTGCTCGATGCCGCACTGCTCCTCCTCGCGTTCATCGCCTATCTCGCCTACCTCCGCTGGGAGGCTGTCCGCTACCGGATGAGGCTCCAGGTCAGGCAAAATGGGAACGGCAAGAGCCAGACGTCATCGGCCGGGACACGATGGGTTGCCGTCCTGTTAGCGACTTCCGGTCTCGCCGGCCTACTGATCGGCGCGCAGTGGACACTACGGGCCTCCATCCATCTCGCGACGGCACTTCACGTCTCCAACGCCCTGATCGGCCTCACGATCGTCGCCGTCGGAACGTCACTTCCGGAAATGACAACATCCGTCGTCGCCGCCATCCGCGGGCAGCGCGAGATCGCCGTGGGAAACATCGTGGGGAGCTGTGTGTTTAACACAACATGCATCCTCGGGCTATCCGGGCTGTTTCCTGCTGCGCGAGGACCGGTCGACCCTTCCATCACGCACTTCGCCCTTCCATTGATGCTTGGAAGTGCGGCGACGTGTCTTCCGGTGTTCTTCACGGGTCGCAGGATCGCTCGCTGGGAAGGGGCCGTCTTCCTCGCCGCCTACGGCGCGTTCCTAGCGTATGAGGTCCTCTCATCACTTCACGCGTACGAATCGCTACACCTGCTCCAGGCTTCCGTCCGTGTCGGGGTTTCTGTGGCGTGTCTTGTGTTCGCCCTCTCGGTCGCCCGGGAGTTCCTTGGCAGAGCGAGGCAACCGCGAAAACGGTAGCGTGCCTCAGTCCACGGCCGGATCGTTGCCGTCTGCCGCCGCGTCCTGTCGTACCGGATTGGCCAGCCGAAGGAGCACGGTGACGGCTGCCAGGATCAGTGCTGCGGCGACCGCGAACGTCATGTGATGACCCACGTTGGAGGCAAGGTATCCGCTGGAGACTCCGGCAACGATTGTGCTTGCTCCAGCGATTGCGTTGTACGTACCCAGCGCGAGACCGCGGTTCTCCGGTTTGGCAAGTCTCGAAGCAAGCGCTACCCCGCTCAGCTGGAAGAAGGACCAGGACACACCAACGAGGAACATGAACGAGGCCGTGACACTCCACGGCACGGAAGGGCAAACCAGCAGCACTCCGGCCGCCACGGCAAACAGCGCGACCCGAACGCTCAGCGCGCCGACTTGGACCAAACGATTCCCATTGCGCCTCACGCGTCGTAGCGCGAGCGGGTAGGACAGGACGATCCCACTGTGCAGCATCACGTATCCATAGAACACGAGCGACGGCGAGTACCCCAGACGCTGCGAGAGCAACAGCGGCAGCGGGACAGCGAAGAAGCCGATGCCCGTGAACGCGAGGAACGTGGCTACGAAGAAGACGCGAACCTCGTGGCGCAGCTCCAGGAGCCGGCGCGGTGCCAGACGATGGTAGAGGTGCATCGGGCTGAACTTCCATCCCTCCGTCAGCAGGTTCCCGATGGCAATCCGCAGACCCCGAAAGCGTCGATCCGTGAACTGCGCACGGGTTGACGGCACCATCAGCAGCGCAAGAAGCCCTGCGACCAATCCACAGATGCCGAGCGCGAGGAAGGCAACGCGGATGCCGACCGCCTCCGACCCCATCGCAATTAGGGCAGCCGACACCCCCGTTCCGCCGGCGATAAGACCGAGGAGCCAGCCGACGGCACCGGATAGGTTGAGCGTGCTGATCCGAAGCTCCCATGTCTCCTGCCTCGTTCGTTCGATGACGAGGAGTACCGCAACGGAGGCATTCGCAATCCAGAAGAAGCTAAGCACGCTGTTCACCAGCACGAGAACACTGAACGAGCGTGCAAACGCCAGCCCAACGTGCGCAAACCCGACGACGAAGTAGCTGGCCACCACGAACATCTTCCGCCGATGCACGGCATCGGACAGCCGCCCCCATACCAGGCTGCCGAAGACTGCAGCCGTACTCGCGCAGGTTGAGAGAATCCCCAATTGGCTGGGACCAAGACCGAGAACGCGGTCGAGCTTCAGCGGAATCAGGATCGAGGACGTCCCCATTACCAGGTTCGCCGCGAGAAACGCCAAGTACCAGTACTCAATCGTCCGGAGCATGCTCGTGTTCAGTATCCCCTATCGAACGGACTGCCATCCACAACGGCGTCCATCGGCGCACCGCGTCTTGAGAATACCTGTGCGTTCGCCGTTTCCCCCTCCTGCAAACCCACTACACGAAGGGGGAGCGCTTCGATACGAGGAGACAGTACCACGATCTGATGGACCCGCACTCATACGCAAATAGCACGTTGACTACGAAGCTGTTCTGCCGACACTGACTTGGGGCAATCCGACCGGCGCTCTGAGAGGGTGACGCCGGGTCACTCGAAGGATCGTCGCTCCACGGCAGATGCGTGTCATGGCCGGTCCGCCGTCTTGCCGGATCACCGGTCACTCCACGAGGACTCCTCCTACAAGAGATCGACTGCGAGAGAAACGGACAGGTCCACCGTCCACCCAACATCGAGTGCCTCGTTTGCCAGCGACAGGTGGAACAAGAGGTCCGTTCGTCCGACTCCCACTGCGAGCTCGACCGCCGCCGTCTGCAGGGTCATCGTGGCCGTGCCCGGTGATGTGACCCGCTTCAGTTCGTACTCCGCGCGCAGCGCGCAGGACGGTCGAAGGTCCGTAGTGTAGAAGATGCTGAGCGTCGACGTGTTGTCGGCAAGAAGGGCCGTGCTTGCTCCGGACACGGACATCCGACAACGTAGCTGCGAGTCAGCTGTCGGCGCGTGGGCAACGTCGGCAGACATCACGTACAGGATGTCCTGTTCCTCTGCGTACGCGTCAATCAGCTCGAAGCCAACACCGCCCTGGATGATCGCGCCGCAGTATCGGGACTCGGCATCCTCCCCGAGTTCGCTGCTGAGGATCAGGATGCTCTCGGCATCCATGCCGACCCCCATCAGGCTCTCGATGACCTCCGCAACACTCGCCATCCACTCCGAGGGCTCTTCGTACGCGTCGGCGGCCGCAATCTGATTCGCAATGCGAAGCAGGACCGCGTCCGACGGTCGACGAGCAAGGGTTCCCTGTGACACGAGAGCGTCAGTGATTCGTAGGGCTTGCGCCATCGGTGTCACGTCGCGAAGCCGTCCGACTCCAACGCCCGATCGGATCTCGCAGCCGGGTCGAATCTGATACGTCGCAGCCTCGAGAACACCTCCCGCGTACACAAACAGCGGAAGCTCTTCCGACACGTAGTACCGATAGGAGGCCGCCGCAGATCCCGTCCACGACCGAGCAACGAGATCCGCCAACTCAATCGTCGTTCCGCCCCACGCCGTGTAGCCGAAGTCGGGCGTATCGAACAGACGATCGTACGCCATGCCGAAGTGACCCGTGCTTACGTCAATCCCCGTTGTCCGTGGATCGTCGTAGTACCGATACGCAAACGAGAGCTCGGCATTCTCGATCAGCGACTCGGGGGCTTCGAAATCCCGTAACGTGAGTGCGGATGGAGCCATCGCGAGCCCCGCGAGGAGCAGCACGATCACTCCCGCAGTCCGCCTTGCCGTGTTGGCCATTCGCCCCACCTTTCCAACAGAGAGTCGCGGAATTCGCGGTGGCTCCGTCGTCCATGATGTTTCAGGAGTACGGGGAGCGGGTGATGGGGAAACCCGCTCCCCTTCAGCTATGCTAGCTTATCGGCCCTTGCTCGGACCGGTCTTCGAGGTCTTCTGCGGCTTCTGAGGCTTCTTGGTCGTCATTCGCGCCACCTCCCTTCCCTTTCGGGCAGGATGTATCGTTACTTACGATTCGAGAGAGTCACCCGACAGGCGCTCCCACTCCTCGGTTTCTTCGTACGCTCGTCCCGGGTTTCGATCCCACGCCTCAAGACGTCGGCTCAACCCGCCGCGCGGAAGGACCCACTCTCCACAACGCGGGCAAACACCCAGGGCGGCCTTCGTCATCGTGAAGTGGATCACGGCGTTGCATGCGGGACACACAACCTGTCGCTTCCTTGCTCTGGATGCTGCATGAGACATTCTTGCCTCCTTGTGCAGTTTGCTATTTGCGCAGTTGCCTATCTGTGCACTTGGCATTATACTCAAGCCCTTGACCTTGTCAAGACCATTCTCATAGGAGGCGATAATCCTTATGCCCAGGACACATGCAGCATTCTTCAAGATGCTCGCGACACGCACGCGAGTGCAGATCCTCAAGCTTCTGCGCCAGTACGACGATCTCACGGTCGACGACCTGGCCACGCGGCTCGGCGTCACCGTACCCACCGTGTCGCGTCACCTTCAGTTGCTCAGGATGCAGAATCTCGTGACATACAAGCAGGAAGGCCAGACCCGATACTATGAAGTGAATGCTCCCGAGATCGCCGATGCAATCGCCGTGTTTCTGCATGAATTGGGCATCGAGCTCCCGGACAAGGCGGGAGGCCGTTAGCGTGCACCGAACGGCCGCAGCGCTCTACTCGCTCGACGACACGGGTCGGCCCTGCGTGTAGAACGCGGTCGCCGGGCACCGGCTGCACACATCGAACCGATCGCACGCGCGGCAATCCGACCCACACGGGCACGTCTCGGCATCGGTGTCCTCAACCTCCAACGTGCGGTCAGCCGGCTCGGGAGATGCCATGTCCGATCGGAAGACGGCGGCTCGGACGAGCCCCAATGTGAGCTGCGGATTCTCAGCCACGAGTTCTAACCACCAGCGCTGGCTTTCCGGCAGGTACCACACGCCAAGAAGCGTGGACCCAAATGATCCGATGAAGTGGACGTACGGGCACACGCGATACTGCTGTGCAACGTAGTTGGCCACTGCAGGGGAAGCTCCCTCTGCAAGAAGAATGTAGCACGCCGTGTCAGTCACCATCGCACGCTCCATGACGACGCCCAGCCGGTTGAATCGCCCGACCTACAGAACCAGCTCAACGAACGAGCGCTTCCCGACCTGCACAAGGACCGGAGGATCGAAAGGCACGTCCGTGTCGGGGGACGAGACCTTCTCGTCGTTGATCCGTACACCCCCTTGCCGGATCAGTCGCTTTGCCTCGCCACGGCTCGACACAAGCCCGGTCGCGTCCAGTAGATCGATCACCCACACCGTACCGCCATCCTTGACAATTGAGCGGTTGATCGTGACCTGAGGAACGTCGCTCGGCCGTTCGTGGCGGATGTGAATCCGGTCGAACTCCGCCTGTGCCGCACTTGCCGCCTCTTCGTCGTGGTACATCGAAACGATCTCTCGCGCCAACCGCCGCTTGGCATCGCGTGGCGCGCTGTCCACGTCCGCCGGCACGTCGCTGTCCGTCAAGAACGTGTAGTACGACGCAGTGAGTGTGTCGGGAATCGACAGGATCTTTCCGTACATCTCCTCGGGCGATTCGTTGATGCCGACGTAGTTTCCCGTCGTCTGGCTCATCGCGCGCTCGCCGTCCAGCCCGATCAGGAGAGGAACCGTCATCACGATCTGCGGTTCTTGACCGTATTCACGCTGGATGTCTCGCCCCACCAACAGGTTGAACAGCTGATCGTCCCCACCGAGTTCGATGTCAGCCTCGATTGCCACCGAGTCGTACGCTTGTGCAAGCGGATACAGGAACTCAAGAACGCTGATCGGCACGCCCTCGCGATACCGTTTGGCGAAGTCGTCTCGTTCCAGCATCCGCGCCACCGTGTACTTCGCCGACAGCTGGATAACGTCGGCGAAGTCAAGTGAGCCCAGCCACTCCGAGTTGTACACCAATTCGGTCCGCTCCGGGTCGAGGATTCTGAACGCCTGATCCTTGTACGTCTCCATGTTCCGGCGGATCTCGTCTTCCGACATCAACCCCCGCGTTGAGGATCGGCCGGACGGGTCGCCGATACGGCGGGTGAAATCGCCCACCACCAGAACGCCGGTGTGCCCGAGATCCTGGAACTGTCTCATCTTCCGCAACGGTACCGAGTGCCCCAGCGTGAGATGCGGAGCCGACGGATCAATCCCAAGCTTGACGCGGAGCGGACGCCCTCTTGCCTCGGACCGCACCAGCTTTGCAACGAGTTCGTCGCGCGGAACAAGATGGGCAACTCCGCGGGAGAGATCCTGGTCAACCAAACGCTCAAACCGCTGTGTCATCCTGGGTTCCTTCGGGCTCTACGTTCGCACGACGGACACGATTCGATCGTCGTCGTCAAGATCGATCAGACGGACACCACGAGCGTAGCGGCGGTACGCGTTGATGTCACCCGCAACAATACGAATGACCTTCTGCTCCGTAGTGATGATGATCTCATCCTGATCCGATACCACGCCGATCCGAACGAGCGGGCCGGATTCGTCGTCCAACTTGATTCCTTGAACCCCTTTCCCGCCCCGGCCCTGAAGTGGGAACTCGTCAAGCGCAACACGCTTTCCGTACCCTCTCTCCGTGACCATCAGCACCCGCTTGTCCATCGTGATGTCCCGATCGAGGCTGGACATGCCGATCACATAGTCGTCCGCGTCCAAGCGAATGCCGATCACACCCTTCGAGGGACGGCGGGTCTGGCGAACCTCTTCCTCGCGGAAGCGGATCGTCATCCCTTTATGCGTGGCCAGGATCAACTCGCCGCCACCCCGTGCAATTACGACATCGACGAGCCGATCGTCGTCTTCCGCATTCAGTGCGTTGATCCCGTTGACGTGGACATTGGAGTAGTCGGTCAGTAGGTTCTTGTTGACGATCCCCTTCGCCGTCGCCATCAGACACAGCTCATCCTCCAGGTCGGCGAAGTTCGCCACCGGAAGGACCGCACGGACCACTTCGTCCTGATCCATCGCCACGACGGCCCGCATGTTCTTCCCAACGGCGTCGCGGTTCATCGACGGGAGCTTGTAGCCCTGTGTGCGGTATACCTTGCGCTGATCGCTGAATACGAGCAACTCGTCGCGAGCGTTCACGAGACTCGTCGTGATGATGAAGTCGTCATCCTTCGTTCGCTGTCCGATCACGCCTTTCCCACCGCGGTTCTGACTGCGGAAGTCGAGGACGCGGGGCGCGTTGACATAGCCGCGCTCGGTCACGCTGATCATCAGATCGTAGTCCGGAATCAAGTCGTTGAAGTCGACGTTCCCGTCCTCGTCCGTGATCACCGTTCGCCGACCGTCGACGTACTTGTTCGCGATCGCTCGCAGTTCCTGCTTGATCGTCTCGTCGAGCGCCAGATCCGATCCAAGGATTCGCTCGTATTCGGCAATCGCTGCAAGCTTCTCCTCGTACTCCGCATCGATCTTCTCCCGCTCCATCGTGCGCAACTGCGACAACCTCATCCTGAGAATGGCGTCGATCTGCTCGTCGGTGAGTGCAAGTTCGGTCTGCAGAATCAACGTCTCTTCTTCGGTGTCCTTCGCGGTACGAATAATCTCGATCACACGGTCGATGTTGTCGAGTGCGGTCCGATACCCCTCAAGGATGTGGGCTCGCTTCTTGGCCACGTCCAACCGGTACTCGGTCCGTCGGCGGACAACCTGGCGTCGGAAGTCGATGAAGCAGTTGAGGATTTCTTTGAGTGAGAGCGTCCGCGGGTTTCCATCGATGATCACAAGGAACACCGCCGCAAACGTCCGTTCAAGCGGCGTGTACTTGTACAGCTGGTTCAATACCACGTTCGGGTTGGCCGATCGCTTCAGGTCGACAACGATACGCAGGCCCTCGCGGTCTGACTCGTCACGCAGGTCGGAGATCCCGTCGATCTGTCCGTCATGAACCTTCCCGGCAATCGACTCGACAATCGTCGACTTGCGAACGAGATACGGGATCTCGCTAATGATGATCTGGCTGTCCTCAATCTCGGCCTTGGCTCGAACCGTCATCTTTCCCTGACCGGTCCGGTACATCTCTTCGATGCCGCCCCGCCCCATGATTAGCCCTCCCGTGGGGAAGTCCGGGCCGGGGATGTGGCGCATCAGATCCTTGACCGCCGTGAACGGATCATCCATCAGGGCAATCACACCGTCGACCAACTCAGCCAGGTTGTGCGGCGGAATCTGCGTCGTCATCCCTACGGAGATTCCCCATGCGCCGTTCATCAGAACATTGGGAACCTTTGCCGGAAGAACGATCGGTTCCTCCATCGAATCGTCGAACGTGGGCATCCAATCGACGGTCCCCTCATCAAGCTCTTCAAGGAACTCCGTAGCGATCGGGTCGAGGCGAGCTTCGGTGTATCGAGTGGCAGCCGCCGGATCGCCATCGATTGACCCGAAGTTTCCTTGTCCGTCGACGAGCGGGTAGCGATAGGAGAACGCCTGCGCCATATTGACCATCGTGTCGTAGATGGCCGATTCGCCGTGTGGATGATACTTACCCATGACCTCGCCCACGACGCGCGCCGACTTGCGGTGCGGCTTGCCGGGGCTGACCCCGAGCTCGCGCATCCCATACAGGATCCGCCGTTGGACAGGCTTCAGGCCATCTCTCACGTCGGGAATCGCACGACCCCGGATTACGCTCATCGCGTAGTTGATGTACGACTGCTCCATCTCCTCTTCGATGAACGTTCGCTCAATGCGTTCCATGGAGCCCCCTCCCGATGAAATCGAACGGATAAGAGTAGCCAAATTCCAGACCTCTTGCAAGTTATCGGTGGATTCGACACTCTCTCAATGCACGGTGTCCACGGATGCTGAACCCGAGTTCGCTGAGCGGGGCGTCGGTCAGCCCGCGGCCGCGAACCTCGGCGTTTGACGCACTCGATCCGGATTCCTATACTCGACTGAATCAGGCTTTGGTTCGGCATTACAGGAGACCAGAGATACGATGGAGATCCTGAAGGTCGCCAGTCGTTCGAATCCCAACTCCGTGTCCGGTGCGATTGCCGGCGCACTGGAGGCGGAAGGCGTTGTCGAACTCCGCGCCATCGGTGCTGGGGCCGTGAACCAGGCCGTTAAGGCCGTTGCGATCGCCCGGCGCCTGATTGAGACGGACGGCGGTCCTCCCCTTCGCGTGATTCCCGGATTCATGGAGGTTGACATCCACGGCAAGACGAAGACCGGCATCCGTTTCATCGTCGAAAAGTAGCTCGGGATTGAGTACGCTCACGCCATGTCCAGCTTCCTGAAGGCGCGGATCGCTGCGGCTTTGGCGGAGGCATACGTCAACGTCCGAGGCGCTGGCCCGTTGCCCGAACCCCTTGAAATCCGCGCATCGGACCGCCCACAGTTCGGCGACTACTCGTCGAACATTGCCCTCCTCGCGGCTGCAGCATCCGCAGAGCAACCCCGCCCGCTTGCGCAGGCGCTCGCCGATTCGCTGTCCGATTGTGCCAGTCAGCACGGTATCGAGCGCGTCGAGGTAGCCGGTCCGGGATTCATCAACGTGTTCCTGTCTCCAGCCCTCTTGCACAATGCTCTGCGCCACGTGCTTGCAGAGCCCGAGGCCTTCGGACGGTCGTCGTACGGAGCCAGCCGGCGGATTCAAGTCGAGTTCGTCAGTTCGAATCCGACCGGCCCTCTGACCGTGGGGCATGGCCGGCAAGCGGTCCTGGGAGACGTCCTGGCCTCCCTATACGCAATGATTGGATACGATGTCAGCCGGGAGTACTACTTCAATGACGAAGGTCGACAGGTCGATCTCCTCGCCGAATCGCTGTGGGTCCGGTATCGAGAGACATTCGGCGAGAACCGCGAGATCCCCGAGGACGGGTACCAGGGTGAGTACCTGAAGGATGTCGGCATCGCCCTTCGACAGGAGATCGGCGATCGCTATCCTGTCTTCGATCGCGACACCAGAGATGCGCTTCGTACGGTGGCCGTCGATCGGATGACACGATCGATCAAGGCAGACCTCGCGGCCCTTGGCGTGTCGTTTGACACATGGTTCAGCGAGGCAACCCTGCATGCGCGGGGAGACGTCGACGCCGCGCTCGCCGCACTCCGGGCGGCTGACGGCGTGTACGAAGAGGACGGCGCCCTGTGGCTGCGGGCCGAGGCCCACGGCGGCGACAAAGACTCCGTACTCGTTCGCTCCGACGGCCGGCCGACGTACCTTCTCGTCGACATCGCCTACCACATCGACAAGAAGCGGCGCGGACTCGACCGTGTACTGAACGTTCAAGGGGCCGATCACCACACCGAGCAGTCGTGCATGAAGGCAGCGATGAGGCTCCTCGGGTTTCCGGACGCGTGGCTCGCGTACGCGGTGCACCAGTTTGTCAGCCTCAAGGAGGGCGGAGAGACGCTGAAAATGTCGACCCGAGCGGGCCGTTTCGTCACGCTTCACGATCTACTCGAAGAACTCGGCAAGGACATCGTCCGCTACTTCATGATTTCGCGGAAGCCGGAGGCTCACCTCGACTTCGATCTGGACCTGGCGCGCTCCGAGTCGATTGACAACCCCGCAACGTACATTCAGTACGCACACACGCGGATCGCCAGCATCTTCGCCAAGGCAGACGAGGAGGATCTCCCCAAAGCTGCGAATCGCCTGGACCTGTCGTCGCTGATGGAGTCGGAGGAGTTCGACTTGATCAAAGCCGTCGACCGATTCCCGGAGATCATCGAGAACGCCGCCCTCTCCTTCGCGCCACACCTTGTGGCAGAGAACGCGCTCCAGCTGTCGCGAGCGCTGCACGCGTACTACGACAAGCACCGTGTCCTGTCAGACGATCGACCGTTGACCACCGCTCGACTTGCACTCTTGCGCGGAATCGCCGTGGTTCTTCGCCAATCGCTGACCCTTCTCGGGATGGATGCGCCGGAGGCAATGTAGTGGCCTGGTTCGATCGCTTGAAGCAAGGGCTTGCGAAAACGCGCACCCAGTTCACCGACTCGGTGACCCAGGTCCTACGCGGTCGTGCCCTCGGGCCGGACCAACTCGAAGAACTCGAAGAGGTCTTGATCACAGCCGACGTTGGCACGCGCACAGCCCTCGGAATCGTCGAGGATCTGCGCATCCGTCTTCGAGGCAGCAACGAGAATCCAGAAGACGTTCTCCAGGCGCTCATGCGCGAGCGCCTCATCGGAAGCGAGCGAGCGCTCCGAATCCGTGGTCAGGAACCGACCGTGCTGTTCATCGCGGGCGTCAACGGCGCCGGAAAAACGACGACCATCGCCAAGATGGCATCCCATCTCCGTAACGAGCAACCGAACCTGCCGATCACGTTCGCAGCGGCTGACACGTTCCGTGCCGCCGCCGTCGAGCAGTTAGGCGTATGGGCGGAGCGTGTTCGTGCCGACCTGATCAGACACGCAGCGGGTAGCGACCCGTCAGCCGTCGTATTCGATGCTGTCGAACATGTACGCAAGACAGGTGGTGTGCTGTTCATTGACACCGCCGGACGGCTCCAGACGAAACACAACCTGATGGAAGAGCTCAAGAAAATCGAACGCACGGTCGTGAAGAAGCTCGGACGAGGGTCCGACGAACGCCTCCTTGTGCTCGATGCGACGACCGGACAGAATGGCCTGTTGCAGGCGGAACGGTTTCACGCCGCGATCGACCTCACAGGTCTCGTGTTGACCAAGCTCGACAGCTCGGCCAAAGGAGGCGGCATCTTCGCGATCTGCGAATCGCTCGAACTGCCGATCCTGTACGTCGGCGTCGGGGAGACTGCAGACGACCTGCACGCGTTCTCGGCGGACGAGTTCGTCGATGCGCTGTTTGCACAGAACTAGAAACCAACGCGGAGGTACCATGGCAGGAAAGAACGTCTACTTCTTCAGTAAGGATCAGACGGACGGCAACGCAGGCATGAAGGAGTTGTTGGGAGGCAAGGGCGCGAACCTGGCGGAGATGTCGGATCTCGCGATTCCTGTCCCACCCGGATTCACGATCACTACGGAGGTTTGTCGCTACTACCAGGATCACGATGGAGCGTACCCCGATGGACTGCGCGACGAAGTCGCTGATAACCTGAAGAAGCTCGAAGCCGCGACCAACAAGACGTTCGGGGATGAGAGCAATCCCCTGCTCGTCTCCGTCCGATCCGGCGCCGCCGTGTCGATGCCGGGGATGATGGACACGATTCTCAACCTCGGATTGAACGATGTCAGCGTCGAAGGGCTCGCCGCCAAGTCGGGGAACGAACGGTTCGCCTACGATTCGTACCGGCGATTGCTGCAGATGTACGGCGACGTCGTGATGGATCTCAAGCCCGAGACCGAGACCGATCACGATCCGTTTGAGGAAATCCTCGACGCCATCAAGAACGAGAAAGGCGTGAAGCTCGACACCGAGTTGTCCGCGGGCGACCTGAAGGAACTGATCGCCCGGTACAAGAAGGCGATCGAGGCGAGGGCCGGTCGCCCGTTCCCGCAGGACCCGATGGAACAGCTGTGGGGCGCGATCGAAGCCGTGTTCCGCTCGTGGAACAACCCGCGTGCCATCAAGTACCGTCAAATCAACGATATCAAGGGGCTGCTCGGGACCGCAGTCAATGTCCAGACGATGGTATTCGGCAACATGGGGGACGGCTGTGGCACCGGCGTGGCGTTTACGCGCGATCCCGCAACCGGCGAGAACGCCTTCTACGGCGAGTACCTGATGAACGCCCAAGGTGAGGACGTCGTCGCCGGCATCCGGACCCCCCAGCCGATCTCGACGCTCAAAGACGAGATGCCGGGCGTATACCAAGAGCTAATCGGCATCCGCGCCAAGCTCGAATCCCACTATCACGACATGCAGGACATCGAGTTCACCATCGAGGACGGCACGCTGTACATGTTGCAGACGAGGACCGGCAAGCGAACGGCCGCCGCCGCAGTCCGAACCGCCGTCGAGATGGTAAACGAGGGGATGATCGATCGAAACGAGGCGCTGCTGCGTGTGGCACCGGAGCAGATCGACCAGCTGCTGCACCCGATGTTCGACCCGAAGGCCGAGGCGCAAGCAACGCTCCTCACCAAGGGTCTCCCGGCAAGCCCGGGAGCCGCATCCGGCGCGGTCGTCTTCAGTGCCGAGGCGGCGGAGCAAGCGGCCGAAGCAGGCAAGAGAGTCATCCTCGTCCGCATCGAGACCAGCCCCGAGGACATCGGCGGCATGGTCGCCGCTCAGGGGATCCTCACGGCGCGCGGCGGCATGACATCCCACGCGGCCGTCGTGGCGCGCGGCATGGGGAAGTGCTGCGTCGCCGGCGCCGGCGACCTTTCGATTGACTACGCCAGGGGGCAGTTCACCATCGGCGGACAGACGATTCAGACGGGCGAGTCGATCAGTCTCAACGGATCGACCGGTGCTGTCTACAGGGACGAGGTTGCCACAGTCGAACCGGAACTCTCCGGCAACTTCGGCACGTTGCTCGAGTGGGCCGATGACGTCCGTCGTCTGGGCGTCCGCACCAACGCCGACACGCCGCACGACACGCAAGTCGCCGTCAAGTTCGGCGCCGAAGGGATCGGCCTCACACGGACGGAGCACATGTTCTTCGAGGGCGATCGCATCATCGCCGTTCGCGAGATGATTCTCGCCGACGACGAGGCCGGACGCCGCGAAGCGCTGGCCAAGCTGCTGCCGATGCAGCGCGGTGACTTCGAAGGCATCTTCAAGGCCCTGGAAGGGCGTCCGGCAACGATCCGGCTACTCGACCCACCGCTGCACGAGTTCCTGCCGCACGACACCGAAGGACAGCAGGAAGTTGCTGACGTGATGGGCGTCGCCGTCGACGTAATCAAGGCCAAGGTCGAGGCGCTTCATGAATTCAACCCGATGCTCGGGCACCGTGGCTGCCGCCTCGGCATCATCTATCCGGAGATCAGCGAGATGCAGGTACGGGCGATCATGGAAGCCGCGTGCAACGTGCACAAAGGCGGCATCAAGGTCCATCCCGAAATCATGATCCCGCTCGTCGGGAATGTGAAGGAGCTCGCGCTCCAGCGCGCACTCGCCGTCAAGGTCGCCGACGAAGTCCTGGCCGCCAACGGCCTGACCAAGTCGGACATCCCGTACATGGTCGGCACGATGATCGAGGTTCCGCGTGCCGCGGTGACCGCCGACGAGATCGCCACCGAAGCGGAGTTCTTCAGCTTCGGTACCAACGATCTCACCCAGATGGGGTGCGGCTTCTCTCGTGACGATGCCGGCAAGTTCCTCAAGGACTACGTCGACATGGGTATCTACGAGAAGGATCCGTTCCAGGTGCTCGACCAAGCGGGCGTGGGGAAGCTGGTCGCGATGGCGTGCGAACTCGGACGCAAGACGCGGCCCGACATCAAGCTCGGAATCTGCGGCGAGCACGGCGGCGAGCCGTCCTCGGTGGCGTTCTGCCATCAGGTCGGACTCAACTACGTCAGCTGCAGCCCATACCGTGTGCCGATCGCACGCCTGGCAGCCGCTCAGGCCGCGATAAGAGGATAGACTCAGCGGATAAACGAAGATGGAGGGCCCCGGGAGACCGGGGCTCCTCTTTTCAACTCACAGCTAGGGACAAGCTAGAGCCCGTGATGCTCGGCCCACTGCCGGAACCACACCATGTGCCAATCGAGAAACCCGTCGTTTGCCCAGTACCAGCCGTCACGCGCCGTCCAGTACCGCAAGGCAAGTCCCATCAGAAAGGTTGTGGTGCACAGCGTTGTCCAGGCCGAGGACCGCACGCTCGCCGTCGCTCAGCTCGCGCACGGACTCGTAGCCATCCAGGAACTCCGAGATCCCCCGCTCGCGCCGAGCTGTCGCCTCGCGACCGGTGTCCATCCAGTCTGGCGATCCACCGTATACCGCAAGGTCGAGGGCCCGGAAGCCGGCACCGGTACTCTCGAAGTCGAAGATGCCCGGATCCCCGGCGTCCGTGTACAGCACGTCGGCCCCGTGCAGGTCGCCGTGACACGGCCCATGCTCGGGGGCGCACCGTGGGAGGTTATCGTGCACGAATGCCTTCGTGTAGGCGGCAATCCGCTCGATGATCGCAAGGTCGTCTGGCCGATGGGCCGCCCCTGGACGGATCGCCGCCAAGTTGTCGTCCAGCAATCGCTCCAGTTCCAGTCGTCGCGTGCGTACGGCGGATCAAGCGTATCGGCGCGCTCGTGTATGCGCGCAACCGCCCGTCCGAGTGCCATTCGATGTGCCGCCGCAGATTTCCGGACGACCGTCCAATTCATGATACAGGGCCGTATGCCGTTCGCCTCCCGGTGCCGCAATCGACAGAACGAAGGATCCGTCGCGTAGGGCCACCAGTTCGGACACCCGCAGGCCGCCGTCTGTGAGGTGACGAAGAAGCCGAACCTCTTCCTCAACGTCGTGCCGCGTGCGACGACCGGCAATGGAGACCTTCAGGAAGTACCGCCGATCGCTGGCCGTGATACGATAGCTGTCCGACATCCCCTTTCGCCAGAACACGCACTGAATGTCTGAACCAACACCGTACTTCCGCTTCACGAGATCAGTGACAGCCTCTGGCTGCAACGTACTACTCTGTACCGTAAGCGGAATCGGCATAGAATCCCCCCACGTACGGACGGTGCCGCTAGGCGGCCAAATGATATCCGAGTAGCGGTCGTACGGCGCTAGTCATGCCGATCGCTCAACGCCTCGCGCAGCTCGTCGAGCGTGGCGTACTCGCACAGCCCAACACCGTGTTCTGTAAGCCAGCGTCTCAGTTGCCCGTCGAACCGGCGAGCGGCGGCGGCAAGTTCATCCAGTGGACCGGACGACAGTGCCGTCAAGTCAGGCAGTCCGGCTTCGCGGTAGGGCGCGGCGAAACACGAGTATGGAGTGAAGCTTCGCCGTGCCGGCCCTTCCTGCGTCGAAGCGAGGATCGACGCTACGTCGTTCTGCAGGCTGTACGCTTCCAGGCTCGCCGCGACACGATCGCCTTCCTCACACGCCGACAGCAGCTTCCGCACGATGTCTTTCATCTCGGGGTATACCTGGTCGAACTGCTCAACGATCGGCCGTGCCGGCTGTGTTCGCTCGCGGCCGTCAAGCACGCTTCGCGTCGCGGCAGCCAGTTCGTCTGCGGCTCGGAGAACTTCACCCGTCTCCAGCGATGCAGTGATCGTCTCGACGAGTTCGGTGAGGTTGTCCGGCCGATATGACAGCTTCTCCGCCTGCGACAGCGCGCGGTGGAAGCCGCGGGCAAACGTGATCTGGTTCGATAGCGTCAGACACTCCCAGACGGAGCCGATCAGCTGCCACCCCGCGTACCGCACGTCGGTCGGCCGACCGTCCACCGCTGCGAGGTGCAACGTGCCAAGTCGCTCGACGACGCGGACGAACGCCTCTTGCGCCCGTTCCTGCATCGCCGGCTGACTTCCCTGCGATTCCAGCTCACGGCTGCGTTGCTGCAACGTTGCCAGCCGCTCCGCCTGCTCGGAGGAGCGGACGTACAGCGGCGTCGCTTGTCGCACCAGCGCCGGTGCAAACGCCCACCCGCGAATCGCTCCGGTAGCGAATCCCTCCAGTGTCTCCCAGCGCAAGCCCCAGAAGTCGAACAGAAGCCCGTCAAGAAGGAACGTCCGGCCGATCGGCGGGTTCTTCCCATCAGCCGGCGTATAGAACAGATCCAGATCGGAGCCGGGTCCGGCATCGCCGCGCGCCTGTGACCCGTAGTAGGCGATCAGATCTACGTCGTCGCCGCAGTTCGCAACCGCGTAGGACACAAGCAGCTCAGCGACTTCGAACACATCGATCATCGGGAGGATCCTTCCTTGGACCGACAGTCACTTCTTCTCGTGCATCTTGCGTAGACAATCAGGGCAGATTCCGTGAGAGAAGCGCGCGTTGCTCCGTTCACGGATGTACGTTTCCATCGGCACCCATGACTTCGGGTCGTCCTCGTTCGCGTCCTGCAGGCGGATCTTTTTGCAGTACTGACACGTCGGCAGCACGCCTTCCAGCACGCGTACGCGGTCCAGCGCTTCGGCAAGCTCGCGGTTTCGCTGATCCAGTTCCTGCGCTCGCCAGACGAGCGCGAGGTCGTTCTCGATCTGTCGCTTGAAGCTCCCCAGCAGTTGGTCATACCGGGAGTGGATCTCGTACGGGCGATTGTCAAGGACGCAAATCGTTCCGAAGACTCCGCCGTCCGGCGTGAGGATCGGATGCCCGTGATACGCGATCATGTCGAGCTTGATGTCGGGATTGCTGTCCCACTCCGGATCGGACAGCGCATCCGGGACGTGAAGAGGCTCCCGGGTCTTGATGACGTGCTCGCAGTACAGGCCCGATCCCACCAGATGCTCGTGATCACCCACGTGATACGGATTCCCTTCCGTTTCACTGCGGACGAATACCTCGATGTCCTCGC
>Ga0272442_10004141_pt1 | contig 19953 bp, 14 predicted proteins | sample SSMForm2O_FD_200262 | JGI IMG/M metagenome (GOLD analysis project Ga0272442, IMG submission 200262) | Marine sediment archaeal communities from Little Sippewissett salt marsh, Falmouth, MA, United States - SSM-Form-2O | ecosystem: Environmental > Aquatic > Marine > Wetlands > Sediment ... | reverse complement strand
TGGTCAAGAACCTTTGCATCACATGATCCAGAGTTTTACAAATGGGATCAATGGATATTCTTACAATTATACAAAAAAGGTTTGGCTTATAAGAAAAAAGCAGCTGTTAACTGGTGTCCGAAATGTAATACTGTTCTTGCCAATGAACAAGTTTTTAATGGAAGATGTTGGAGACATACAGATACAGAAGTTGAAATAAAAGAATTAAACCAATGGTTCTTTAAAACAACAAAATATGCTGAAAAACTTCTAAAAGGATTAGATAAATTAAAAGATTGGCCAGAAGATATTAAAACAATGCAGAGAAATTGGATTGGAAAAAGCCAAGGAACACAAATTAATTTTAAAATAAAAGATACAAAAGAAACCATTCCAATATTTACAACAAGAGTAGATACAATTTATGGGGTAACTTTCTTGGTATTTGCTCCTGAACATCCAAAAGTTATAGAATTAGTAAAAGGAACAAAATATGAAAAACCAGTTAAAGAATTTATTAAAAAAGTTATTTTAAAAGATAAATTTTCAAGAACTGCAGAAGACACAGAAAAAGAAGGATTATTCATTGGAAAATATGCAATTAATCCTTTAACAAACGAAGAAATTCCAATTTACATAGGAAACTTTGTTTTATTAGATTATGGTGGCGGAGCAGTAATGGCAGTTCCTGCACACGATCAAAGAGATTTTGAATTTGCTAAAAAATATGATATTCCAATTAAAATAATCATTCAACCAAAAAATAAAAAAATAGAAAATATAGAAAAATCTTATACAGATGATGGAATCTTAATTAATTCTAAACAATTTAGTGGTTTAGATAATAAAAAAGCAATAGAAAAAATAACTGATTATCTAAAAAAGAAAAGATTGGGTGGAAAATCAACCCAATATAAATTAAGAGACTGGTTAATTTCTAGACAAAGATATTGGGGGTGCCCAATTCCAATTATTTATTGTGATAAATGTGGTATAGTTCCAGTTCCAGAAAAAGATTTACCCGTAAAACTACCTGAAAAAGTTAAATTTGGTAAAGAAAATCCACTTAAATCCAATAAAAAATTTGTAAATGTAAAATGTCCAAAATGTAAAGGAAAAGCAATTAGAGAAACAGATACAATGGATACTTTCATTGATTCTAGTTGGTATTTCTTTAGATACTGTGATAATAAAAATAAGAAAAAACTATTTGATAAAACTAAAGTAAACTACTGGATGCCAATAGACCAATACATTGGTGGAAAAGAACACGCTATTGGTCATCTGATATATTGTAGATTTTTAACAAAAGTTTTCAAAGATTTAAAACTAATAAATTTTGATGAACCTATTATTAGTTTATTTAATCAAGGAATGCTTCATAAAAGTGGAGTAGTTATGTCAAAATCAAAAGGAAACATTGTAACACAAGAGGAAATAGCTAAAAAATATGGAATAGATACAGCAAGATTTTTCTTAATGTTTATTTCTTCTCCAGATAAAGATAAAGAATGGTCTACACAAGGAATAGAAGGAGCTTATCGTTCTGTAATGAAGATCTATAACTTACTAGATAAAAAAATAATAAAAGAAACACCACCAGAAATTCAAAATAAAATCAACAAAACTATAAAAGAAGTTACAAAGGAGATTGAAGATTTTAATTATAATATAGCTTTAATAAAAATAATGGATTATGTTAATTATCTTCATAAAAAAGGTTGTTCTAAAAATTCATTAGAAATTTTAGCTAAATTAATATCCCCTTTTACTCCTCACTTGTCAGAAGAAATTTGGGAAAAATTAGGACATAAAAATCTTATTAGTTTAGAAAAATGGCCCAGATATAATCCTAAAAAAATAAATCCAAAATATGAAACAATAGAAAATTTAATAGAACAAACAACAAATGATATAAAAGCAATCTTAAAACTAGTTAAAATTAAACCCAAAATAATAAAAATATTTGTTTCAGAATCTTGGAAATATCCTTTATTTAAAAAAATTAAAAAAGAATTACAAAAAAAGAAAAATACTAAAGAAATCATAAATAAAGTAATGGATAAAAAACATGCAAAAGAAATTGCCCAAATAATAATAGCTTTATCAAAAGATACTAATAAAATCCCAGAATTTATTCTTGACCAAAAAACAGAAATTTCTATTTTAGAAAATACTAATTTAGAAAAAGAATTTAAAGCAAAAATACAGATTATTCCTGCAGAAAAATCATCAGAATTCAAAGCAAAGCAAGCATTACCAAACAAACCAGCAATTCTAATTGAATAACTTCAACTAAATTCAAACCTTAAACAACCTTTATAAATAACTGATTCTAAATTCTTTTATGACAAAAGAGAATAAATTTTTACTATTAAGTCTAAATCAAAAAGAAAGTAAAAACTTAGCCCAAACTCTAAGCAACGAAACTTCTAGAAAAATTCTTGATTATTTAACAGAAAAACAAGAAGCTTCTGCTTCAGAAATATCAAAAAAATTAAATGTCCCATTGCCGACTATACATTATAATTTAAAACACTTAGTAAAAGCTAATTTAGTAGAATCAAAAGAGTTTAGGTGGAGTAAAAAAGGAAAAGAAATGGATATTTATAGATTAGCAAAAAAACTAGTTATAATCGCCCCAAAATCAACTTCTCTTAAAGAAATTAAAAATCTTTTGCCAATAGCAATAATTTCAGTAGTTGCAGGATTTTTAGTAAAATTATTCACACAAACAAATAGGGTTGGTGCAACAATTAAAGAAAATACTCAAATGTTAACAGAAACAGCAACAACAGATTATGTAATGATTCAAACAAATCTTTATAATTTACCTTGGTTTTGGTTTATAATAGGAGCTTTTTTTGTAATAATATTAATAATAATTTGGAGGTTAAAAAAATGAAAAAAATATTTTCTTTATTTATTCTGGCTTTATTTTTCTTGCCAATGGTTTTAGCAGACGGAATGATAATTGATCCTTATGGTTATCTTCCAGAAAAACAACAAGTTGCAGCAATTAATTATGAAAATGGAAGAGAAACTATGTTATTATCAATTGAAACAGACGAACTAAGAAGTGAAAAATCAGTTTGGCTTTTCCCAGTTCCTGGAGATCCAAATCAAGTAGTTATTGACGTTAAAGACACTTTTCCAAGATTTTCTGGCTCAGAATTAGAATCACAAGCAAGAAGCAATATAGAAAGAGTATTCAGAGCAACAAGATATACACAGATATACACTTTTTTCTTTGGAATCTTTAGCCCAATAAGAACTTTTGGCGGAAAATCATTTCAAAACGCAGAAGCAGCAATTGATATCAGTGGAGGAGATGTAACTGTTTATGAACATTTAGAAAAAAATGGAATAACAACTGAAATAATCGGTGCAGATTCTGGTTTAGAAATCTACGTTTACTTAAGAAACAAAGGATTAGAACCAAAGTTTTCAACAATACCTGTTTTAAATGACTACATAGGTCAAGATTATAGTTTTGTAATATCTTGGATACAAGATATTGAAGAAGTTAATCCAAATTTAGAAGATGAATATATGATTCCTTCATATTACGGAAAAAGAATTGGAGTTTTAGTTAGTTTTCCAACAGATGAAATCTTTTACCCATTAAAACCAACTTCTGTTTATGGAAGTATAGAGGTTCCAGCAACAATTTATGTAACTGGTTTAGTAACACCAGAAATTTACCAAGGAATAGGGAATTATGTAGAAACAAGATATTACCAACAAAATAACATTTATGCATTAGAGCAATTAATTAGTGATTATAATCCAAGTCAAATTAAAACTTACACCAGAATAGATATTAATCCACCATCAAAATTATTAACAGAGGATTTGATTATAAAACAAGAAGTTTCAGGAAGCGTAAGTTATTCAGCAGCAATAGCAAATCAATTTAAATCAAATTCAAACACATTCTGGATTTGGTTATTTATAATTGGATTATCTGCATTGACTGGAACAATTTTAGGATTATTGATATTCAAACAACCTGGTAGATTTGCTTTAGTTGGTTTAGCAAACTGCCTAACAATTATAGGTTTAATAATCGCAGTGATTTTTATAAAAACTAAAAAAATTGATCCAAAACTCAAAAAACAAATAAAACAAGCAGGACTATCAGTAACAGTATCAGATCACAAAAAAGTGATATTTGTTATAGCGTTTTCAGTGTTATTTATGTTATTAAGCTGGTTGATTAGCTTATTATTAAAAGCACCCCTACAATAGAAAGATTTTAAAACTTCTTTCTTTTTATTTTCTTTATGAACTCCAAACAAATATCAGAAAAATTCCTAAAGTACTTTAAAAAAAATAAACATAAGATAGTTCCTTCTGATTCTTTAATTCCAGAAATGGATCCATCTTTATTATTGACTTCTGCAGGGATGGTCCAATTTAAACAAGAATTATTGGGTAAGAAAAAACCAATTTCAAAAAGAGTAGCAAATATTCAAAGATCATTTAGAACAGGAGATATAGATGATGTAGGAAATAGAAGAACTTTAACATTTTTCTTTATGCTTGGGAGTTGGTCTTTTGGGGATTATTTTAAAAAAGAAGCAATAGATTTTGCTTTTAATTTATTAACTAAAGGTTATAAATTTAATAAAAATAAACTTTGGGCAACTTATTTTAAAGGTAATAAATTAATACCTAAAGATAATGAAACTAAAACTTATTGGGAAAATTATTTACCAAAAGAAAGAATAATTGGTTTAGGTGAAAAAGATAATTTTTGGATTGTAGGAAATACTGGGCCTTGCGGACCTTCAACAGAAATTTATTATGATCGTGGAAAGAAATTTGGTTGTGGAAAAAAATCATGCAAACCTGGATGTGATTGTGATAGATTCTTAGAAATTTGGAATGCAGGAGTTTTTATTCAATACAATAAAACAGAAGATGGTAAACTTCATGATCTTAAATTAAAAAGTGTTGACACTGGAGCAGGATTAGAAAGACTAGCTGCAGTTTTACAAAATAAAGACTCTGTTTTTGATATTGATATTATGTCCCCCATTACAAATAAGATAAAGTCTTTATCTAAAAAGAAAAATACAGAAGAAATAAGAGTAATAGCAGATCATATTCGTGGGGCAGTTTTTTTAATATCAGATGGAGTAAAACCTTCTAATCTAGAAAGAGGCTATATCTTAAGAAGAATTTTAAGAAGATTAATCAGAAACGCCGAATTCTTAGAAATGCAAGAAAATTATATTGAAGAATTAGTAAAAATCATTATAAAAATCTATGATGGTTATTATTACAAAGGTTTAAAGAAAAAACAAAAACAAATTTTAGAAACTATTCAAGAAGAAAAAGAAAAATTTGAAAAGACTCTAGATAAAGGATTAAACAAATTCAAAACTGTGAATTTTAAGAAAAAGATTTCTGGAAAAGACGCTTTCTTTTTATATCAAAGTTATGGTTTTCCATTAGAAATAACTAAAGATTTAGCAGAAGAAAATAAATTAAAAGTTGATGAAAAAGGATTTTATAAAGAATTTGAAAAACATAAAGTTGCTTCAAGAGCAGGAGTTGAAAAGAAATTTGGTGGTGCAGGTTCATTTGGAGAGAAAGTAGCAAAACAACATACTGCAACACATTTACTTCATCAAGCTTTGAGAGAAGTTCTTGGTAATGAAGTAAAACAAGCTGGTTCAGATTTAACACCAGAAAGAATAAGATTTGATTTTACATTTCATAGAAAATTAACTCCAGAAGAAATAAAAAAAGTAGAAAATATTGTAAATAAAAAAATAAAACAAGCTTTGCCAGTTAGATTAGAAATAATGTCTTTAAAAGAAGCAAAGAAACAAGGAGCAATTGGTTTATTTGAAGATAAATATGCAGATAAAATACAAGTTGTTTCTATTGGAAATTATTCAAAAGAAATATGTGCAGGCCCACATGTAAAAAACACTAAAGAATTAAAACATTTTAAAATAATAAAAGAAAAATCTTCTGCTGCAGGGATAAGAAGGATAAAAGCAGTATTAAATCCCTAATTTAGTTAATTTTAATTTAATATCAGAAATTTCTTCATCTAAATCATCAATTTCTTTTTCATGAATATTCTTTTTAGTTTTAGGTAATTTTTTCATTAATTTTTTCTTACTAACCTTTTTGCCTTCTATTCTATCTTCAACTTCATCTAATTTAGGTAAAGTCTTTTTCTTCAAATCTCTAACATCCTTTTCTATCTTATCCATTAACTTATTTAATTTATTTAATTTTTTAACTTTCTCTTCTCTAATCTTTAATATTTCTTCATAACCTTTTAATGCTCTAGCCCCTTCCACTGCAGAGCTAAGCATATCTTTTCTAATTAAAGAAGGGTTTTCTAATCTTACAAAAACAGGATTTTTTTCTTCCATTATGATTCAAAAACTCTTTTGTCTATTCTTACTAAATCATTTTTTATTCTTTCAATATTACTATGCCAAGCATCTAATAAGTGATCTTCTTCTAATTTTATAGATTTTATTTCACTAACTAATTTTGCTGCATCATCTAATTTATCTTGTATGCCTTCAATAGTAGAAATCATTTTTTTATATTGGTCAATCTTAACAAAAATAGGTTTTTCAAAACCCGGCTCTTTTATTACATCTTCTTTTTTCATAAAAGGCTCTTCTACCCTAGGCATTTTTTCTTCTAAACGAGTTGGTTTTTCTAATCTAAAAGGTTTAATTGACTTCTTAGGTAATTTAATAGGTTTAGTCATTTTTCTTGGTTTTATTACTTCTGGAACATCTAAATCTCCCAATTTAGGACCTTCTTCAAAAATAGGACCTTCATCAAATTCTTTATTTCTAAAAAGAGGTTCATAATCTCTTTTTTCATCAGAAACAGCTTTTTTAATTCCGCCCAAATCTTTTTCATATTCAGGAAAATCTAATTCTTCACCAGAAAATTTAATTTCAGGTAGTTTTTCTACATTACTTTTTTTAGATAATGATTCAAAAGATGGAATTTTTGGTTCTTCTTTCACCTTCTTTTTTCTTCTAAATAATGGCATTTAATACACCTCCATTAATTTAAATATTTCTTATTGTACTATTAAAAGTTTTCTATTTATTAAAATGTAGTAAAATAACGGGAAATATTTAAAGAAAAAGAATTAATTACTTAAAAGAATACTCTTTTAACTTTGGGTCTCTTGTATCTAAATTTCCTCTAAAATCTAATTGAGTTTCATCTAAAACTCTTTCCCTATCATAATCCCCCTGATAGATTATGGCATTGCCAGAAGGTCCCACAGCTAACCAAGCTCCTTCACTTATCTCATAAACCCCTTGTTCTATCGTTTCTTTTTTTCTACCAAAAAAAGATAAGATCATATCTAAAGTATCTTCCTTTAAGACTGTTCTTCTCCATATTTTTTCATCAACAGACATTTTTAAATCTCCTATTCCTTTAATATTATTTAATTCCTTCCTTTTATAAACCTTTCGTTTTGTAACCACTACCTAATAGAAACCTTTATAAACCCAAAAATCAAATTTATAATAGGTTCACAAGCTTTTTAAAGCTTATATCCAAAGAATATCTATATTTGGGGGAAATATGCCAAGAACTAAGAAATATCCAGAAATAGACCAATTAATCCAAGAAATAATTAGTCCAGAAGCTATTCCAGTAGTTCAATCTATTATTGCTGGAAAAGAAAATGTCTCTGAATTTAAAATAGCTGATAAACTAAAAGTTTCAATAAATCAACTTAGAATAATTCTTTATAAATTACAAGAATATAATCTTTTAACATCTACAAGAAAAAAAGATAAGAAAAAAGGTTGGTATATTTATTACTGGACCTTTAATTTTAATCAAGCTAACCAAATAATTAAAGATCTTAAACAAGAGAAAATTTCTACTTTAAAGAAACAATTAGATTTAGAAAACTCTTCAGAATTCTTTACCTGTAGTAAAAAATGTGTGAGATTAACTTTACACCATGCTCTAGAAAAAGATTTTAAATGTCCAATTTGTGAAAGAGTTCTTAAAAAAGTAGATAATAGGAAAACAATTAAAGAAATACAAAATCAACTTATTTCTCTTCAAGAACAAGCAGAAGTTGCAGCTTAAAATTGAGGACCAAATAAAACTTTTGCTCCATCTAAAGGTCCAAAGGGAATCATATTAAAAAAGAACAATATCATATTTATAGTTTTAGTCAAACTCCAAAAAGCAACTTGTTTTCTACTCATATTTACCACATTTTTCAAAACAATTATAGAAACTATCCACAAAATTAAGTTAACAGCAGGACCAGCAAAAGCAATTAATCTGTATATTACAGCATCTGTAATCATAGGGATTTGTACATAACCTGGAGCTAATAAAATAAAAGGAGATCCAATTAATTTTAAAATAATACCTATAATTAATCCAATTGGCCAAATAGTAAATGTAGCAGAATATCCAAAACCCATAGCAACAAATTTATGAGCTAATTCATGTAAAACAATACCTGGAGCAGCAACCAAAGCTGCAAATTTAAAATCTCTAAAATCAAATTTTTTTGGATGCATCATATCATAAACAGTTTTTGGCCTTCTAACAAACAATCCCATAAAAATAAAGCCAACTACTGCAACCAAGATTATAAAATATAAGATTTCTAAAGGCGTAATTAACATGTTTCAGCTTTAATTTCTATCATTTTTAAAGTTTCCGAATTTTTTAGTTAATACTCACAATGTAAGTAAAAATAGTAATATTTATATAGTATATACCTACAATGTAAGTAACTATACTTATGGCTGTTGGTAGAAAATCTAATAAAAAAAGAGGTTATACTAGCTTAAATTCTCATTCTAAACTTCTAAAAGCCCTAGAAAAAGATGACAAAAAATTTTTAGAATTATTCATATCTCACTTAAAAGAAGAACATAACTTATCGGATAAAAAAATTTCTAGATTATTAACAAAAACCCCCGAACTTCTTATTCCAGCAACAATATTTAAAATAAGACAACTAAGCCCATTGGAAGCTTTAACTAAATTTCTAAAAGAAAATAAATCTCTTTCTTATCATAAAATCGCTTCTTTATTAAATAGAAATGATCGAACTATCTGGACAACATATCAAAGAGCAAACAAAAAATACCCTAAAAAAATATTACCCAAACAAACAAAATTACATTTACAAATTTCTACTTTCCAAAAAAAGAAATTAACTATTTTTGAGTCTCTTATTCAATTTCTAAAAGATTCTTCTAAACTATCCTTCCACGAAATTGCTCTTTTACTAAACAGAAATGATAGAACCGTTTGGACAATTTATTCAAGGTCAAAAATAAAATGAATCCATTACTAAAACAAGGACAAAGAAGATTTAACAAGAAAGGAGTAGCTCCTTTGCTAATAACTGTTATTTTAGTAATGTCCTTAATAATTTTATCCATCTTTATGATTAGTTCTAACTACCAACAGCATTACATCTATGAACAGTTCTCACCAGAGAACATAATAGAAAAAGATAATCTAATCATTTCTGATGCAACAATATTAGATAATGAAATAATATTAGAAATCAAGAACAATAACAATAATTATGTAACCTCAACATTAATTGAATTAGAAGGATCTGATGATACACAAACTATTGAACAAGAATCAATATCTCCTTATTCTACAAAAGAAATAACAATAACTTATGATGAATCTCTAGGAGAAATAAAAACAATAAAAGTTTCAGCAAGCGATTTAGCAAAAGCATCTCAACATGAAATAAGTTCAGAAACTATAACAGGAATCATTCCAACACAACCAGAAGTAAATGATTCTTTAGAAAAAGGAAGAGAATCTGGAGAAGTAATCTTATTAGAATTTTACGATGATGTTGAAGGTTCAGTTCCTGCATCGGGATTAGTGCAATTTGTAGCAAGTTGGAATACAGAAAATGTTCAAGGAACATACATGAAAATTTTAATACATTCTAGCCCAGACTTTACTGGTTGCGATTATGAGGGATCAGGATGCACTTACGGAACTTCGGGTCCAATCCCAATAGAAAACGGAAATGGAAAAGTTACTTTAAATATGTCTGGATATAGATCTGAATTAATTTGGTATGGACGAATTTGTAATGATATAAATGATTGTGATTCAATAATCAATATAACAAAACAATATGTTCCTTCTGGAGATGGACAAGATTGTTGTGGATTTGGAGGATCTTATGGAAGCTCATGGAATGATAGAAATATTTCTGTACACCAAAATACTAATAATATTGATCCAAATTTATATACTATTGGTATAGACTGGCGTGAATGTGAAATAGAAGATATAAACAACCCATTAGGTTGCAATTATTTATATTACCAAGATATAGAATCTGATGATGGAAATAATGGATATGTTTCTTATTCAATGAAAGATGATGGAACAGTTCATTCTGCTATTAAATCATTTATTAATATAAATGCAAAAACAGAAACTATAAATGAAATTTGTTATGAATTCCAAGGATATGGAATAGATACTTCAGAATCAAATCCATTAAAATTAAAAATGTATATTTATAATTGGACTAGTCCTGGAAGCTGGGAGCCTTTGCCAGGTATTATTGAATCTTCGTCAGAACAACAATTGAAAAATTGTATTAATACTACCCTTCAACCAGATTTTGGAGAATTTATAAATGAAAATAAATTAATTGTTTTAGTTTATGATTACGAAGGCAGTTATAGGCCCTCTGGATCTCCTTATTGGTCAGCAGACTCTACAATATATTCAGATTATATCCATGCAAATTACACATACAGCAAAATAGCAAAAGATACAATTAATTTCCTACAAGAATGGGCATGCTCACCTAATCCAAATGAAGATTGGATAATAGCTCAAGATACTTCATGTAAAAATAAAGAGATTACTATAACAGGAGATTTAATTATAAGAAATCACGCAAAATTAACATTAAATAATATAACTTTAATTCTTGATACTCCTCAAGATGGAGTTTATGGAATATTAGTAGAAGAAAATACTAATTCTTATTTAATAATAAATGGATCTAATATAACAAATGGTCCATCCAACCCTGCTGCTAATTATAACTTTTCTATAGAATCAGGAAATGAATTATTTGAATTAAATAACTCTTATATAAGAAATGCAGGATATGGTGATGCTGCCGCATTTACAATTGAGTCAAACTCTATACTTTATAACAACACAATAATTTCTTCTAGTCCAAATACTCAAAGAACTTTAACATTTTCACAACCAGCCCATCACAAAATAGAAAATAATGAAATCATCTGTGAAGAATATGGGAATTGTATTGCTTTAGCCATAGGAACTAATGCAGTTGCAAATATAACTAATAATATAATTAATTCAAATTATATTGGTTTAGGAGTTTATATAACAGATGGAACAAGAATAATAAATAACACCATCTCTTCTGATACATCTATAGCATTCTTAAAAGAAGAAGCAATAAATAATTTAGCAGAAAATAATTTCTTATCTGGAAAAATTGATATGTCAAAAGGAGTAAACAACACATTAAAATCAAATAAAATCTTAGCTCCACACCCAATAAGTGAAAGAAGTTTAGAAATTGTAAGAGCAAATAGAACTTATATTGTTGATTCTGAAATTCCTTATGAAATCCTAATAAATGCTGTTGATCAAACACCCGAATTTAATTTAATTAATTATTTAATTAATTCTACTCATGATAACATATTCTTTTATGGAAATGAAAACTCAAAACTTGCTAGACAATGGTATTTTGATTTAGAAGTAGTTGATGCAACAAACAATCCAGTAGAAAATGCAAATGTTTACATTAAAGATAATTCAGAAGAATTGATTTATTCATTAAATACGAATGCTTCTGGTCAGATTCCAACACAAAACATAACACAATATATAGAAAATATTATAGGCAAGACTTATTTAACACCCTATGAAATAACAGCAGAAAAAGATGGAGTTTCTGAAACAGTTTTCACAGATTTAGAAAATAACACAAAAATAAAAATCTTCTTAGGAGCAACACCTCCAAGTATACAAAATATTGAAATAAACCAATCTAATCCTAATTTAGAAGATTGTTCAGAAGAAGGTTGTTATATAAATCCAAATCCAGGTTTAAATGCAACAGATATTGAAGTAACAGTAACAATTCAAGATGATGATGAGAACTTTTTATTAAATAATCCTCAATCATTTATACACTTCTGTTTAGAGCCTTTCTCTGAAACAGAAGTAAATTGCGGTAAAGATAATGCAAATTATACTTGGGAATTAACAAACATACAAGAACAAAACCCAGGAATTTACACATTATCAATATACCTAACTGAAGAAAACGGAACAATACCATTTTACATATTACCTAATACTTATTCATTATACGTAAATGTAACCGAAAACGGAAATGAATTTGAAAATGATCCAAATGCATATGATAAATGGATATATAACACTTTGATAGATTACATTTATGTTGATGAAAATGGAGAAGAAGCAGAATTCGTTAAAGTAGGATCTGACAATATTGAAAATGGAATATGGAGTTCTGGCAATAAGAAATACACTTTAATTAATCAAGGAAATGCAATAATAGATGTTTTATGGAATTCAACAAACTTTTATTGTAACGATGAAATTACTCTTGGTTGTTCTGGAGAAGTTTGGGAACTTGATGGATATGATTTTAAAATAGATGATGATTCAGATCACGCTAATGAAGATACAGGACAATTATTACCAACTTATGTAAATCAAACAGAAAAACAATTTATTTATGAAACAGGTTTAGAAATTTGTTCAGAAGAAACTTGTAGTGATGAAAACTTAAATGAAACTTTAGATACTTATTGGCACATTAATATACCTTTAGAATTACTACCTGGAAGATATGAATCTCAAATTAATCTTATAATAAGTGAACCTACTTTAAAAGGACATTGGAAATTTGAAGAAGATCCTTCTCAAGGAACAATAAAAGATTATGGTATTTTTAAAAATGATGGAACACCCTCAGGAGATCCACAATTAGTTTCAGGAGTATTTGGTCAAGCATTAGAATTTGATGGAGATGATAAAATTGAAATACCTCATCATGATTCATTAAGTTTAAACAACCAATTTACAATAGAAGCCTGGGTTAAAGTTGGAGATATAACATCAGACAATGCAATAATTAGTAAAATAGGGGGAGGAATTTATAATTATAATTTAAGAATAGTTCCTAGCGGAGGATTAATAGGTTCTCCACAAATTGAGATATATAACTCTATTGAAGAAAACTATATGGGTGCAACATATAACCAAGATATAAGAAATGATGGAAAATGGCATCACATAGCTGCAATTGTAGATATGAAAAATGATTTTATGACCATCTTTTTAGATGGAAAACAAGGAGATATAAAAGACATAAGTAATTTCGATTCTATTATAAATGATTATCCAATATATATTGGGAATAAAGGAGGAGGAACATCTTACTTTATTGGGTCAATAGAGGATATTAAAATACATAGCAGAGTTTTAGATCCTGTAGAGTTTTCTATTCAAGATATTATTATAAATCACTTAATTTTTGATGAGGGCATAGGAAACTTTGCTGAAGATATAAGCGGAAATAACAACTATGGAATCTTAGGAGATGGTGTTTGTTCTCCTGGTGAAGAACCTTGTCCCGATTGGGTTTCTTATTTAGATGGTTATGCTCTAGACTTTGACGGTTTAGAAATTTACACTAATATAAACAATAATAATAGATTTAATGAACTTTCAGATGAAATGACAATTGAACTTTCTTTAGTTTATGAATCCTCTGGTTCAACTTACAAAGCATTGCTTGATAAAAGAGATATAACTAATTATGAGGGATTTTATTTTGAAAAAGGAAAAAAAACAGCAGGCATACCTAAACATTCATTGACTTTAGAACTAGGTAATGGAAATGAATTTAGATCTTTTTATTGTATTCCTGATCAAGGAAGTTCTTATTTTGAAGATGAAAAATTATATAATCTTGCCATAATATATGATTCTAATCTTTTAGAAGATAATATTAAAATATATGACCAAGATGGCCTTGTTTGTTCAAGTGGAACATATTTTACAGATTTTGGTTCAATTATTATTCCAGAAGAAGAACTTATATTAGGATTAAAAAGAGATTATCACACAACTCGTTTTGATGGTTTAATAAATGAATTGATAATATATCAAAAAGCTTTAAATCCAGAAGAGTTTAAGTTATTATAGAAACATTTAAATATTAGAATTAATTTAACAAAATTAGTAATAAAAGAGGCTGACACTAATGAATAAAATATTTATTTCATTGCTTTTAATTTTCATACTTATTTTTTCTATAAATTATTTTGTTAATGCACAAGATGAACCACAAGAATCTCCTGTTACTGGATACTTCCAAACAGAAAATAGTCCTCCAAATTATCCTACTTATTTTGAAGTAAAAGATGGATATAGTGGCGGTTCTACTTATGATTCTTATGAAGATGATGAAGAAGCTCCAGGTTCTGGTCCAGATAATTATATTGACACTCATATAACTTATAATCATAATTGTGATGATACTGGGAATGGAGATTGTGATGATAATGATTTTCAATGGGTGGAAGGAACAGATCCAGATCAAAACTCAGAACTTGTAAAAACTTTAATTTGTATTGCTTCTGATCCGGCATATTTAGACGGTCCCGTTGCTTTGGGGGGCACCCCAAACTGTGATATTTTAAATAAATTTGATTATGATACCACCGGAATAAACGAAGAATTTTATAATCTTATTGATCCAGATGATTCTGCCTTTGATTATTCAGATACCGATGTAACTTATTATGTAAGACTAGTAACCTGTGATGGTTATGATGTAACAAACAATGATACCTCTACAGGATCTTATAGTAATTATATTGATCGACAAATTCATGTAATAAACTCTCAACCAAATATTGTAGGAGATCCGGTGGTGGTTTCTCATCCAGACGATAAAGTTATTCCAACACCATCTGATGAAAACACTCACAGTACAGAACCATATTTTGATTGGCCTGACGGAACAGACCCTGATGACGGTTTAAGTGTAGATCATTATCCTGCTGATATTTTAACATATAATCTAGAAACTTGGGATACAGGAGAAACAACACAATATTTAAGTAGCGCAGGTATTGGATTGATTAATAGTGAATTTATTGGTGGAGAAGGAACTTGGGATAACCCCCTTGTTTGGGAAGGTTCAACAGAAACTGCACCCGGTTCAGGAGTAGCTTCTCTTCAATATTTATACAAAATTTTTGCAATAGACAATGGAAACTTACAAAGTGAAAAACAAGGAAATTTTAATCTTTATGACAATATTCCAACAGTACAAGTTACTGCTTTAGCAGATTATTATGGATATGAATCCGATTTGGGTTTAGCTTCTGTTGGTTTATGTAGTGGAAGTGGAGGTTGCATAATTTCTCCTCATGATAATAGAGAATATGCCACATTTAATATAAGTGTTTATATAACAGAACCAGACGAAGATTGTGAACTTGCATTAAATCCTGGAGATATTGGTCATAGGTTATTCCTTCATTTATGTGATAGTGATGATGGAAGTGGAAATTGTAATGATGAAGATCCCTTACACCCTTATTTAGTTGAAGGAACTAATTATGAACAATTAGACTCATTAGAATTAAGTTCTGGGCCTACATGCAGTTTTACATTTCAGTCTTATCTAGATGAGACAGATGGAACTCCATCTTTTTATCTTCCAAAGAGGGTGGTAGGTTCAGGAGATACTCAATATGAATTATTTGTAAATGTAACAAGTCATTCTGGAGTAAAAAACTCTAATGATCATTTAACAAATGGATTATCTCAATGGGAATATGATACTGGGAGATTCTTACATTTAACTAAAGATTTACAATTCACAGACGAAGCTTCTGTGAGAGTTGGTTCAGATCCAGTTAGTTATGGAAAATGGAATCCTGGTGATGAACATTATGTTACAAGGAACTGGGGCAATATTGCAATGGATTCAGAATGGACAGCAAATGAAGATTTCTTTAATGATGCAGGAGATTGTCCTGCAGGAACAGAAACATGGACAATATATAGTTTTCCAACAGAAAATAATGATTTTTTAGTAGATGATGATTCCTTGCATCCAGAAGGAGTCGAAACTGGAGAGTCTTATCAAATATTCACTGGAATTAGTTCAACATCAGGTCCTTTTACACATTCACCAAATGGAATTGTTTTATGCACAACTTATGATTGCACTGGAGATACTGGTGCTATTCTTGATACCTATTTCCATATTAGGCCCACAACTTCATTAGGAGGATTCTGTAGTGGAGAGTATTCTGCAGAATTAGAATTTACTGATTTGGAGCATTAAAATGAAAAATAAAAAAACAATAAAAAATATATTAATTTTAACATTATTTTTATTTATTTTAATTAAGTTAGTATACGCAGGAGCTACATATCCTGTTCCTAGTGAAATTCAATTAAAACCAGGGGAAAATAGTAGATTTAAGTTCATTGTAACTTCTTCAGGAGCATCAGAATTAGAATGCATAATTTCTCCCGATTTATTAGTTCCATTTGAAATTATTTTTGACGAAACAGAATTTATTATTCCTGAAGGAGAAACTTCAAAACCAGTAACAGGAACAGTTTATGTTTCAGAGGGCACTACAACCGGGAAATACCAAGAAACTTTCTCAGTAACATGTAAACCTATTTTAGAAGAAGGATCAGAAGGTTCTACTGTTTCAACTACTACAAAAGGACTTCCAATAAATATTGATGTAGTAAAAGAAAGAACAAAAGAAAATATGAACATCCCAACAGAACAAAAACCACTTCAAGTACCAGTTTACTTCTATTATGTTTTAATAATAATTATAATATTAATAGCACTTTATATAATCTACAAAAAGAGAAAAACATAAATAAAACCCTTTCTTTTTATTATTATGAAAAAAATAATTTTAATATTATTAATATCCTTAATTTTAATTCAAACAGTTTCAGCAATATCAATTAAATCTCATTTTGAAGTAAATCAAACAGAAAACCCAATAACTGGACAAATCTTTTTAAGTCCAGAAAAAAACAACCCAATAATTTTAAACATTTTTAAAATTATTATTTTCCCTTTCTTTAGAATATAAAACAAAGATTTATATATCTCAGATTTTTAATTTAAAATAAAAATGGGTGATAAAAAGTATTTGCTAGTCTTTCTTATTTTAATCATAGTTTTATTTAGTTACAAAGCTTTTTCTTTTGAAGTAGATGCAACTTTTTTAGTAGACAATGAGCCCCCAGAATTTAGAAGACCAATTAACTTATCTAAAGCAATTGTTAATAATACTTATTTTGCTTTAGTTTTAGCAGATGATCCTAATCTTCCAAATGATTTCTTAAATTTCTCATCAGATTTAGAATTTATAAATTTCCACACCTACGAAAGTACTTTTAATCCTGCAAAAGGAGTTATTGATTTTACCCCAACAGATGATCAAGTAGGAGAATATTTTATTAATTTAACAGTTACTGATTTAGCAAATCTTCAAGATTCTGAAATAGTTTTATTAAAAATAGCATACAATAATACTCCACCAATAATAATAGATTATTTCCCTTTAGAAGAAGAAATAACTATTTATGAAGGCGATTCTCAAGATTTTAATGTTTCTTATTATGATGCTGATGATGATCCGATAACTGTTCTTTGGTATTTGGATTCATACATAATACATCAATTTCAGGATATTTATACTTATTCTCCTGCTTATGATGCAGCAGGAATACACAATTTAACTGTTGTAGTCACAGATGGGATAGAATCTGATGATAATTATTGGAAAATTACTGTTTTAGATGCAGAGCCACCTCCACAAGATGAAGGTTCTGGCGGAGGCGGGGGAGGTTCAAGTTCTAGTTCTGGTTGTATAGAAGATTGGATTTGTACTCCTTGGCCACCTTGTCCAGAAGATGGAATACAAACAAGGGAATGTAGAGATAGAAATAATTGTGGAACAGTTTATAACAAACCTCCAGAAAGTCAAGCCTGCGTATATATCCCTCCCCCAACTTGTGAAGATGGTATTTTAAATCAAAATGAAATAAGAATTGATTGTGGAGGAGTTTGTCCTCCTTGTCCCACATGTTCAGATGGAATTCAAAATCAAGGTGAAACAGGAATTGATTGTGGAGGTCCATGTCCAAGAAAATGTGGAGATGTTTTAGGAATGCCCATTTTTCCTTTATGTGGAGATGGTGTTTGTCAAGGAATTGATATTTTCTTTTGTATACAAGATTGTAAAACCTCTTTAACATTAATTTTAGTTGTAATTATAGGAATATTCATTTATTTTGCTTATAGTATTAAAAATTTAAAAACATTAATAATAATATTAAAAGAAAGAAAAGAAGCACTAAGGATGCTCAAAAAAAGAGAGCTTCCCGGAATTGCAGCAATTAAAAAATTAGATTATTTAAGAGATAATATTAATGATCTATCAATTAAATCAGTAGCTACCCAATATGCAAAATCTGTTAAAACCTTCTTTTCAGTTTTCTTTTTAATTAAATATCAGTTTACATTTGAGGAATTAGAAACCGAACTTAAAAAATCCAAAATTAAAAAACAAATTGCTAATGAAATATCAAAAATATTTAAGAAAGTTTCTTTTGTTGAATTTGGAAAATATAATTTAGACAGAGAAGAATTCTTAAAAATATTTAAAACTACAAAATTTGTTATTAGTGAATTAATGGCTGCTGAACAAATAAGAATAAAAGGAACAGTTAAACCACCCAAAAATCCAATTTTAAGATTCTTTTTTAATTTAAAATTATCTTTTAAAGATCTAGATGCGGCAATCAAACAAACTAGAAAACAGCATGAAAAAGAGAAACAGATATTGAATTTAATTAAATTAACACAAAATTCAATTAAAAATAAAGATTTAACAAAATCTAAAAAATTATATAATGACCTATCAAAAATTTATGATTCTTTAACACATAGAACTAAAAAAAGATATTATAAAAATATAATAAGTTTATTTGATCAAATAAAAAAAATGAAATTAAAATATAGTAAAAAAATGTTGACTTTAGAAGATTTAGAAAATATTAAAAATTATATTAAAAGACAACTTTCTCATAACTTTAAAGATTATGAAATAAAAAGAGATCTTCTTTCAAAAGGTTGGACACAAGAACAGATAGAAACTGCTTTTAAAAAACTTAAGAAATAGTTCTATATTTAGTACTCATTAAAGTCCACTCAGCTAATAAAATAATAATTGCAATAAACATAAAATAAATTTCCATGCTAAAATCAACTTTTTGTCTTTTTAAATCAGCAATTTCATCAAAAGCAGATTTTAATTCCTCTTTACTTTCAGCTAAATAATATCTTCCACCGGTTTCCTCAGCAATATTCTTTAAACCCTCTTCATCTAGTTTAGAAATAACAGTTTCATCATAATCTAAAAAACTACCTCCTTCCTGAGTTCCTATACCAATACTATGAACCAAAACTCCATTTTCATTAATATATTCTATTGCATCCTCTAAACTTGCACCAACATTATTTTGACCATCAGTTAAAAGAATAATAATCTTAGATTTCTTTCCTTCAGAAAGTAAATTAACACCTTCTATTAAAGCTCCCCCAATCGCTGTTCCGCCAACAGTTTCTATTTCTAAATTTTCTATAGAACTCTTAACTTCATTTAAATCATTATTTAATCTTTGCTTAACAAAACTAGAACCAGCAAAACTAATTAAACCAACTCTAGTTTCAACTGGTAAAGAATCAACAAAATCAACAGCAGCTTCTTTTGCAGCACTTATCCTATTTGGATTATAATCTTGAGCTAACATGCTCCCAGAAGCATCAATAGCAATAACAAAATCATG
>Ga0272442_10004140_pt1 | contig 19954 bp, 14 predicted proteins | sample SSMForm2O_FD_200262 | JGI IMG/M metagenome (GOLD analysis project Ga0272442, IMG submission 200262) | Marine sediment archaeal communities from Little Sippewissett salt marsh, Falmouth, MA, United States - SSM-Form-2O | ecosystem: Environmental > Aquatic > Marine > Wetlands > Sediment ... | reverse complement strand
CGAGGCCTGCAATCGTCATTCCGAAGTGGCTACCCCGTGGCTTCAGTTGGCGGATTCGCATACCGCGAATAAAGACCACGACGCGGCGCGCAGTTGCCTTAGAGAGGGGCTCGGCGTCGTTGCAGAGGATCGGGAGAAGCGGTCTCTATCGGTCAAGCTGGCCCTACTGGAATTGGAGCACGGAGACAGAGCTGGCGGGATTGGGGCACTGACGGAGCTGGCTGCCCGGGATGAGAAGGAGATCCCTGCCCGGGTGATTTTGCTGAGCGCTCCCGAGATCCGGCAAGATCCGGTACTGACTGAGAAGCTGATTGCTGAATTGAAGAGGGCCGAGGGGGAGAGGGGACTGTGGTGGCGTCTGCATCAGGCCTCGTTTTGGCTGTCATCTGACGAATGGCGTGCGAAGCAGACAGAGGCAGGCGATCTCCTTCAGTACTGTATTGACACTGCACCCGATTGGCCACCGCCGGTCGTGCTGCTGGCAGGAATGTACAACAAGCTGGGCGAGTCGGCACAAGTGGAGGATATCTGCCGAAGCGGGTTAGAGGAGAATCCTTCGGCGACGGAGGTTGCCGACATACTGCTACAGTTGCTCTATCGGCAGAAGCGTTTCTCGGAGGCCCAGGAAGTATTGTCGCGACTCAGGATAAGTCCTCGTGCTGCGGATGACTGGCAGCTCCGAATCGCTCGCGGAACGGGGGATACTGTCGGTGCTATCGACACACTGAAGCTCAGGGTGAACGAGGACAACAAAGATGCCAGCGCATGGATCGAGTTGGCGCGACTGGCATATCAGGAAAGGCAAGATGTCGATGAGGCTTTCGATTACCTGAAGAAGGCCGAAGCCATTGATCCTGCCAGACGAACGCTTGTGGCGGTTAAGGTGTCAATTCTGCGTGAGGAAGCCAGGCCGGCCGACGCGCTGAAAGTCTTGAACGACTACGTGGCAGATCAGAATGACTTCGACGCCCATTGGATGAGGGCTGTGTACCTGGCGGAGGCTGGCGACCAGGAGCAGGCCGAGAGCGACTACAGAAAGCTAACGACCTTTGCAGACAAAGGTGCGGCTGGGTACGAGCTACTGGGCAATTTCTTTGCCGGCGCAGGCGAGCTGGATCAGGCTGTCGGTGCGCTCGAGGACGGTCTGAATGCGTATCCAGACAGTGTTGAGCTGCGCCAGAGGCTGATGCGGTTGCTGTTTCAACGTGGCGGTGCTGGCGATCAGAAACGGGCGAGCGAAATCCTTGGTTCCTTGCGAGAACAGCTGCCTCTGGATGCTGGACTGATGACCGTGGAGGCCGTGCAGATGCTGGCGGAACCCACGGCCGAGTCGCTCGCGAACGCCAGAGAATTGCTCAAGGAGGCGGTCAAGCTGTCGCCGAGGCAAGTCGATGCCCACCGGGCCCTCATCGGTGTGGCCATGCAACAGGGCGATTACCAGGGCGCCAGCGACTATGCGATTGGAGCTCTGGACGCAAACCGCGGCAATCCTGTGTTGCTGTCGGCCAGGGCTCGAGCGGAGCTTGCCCTTGGTTATGCTCCGACGGCAGTGAAGTTCGCCCGGGAGGCTCTCCGGGAAGATCCCAATAGTACGGAAGCCTGGAGTGTCCTTGTGGAGGGGGCGGTGCTCAGCGGAGATCGCAACATCCTTGAGCAGGCCCAGACGCTGATCGGCTCGGCAGTGAGCCGTGATCCGCACAATGAACGGCTGCTGCTTTCCAGAGCTCGCATCCTCGGAACTCTGGAGCAGCCACGCGCGGCGATCCCCGCATTGGAGGCCTACTGCCAAACAGAGGCCGGAAGCAAGAGCGTAGCGGCGTTCGTAATGGTTGCCGATCTCTATCGCGCTGCCGGTGACATGGACCTGGCTGGGCGGTGGATTGAGAAGGCCGAGCAGGTGGCCCCCCAGAATCAATCTGTGGCCCATGCCAGACTCCTTTGGCTTCTGGTGCAGGAGCGATTCGAAGAACTCGGGCAGATCAGTGCCGCTTACATTGCTGCTGAAGAGCAGGATGTGACATTGGTCCTAAGGGCCGCCTCGCTCTTACTGTCACGTGCCCCCACCGAATTGAAAAGGGAAGGTGTGAAGCTGTTTGAGCATGCTGCCAGCCTCGCGCCGACGTCGGCAGCCGCAAGCTTGGGTTTGGCTTCCGGCCTGTATCAGCTGGGGGATATGGAACGAGCGAAGAAGGTGTACCAGGAGTTGCTTAAGCGGGAACCGAACAACGTGCAAGCGCTCAATGACCTTGCCTGGATACTTCAGGAGCAAAACCAGGAGTACCAGGCTGCTCTGGAACTGGCGAATCGAGGACTGCGTCTGGCGCCTCGTGATCTGCATCTTCTGGACACGAGGGCAACGATCTACTCCAGAATGCCGGATCAGCTTGCCAACGCCAAGAGTGACTTCGAGCGACTTACTGAACTATCATTTCGCGAGCCTGCTCGGGAGGCAGGTGCACTTCTCAAGCTGGTGCGCGTGTGCGTAGGCCTTGAAGATCCTGCAGAGGCGAAGAAACATGCGGAGAGGGGCCTCGAGATCGACCGGGAGAGTGGCGTCTATACCGAAGCCGAACGAAAGGAACTCACAGAACTCCTCCTGGGCTCTGAAAACTGAGATGAGACTCTGGTTGCCGTGAGGTGTCACACTTCCATTCCCCTATTGGATGGGGGTATATGCGATCTGGTGCTAAGCGGCCGTTGATACTCCTGACCAAGTGCCTGCTACTATCATTTCCCGGCAGGTGTCGGTGTTGTGAACATTCGTGAACGGAGGCACAATGAAGAAGGCGTTCATAACCGGTATTACAGGGCAGGACGGATCATACCTGGCGGAGATGCTGCTGGCCAAGGGGTACGAGGTCTGGGGGCTGATCCGCCGCAGTGCCTCTTTCAACACCGGTCGCATCGAGCACCTGTATCAAGATCCACATGAGAACCCGAGGCTTCGGCTCGTGTACGGAGACCTGACTGACGGCAGCAACCTGACGTCGCTCATCAACGAGATTCAGCCAGACGAAGTATACAATCTGGCGGCCCAGAGTCACGTTCGCGTGAGCTTTGACATGCCGATATATACCGTGAACTCTGATGGGTTGGGTACACTCCGTTTGCTTGAGGCGGTGCGCACGTGCAAATGCCGGCCGAGGTTCTACCAGGCGTCGAGCAGTGAGATGTATGGAAAGGTCTTGGAGACCCCGCAAACGGAGAAGACGCCCTTCTATCCGAGGAGTCCGTATGCCTGCGCCAAAGTCTACAGTTTCTGGCAGACGGTCAACCACCGCGAAGCCTACGATCTTTTCGCGTGCAACGGCATCCTATTCAATCACGAATCACCGCGCAGAGGAGAAACCTTTGTTACGCGGAAGATCACCCGTGCGGCCACGCGTATCAAGCTGGGGCTCCAGGAACGACTCTACCTGGGCAACCTTGAGGCCAAGCGAGACTGGGGCTTTGCCGGGGACTATGTGGAGGCCATGTGGCTCATGCTTCAGCAGAACCAGCCGGACGATTACGTCGTGGCTACCGGAGAGACACACTCGGTTCGGGAGTTCTTGGATGAGGTGTTCGGTTATCTGGATCTGGACTGGCAGCAGTGTGTGGAGATCGACCCGAAGTACTTTCGGCCAAGCGAAGTGGACCTGTTGCTCGGCGACGCCAGCAAGGCGCGCCGCACACTTGGCTGGGAACCGAAGGTGACATTTCGGGATCTGGCAAGATTGATGACGGATGCAGACATGAAACTTGCCAGGCAAGAAAAGCTCGCGCAGGAGAATGAATCGGCGAGTGCATAGCATGTGGAGAGCGACTTGATGAGCGAGTTTTTCGAGAGAAGGAGAATCGTGGTTACCGGTGGCGCCGGCTTCCTCGGTCGCTTTGTCACTGAGGGCTTGCGAGAGAGGGGCTGTAAGGAGATTCTCGTTCCCACTATCGAAGACTACGACCTTGTCAACATGGCGGATGTCATCCGGATGTATGAGGACATGCGGCCGGACATTGTCATTCATCTTGCGGCGGTGGTAGGGGGGATTGGGGCCAATCGCGAGCACCCTGGAGAGTTTTTCTACAAGAACCTGATGATGGGAGTGCAACTGATCGAGCAGGCCAGGCTTCGCGGCACAGAGAAGTTCGTCGCCATTGGCACGATCTGTGCCTATCCGAAGCATACACCGGTGCCATTTCGCGAGGAGGACCTGTGGAATGGCTACCCGGAGGAGACGAACGCGCCTTACGGCCTGGCGAAGAAGATGCTGCTGGTTCAGTCCCAGGCCTACCGACAGGAATACGGTTTCAACTCGATCTACCTTCTGCCCGTGAATCTCTACGGCCCGGGCGACAACTTCGAGCCGGCGAGCAGCCATGTGATACCCGCCCTGATCAAGAAATGCCATGATGCGATCGATTGTGGTGCCGCGACGATCGAGTGTTGGGGCACGGGGGACGTCAGCCGGGAGTTCATCTATGCGGCCGATGCGGCCGAGGGAATCCTGCTGGCCACGGAGCATTATGATGGTTCCGAGCCCGTCAATATCGGATCCGGCTCTGAGATCAGCATCAGGGATCTGGCCGAGAAGATCGTCGCCTTGAGTGGCTTCGACGGGGAAATTCGCTGGGACCCATCACAACCCGACGGTCAACCGCGAAGATGCCTTGACGTGGCAAAGGCCAGAGACTACTTTGGCTTCGAGGCAAAGAAGACATTGGACGAAGGGCTCAAAGAGACTATCGAATGGTACAGAGCCCATCTGGCGGGAGGCAGAAAGGCGTGAAGGTAGGGGTTGTTGGTGTCGGGTACGTCGGGTTGGTGACCGCTGCTTGCTTCGCTGATTCGGGCATTGATGTCATCTGCATGGACCGCGATGCGCAGAAAGTCCAGGATCTCAACGAAGGTGTCATCCCCCTGTATGAGCCTGGCTTGAAGGAGATCGTCCAGCGGGCCCGAGCAACCGGGCGGTTGTGCTTTACGACATCCCTGAAGCAAGCGGCTGACAGCTGTCTTGTGCTCTTCATCGCTGTGGGCACGCCTAGTGCAGCCGACGGCTCAGCAGATATCTCGGCCGTCCTGAAGGTTGCCGAGGAGATTGCGGGCCTGATGAGTGGCTACCGCATTCTCGTCGCCAAGAGCACGGTTCCCGTTGGCACGCACAAGAAGGTGTCTGAGATCGTCGCGGCCAAGACGGAGCATCCCTTTGACTATGTGAGCAACCCGGAGTTCTTGAAAGAGGGTTCGGCCGTCGACGACTTCACCAAGCCGGAGCGCGTTATCATCGGTGCGACAGACCCGAAGGTGCGGGAGATCATGCGGCATCTGTATGCACCGTTCATGCGCCGCGGAAATCGTATGATCTTCATGGACCCCGCCAGTGCGGAGTTGTCCAAGTACGCGGCTAACTGCATGCTGGCGACGCGCATCTCTTTCATGAACGAACTGAGCATGTTGTGCGAGCAGGTCGGTGCTGATATCGAACTTGTTCGGGCGGGGATTGGCAGCGACTCACGAATCGGCAACGCCTTTCTGTTTGCCGGCGTGGGCTTCGGGGGCAGTTGCTTTCCGAAGGACATTCGCGCTCTCATTCGCACGGGCGACAGTCACGATTGCCCCATGAGCATTGTCAATGCCGTAAAGGACGTGAATCGTCGACAGCAGGAGCGATTTGCCAGGCAGATTATCGATTACTACCAGCCTCTGGCTAAACAGACAACGCTGGCGGTCTGGGGGCTGGCCTTCAAGGCGAGGACGGATGACATCCGTGAGTCGCCCGCCATCTTCTGTGTTGAAGAGTTCCGCAGGGCCGGCATTTCCGTAAGGGCCCACGATCCCGAAGCCGCGAAGACCGCGCAAGCGTACTTCGGCGACGAGGTGGCCTTCTGTCTGGATTGCTACGATGCGCTGGATGGGGCTGATGGTCTTGTTGTCTTGACGGATTGGCAACAATTCCGCAACCCCGACTTCGAGCGTGTAGCCCGTAGCTTGGGTCGCCCGATCATTTTCGACGGCCGCAATCTGTATGAGCCGTCGTATGTCCAGGACAAAGGGCTTGAGTATCACTGCCTCGGACGAGGGAGCTGCTGTTCCGGGAGAGACTCGGCCTCGAGGCCTGGTGTTGTCCAGAGTGAGTTTGAAGAAGGATAAAGGCTGTGTTTGTGATCAAGTCGTTTGCTGCGCCGTTGGTGTGGGTACTGTCGTCGTTGTTTCTGGGTCTGGCTCTAATGCGGTACTCGCGAAAGAAGCCACTGCCCACCATTGGTCGGTACTTGGTGTTTCTCGGAGCACTGACGCTCCTGCTCCTGAGTTTCCCTCCTTTCGCAAACGTCCTAACGTACTCTCTGGAATCCCGAGTCCCAGCCCCGACACCGAACGTTCTCTCGACGCTGGACATCATCGTCGTCCTCGGTGGCGGCGGACATCCCTCCGGTGGATTCCGCTGCGAAGCTGAATTGGCGAATCGGGCCTATCCGCGCCTGTACCATGCGGTGCGCGTCTTTCGGCGGAGTCATGCTGCAAAGCTGGCTTTCTGCGGGGGCGAGATTCGAGAAGGCAAAGAGCGAGAGGCGGACATCATGAAAGCCATGGCGATGCAATTGGGTGTCTCCGAGGACAGGATTCTGACGGAGACGAACTCTCGCAATACGATGGAAAATGCCAGTCGGTTGGTCGAACAGCTTGCCGGCCAGTCGGGCCGGCGCATCGGCCTAGTGACGACAGCGACGCACATGTTTCGCTCAGCGCGAACCTTCCGCCGGCAGTTTCCCGCCGATACGGTCGTGCCAATCCCTGTCCACCACCGCTATGATCCAGATCCCTGGCGCATCAAAGGTCTCAGGCCATCGGTCACTGCGCTCGAAGAATCCACGGCAGCGATACACGAGTGGATTGGCCTGATCTGGTATGCTATCCGGTACTGATTGGCAGCCGGTTGTGGCTGTAGGCTCGGGGTGTGGCGCAGATGGCGGGCCCTGGAACGTCGATTTCCTGGAGGCAGGGCTTGTCCTTCAAAATGGCGTTGGCGTCGTCCAGGCCACGAAGGCGCTGGGCTACGAGAGCAGGGGATGCGTCACTGGGCCGGCTCTGATGCTCAATGCCTGCGATTGGGGGCGCGAACGTACAGCCCGCCATCTCGGGCCCTTCGACCGGAAGAACAGGAACATGCTGCGACTGAAGGATCTCAAGCAGAAACAGCAGACCGCCCCGACTTCCGATAACCAGCCGCTCCCTTAAGGGGACCAGGGCTGGGAAGGATGACCCCAGACCGTCAACCAGAGTGAGAGCTACAACAAAATGTGCGAAAGACCCTTTACACTATCGATGAAATGATGACAATGGATATCGGAAGAGACGCTGAACATCATTCTGCAAGAACTCAAAGGTAAGATTTCGGTCGCTGAGCTATGCAACCGGCACCGGATCAATCAGCTATGAAGGAGAATGACCCACTCGTCAGATCCAACTGGCGTCTAAGGGCCAAACGCACCGGCAGGAAGTGCACACTCCGGACCAAACGCTCCAGTCAGATTTGCCGCTACCATCATGTCTGATATCCTTGGTATCTCGGCGTTTTATCACGACTCTGCAGCCGCACTTGTGCGTGATGGCCAGATCGTTGCCGCTGCGCAAGAAGAGCGATTCAGTCGCCGCAAGCATGACTATCGTTTCCCTGAGCGGGCGATTGAGTACTGCCTGGCTGAGGGAGGGATTGATGCCTGCGAACTGGACCATGTGGTATTCTACGACAAGCCCTTGCTGAAGTTTGACCGGCTGCTTGAGACCTATTTGGCGTACGCGCCGGTGGGTCTGCGCAGTTTCTTGAAAGCGATGCCGCTGTGGCTCAGGCAAAAGCTGCACCTGCCGCGCGAGATGGACAAGGGCCTCGGCGGTCGGTACAAGGGCCGGTATGTCTTCACCAGTCATCACGAATCGCACGCGGCCAGCGCGTTTTTCCCCTCGCCGTTTGAGGAGGCGGCTATTATCACGATGGATGGTGCGGGTGAATGGGCCACGGGCGCCTATGGCGTCGGCAGAGGCAATCGGATCGAGCTTTCGCACGAGCTGCGGTTCCCGCATTCGTTGGGGCTGCTCTATTCGGCTTTCACCTACTTCACTGGCTTCAAGGTCAACAGCGGGGAGTACAAGCTGATGGGTCTGGCCCCTTACGGTCAGCCGATCTACAAGGATCTGATGCTTGAGAAGCTCCTCGACTTGAAGGCTGACGGTTCGTTTCGCATGGACATGAGCTATTTCAACTACTGCCAGGGCCTGACAATGACCGGGCGAAAGATGGATCAGTTGTTCGGCGGACCGCCCCGTCTCCCGGAATCACCGCTGACACAGCGAGAGATGGATATCGCGGCAAGCGTCCAGGCCGTTACCGAGGAGATCATTCTTCGGATGGTTCGCCACGTTGCGACTGAGACGAAGATGGACAATCTGGTCATGGCCGGTGGCGTGGCGCTGAACTGCGTGGCCAACGGCAAGGCGCTGCGTGATGGAGCGTTCAGGAACATCTGGATTCAGCCGGCCGCTGGCGACGCCGGTGGAGCGCTAGGGGCGGCGCTGTTCGTGTGGCATCAGCTCCTCGGCAATGACCGACGCCCCGATGGTGTGCACGACTCTCAGGCTGGTTCCCTGTTGGGACCAGCGTTCAGTGACGACGAAATCCGCGGTTTTCTTGACGGTGTCAGTGCGATCTATGAACACTACGACAATGAAGATGATCTAGTAGAGGCCATCGTCGAGCAGATCGCGTCGGAGAGAGTGGTCGGCCATATGGACGGGCGGATGGAGTTTGGCCCGCGGGCTCTGGGTAGCCGGTCCATTCTTGGCGATGCGCGCTCACCGCGAATGCAGTCTGTGATGAACCTGAAGATCAAGTTTCGCGAGTCGTTTCGGCCTTTTGCACCGAGCGTATTGCGGGAGCACGTTCACGAGTGGTTCAAAATGCGCGACTGTGAAGACAGCCCGTACATGCTGCTAGTGGCGCCAGTTCAGGAGGGAAAGCGGCTCAATGGAGAAGCCGCAAAGGGGCTGCAGGGCATTGACCGGCTCCTCAAGGTTGAGCGTTCGCAGGTGCCAGCCGTAACTCATGTGGACTACTCGGCCCGCGTTCAGACCGTAGACGCTCGACGGCACGGGCGGTACTACATGATCTTGAAGCGTTTTCACGCGAAAACCGGCTGTCCGATGGTCATCAACACGAGCTTCAACATTCGCGGCGAGCCCATCGTCTGTACGCCGGAGAACGCCTACCGGTGCTTTCTGGCCACGAATATGGATGTGCTCGTACTGGGCGGTTTTCTGCTCAAAAAGGACCAGCAGCCTCAGGGGACCTCGCACGAAATCGATACATACCTGTCGCAGTTTGAGTTGGATTGAGGATTCGAAGGTGTATATATGGCTCTCTTGGCGATAGACTGGCGACCCTCGGCGAAGCAGCTACGCACCTTCGGTGTGGTCGCGTCGGTATTTGCGGCCGGTGTCGGCATCTGGGTCTTCATGGCAGGCTCCTTCGTGGGGTTCGCTCTTACGGAATCAACGGTGCAGTTGCTTGCCTATACGTTCTGGGGTGTCAGCGCCTTGTGTCTAGCCATGGCGATGGCAACCCCCAAGGGCCTTAGGCCGCTGTATGTAGTGCTCAACGCAGTGACGCTACCGATTGGCTTTGTTGTTTCGTTTCTGATTCTGTCCGGGCTGTTCTATCTACTGTTCACGCCCGTGTCGATTGTCTTCCGCCTGCTTGGTCGTGATGCGCTACAGCGGAAGTTCGATGCCCAGGCTGATAGCTACTGGGTGCCGTGCGAGAGGCAGAAGGGCAAGAGCGGATACTTCAGGCAGTTCTAGTGGTGCTGTGTTGGGAATACCCTTCCGCGACTGAGGTGGCGCGGGGGGGAAAGGAGATCGCTTCCATGATGCACAAGGATGACCATGACACCAACGAATTCGTGGCGGAGTCGCAGGTTCAGAGGGCTGGCTTGGCCCGTGAATTCCTGGATTTCGTTCGACATAACAAGAAATGGTGGCTGATCCCGATACTGGTTGTCTTCCTTTTCGTGGGTCTGCTGGTGATCCTCGGTGCCACTGGGACTGCTCCGTTCATCTACGCCCTTTTCTGATCCCTCAGCGCGTAAGCCTGTGTTGCTGGCAAGAGCCGCGGCCGTGTCATCCACCATCATGCCCGGAATCTGGGCTACAACCGCACGAATCATGAACGTATTTAGGTGATATGAGATGAAAGCACTGGTTACTGGTGGCGCCGGATCGATCGGCTCGCATCTGACAGAACGATTGCTTGCCAATGGCGATGAGGTTGTCATTATTGACAATCTCACTACGGGTCGGTTGGAAAACATGGCGACCTTTAGGGACAACGCAAGGCTCCAGTTCGTCAAGGGGGATATCCAGGACGCGACCCTGATACAATTGCTGACGTCGCAATGTGACGTGGTATTCCACCTTGCAGCGGCGGTTGGTGTGCAACTGATTGCAGACGATCCCGTCCGTACCATCGAGACAAACATCGCAGGCACGGAGACTGTCCTCGGGGCGGCGAACAAATTTGGCCGTCGAGTTCTCCTGGCTTCGAGCAGCGAGGTCTATGGCAAGAGCGAGAAGATTCCGTTCGACGAGGACGATGATTTTGTCTTGGGTGGCACGGCCTTTTCGCGTTGGGCCTATGCGTGCAGCAAGGCGATCGATGAGTTCCTGGGGCAGGCGTTTCACCAGCAATACGGTCTGGGCGTGGTATCGGCACGGTTCTTCAACACTATTGGGCCTCGACAGACGGGTCGTTATGGCATGGTTGTGCCGCGATTTGTGCAATGGGCTCTCAATGACGAACCCATCCAGATCTACGGGACGGGCGAGCAGACTCGCTGCTTCTGCTATGTGGAGGACTTGGTGGACGCCGTCATTGGGCTGATGAACTGCGACGGGGCTGCCGGGCGCGTCTTCAACATTGGCTCGTCGGAGGAAATGAGCATCGAGGCTCTTGCCGACAAGATCATCGAGCTGACGGGAAGTCGCAGCGAAAAGCTGTTTGTGCCCTATGATGTCGCCTACGGTCGACCCATCGAGGACATGATGCGCCGCGTGCCCAGCCTCGAGCGAATCCGCAAGACCATTGGCTGGCAGCCTAAGACAGACATGGACGAGACACTGAAGATCATCATCCAGCACTATTCGGCGCAGCCAGGTTGTTGAAGTGCTCCACGCACGCGCTCGGAGTATAGGCTCGAGGATTTGCCCGACTGCCACCGCGAAAACGAGTGAGGAACTCGCCTTGAATAGCTAAAACTGCGGCTCGCCAGATCCAACCACACTGCGCTAACACACTGAAGCCTGCCCCTCTTGGGTGGGCTTTTCTCGTTGTCCCGGTTCGCGGGCCGGCGGCCTCAGGGATCGTGCAGATCATCGCCGGCATGTGGCCTGTCAGATCACTCCTCCAACAGGGGCCCATCCGAATGCCATTCCACTCGGCAGAAATCCGGAACGGTTCTCAGCAGATAACGCTCTTCCTTGCTTACCCTTGGTGCGGTGAGAGCTGGTTCGAGAGTGCCTGCGTAAACGGTCATATGTGAACGCCGTTCGCTTTGACATCGGTTAATCGTCATCTTCAGATTCAGCGTCTCGCCATCGTGGAACTGGATCTGTAGATTGATGACGCTTCCCAGGGTCAGGTCCACCGGGCACTCGTCCTTCTTGCCTTCCCATCGGAGCACGATTCCCCGTTGAGACAGGTTAATTACCCGAAACTTGCTATTGACGATCTTGGGAACCAGAGTCGGCGGATAAACGATCCTGAAGAACTGCCGCCTTTCGACCCTCCTTCTCTGCCTCTGGCGTCTCTGGCCTTCCCTGTCGCCACCCCGCACCCCCGTGTCCTGCCTTCTGTCGTCCTTTCGCCGCTCATCTCCTCTCCTATCCCCCGAAGACACTGCTCTCATGATGCGCACTCCCGCTACCCCAACTGCTCTTTTGAGCCCTGCCAGAAGGCACGACACACGTCCCCTCACAGAGTAGGCGGTTCTCAATAGCTCGATGTGGATGCAAAAACGGGACATCTTGAGAATTGTCTGCCGGCAATTTCACGCGATAGTCCCGCCTGGAAGCCTTCGCGTGCATTTCTCCCTCCAGTCAGGTAGGCTATGGGGCATAGTTTGCAGGAGGTGTAGTCAAGAACGAGATGGTGGCCAGCAGGAGGATACAGATATGACACAGCCTGCACGTCTGGCCGAACAGGCTCACACGCGGCGCTGGTTCATGCAGGCTGCCGGTGCGGCGGGACTTTCAGTGCTCCTGGATAAGCCGAATTGGGGTCATGCCCAGGTTCGGCACAAGCCCAATATCATCCTCTGCATGGCGGACGATTTGGGCTGGGGCGACACCCGCTACAACGGTCATGCTGTTCTCAAGACGCCGAACCTGGACGCCATGGCCGCGGCAGGGGTTCGCTTCGACCGATTCTATTCCGGGGCACCCGTCTGTTCGCCGACGCGCGGAGCCTGTGTTACGGGCCGGCATCCGTTCCGATACGGGATCTACCACGCTAACACTGGGCATATCACGAGAGACGAGATTACCCTTGCCGAGGTCCTGAAGCGGCATGGCTACGCGACGGGACACTTCGGCAAGTGGCATCTGGGGACGCTGACGAAGGACATCAAGGACGGCCGGCGAGGCGGAAGGCAGAACCAGCACTATTCGCCTCCCTGGGAAAACGGATTTGACGAATGCTTCGCCACGGAGCAGGCGGTGCCGACCTGGAACCCGACACAGGACCAACCGTTCGAAACCAAGTACTGGGTGGGGCCTGGCCGCTGGGCGAAAGAGAATCTGGACGGCGACGATTCGCGCGTCATCATGGATCGAGCAGTGCCGTTCATCCGCAAGGCCGTGAAGGCGGACAAGCCGTTTCTGGCGATCATCTGGTTCCACGCGCCGCATTCGCGCGTGGTCGCCGGACCCCGATACCGGGCCATGTATCCCGATCAGGATGAGAATCATCAGCACTACTATGGCTGCATCACCGCGATGGATGAACAGGTGGGGCGTCTGCGCTCGGAACTGAAAGCTCTGGATGTGGCGGACACGACAATGTTCTGGTTCTGTAGCGACAACGGGCCGGCCGGTAGGGGAGGAGGCACGAGGCAGATGCCAGGGGGACGTCAGCAGGGTTCGGCCGGCCCCTTCCGCGGTCGCAAGGGTAGCCTGTATGAAGGTGGGGTGCGCGTGCCGGGCATACTCATTTGGCCGGAGAGGGTCAAGCATCCACGCGTGGTGGATATCCCGTGTGTCACCAGCGATTACTTTCCCACGATTCTCGATGTCCTGGGCTATCAACTCCCAGAGACAGAGGCGCGACCCTACGATGGTGTCAGCCTTCTGCCGCTGATCGAGAGCAGGGTGGACTGCCGCGCTCGCCCCATTGGCTTTGAGTCGAACAAGCAGTTGTCACTGGTCGATGATCGATACAAGCTCTACAGTGCCGATGGAGGCAAGACATTCGAACTGTACGATTTGATTGTCGATCCGGGTGAGAAGAGAGATCTGGCCGGCGAGAAACCTGAGGTTGTGGCTTCGATGGCGCGTACCCTCCAGGCTTGGCGTGCCTCCTGCAAGGCCAGCAACAGGGGCGACGACTACCGATAGAGAACATGGCAATGCAGGGGGCGGAGCGAGAACACCCTGGCGAATGGGCCCGGGGTTTGTTACAACATCAGTGCTGTCCGACGCACGAAAATGGGGTCGCCACGGCGCGGCCGGTTCGACTAGGGAGGTGCATTCATGGGTCTAGATCGCCGTCGGTTCCTTGAGTTGGCCGCCTGTGCTGGGCCCGCAGGCGTTATCTTGGGCTGCGCCGGTGTGCAGAAGAAGCAGGGCCGTGCCAAAGGCGCATCCGGGATTGATGGCGATCGACTGGAGGCCGTGGCGCGCCGACCCGTCCTGAATCTGGCTGGCCTGGATACTCCGATTGTGATCGACTCTATCCGACTGCTCAGGAAAGATCAGGAGTTCTACGTTCACGTTCGGTCCAGGGAAGGCGCCGAAGGCATCGCGGTGACCAACAGTCGCGTGCCTTTGTTGCATCCCATACTGAATCAGAGGGTGATTCCCTACTTCATCGGCAAGGACGCTCGCGACCTGGAGGAGCACCTCTTCGGCGTGTACCGCCATGGGAGCAACTACAAGCTCCAGGGGCTGGCTTTTTGGTGTCCCGTTGCCTGGGTGGAGTTCGCCATTCTGGACATGCTGGGCAGGGTGGCGGGCAAGTCTATCGGCGAGTTGTTCGGGCCCGTGATTCGGCGCGAGGTTCCTTTCTATGTCGCCAGCGGCCGGCGTGACACAACGCCTGCTGAAGAAGTCGCGTATCTCCAGGGACTCCTTGAGGAGACCGGTGCCCGCGCCGTGAAGTTCCGAGTAGGGGGGCGCATGAGTCGCAATGCCGACGCCTTGCCTGGACGGACCGAAGGGCTGATCCAGCTTTCGCGCAAGGTTTTGGGGGACGGTATTGCCATCCATGCCGATTCGAACAGTTCATACGATCCGCCCAAGGCGATTGAGGTCGGGCGGATGCTGGAAGACATCAGTGTGGTTTACTTCGAGGAGCCCTGCCCATTCGATCATCTGGAGGATACGAAGCGTGTCACGGATGCGCTGACGATCCCGGTGGCCGGTGGCGAGCAGGAGTTCAGCCAGCGACGGTTTCGCTGGGCGATTGAGAATCGCGGCGTGGATATCGTCCAGCCCGATCTCCAATACTACGGCGGCCTGATTCGCAGCACGCGCGTCGCTCGCATGGCGGACCTGGCGGGCATGGCGACAACCGTCCACATCTCCGGCGGCTTCGGGTTCGTCTACATGCTGCACTTCGCCTCGTACACGCGGGACATCGGGCAGTACCAGGAATACAAGCGCAACATCGAGCGGTATCGAGATTGGTTCGATCCGCCCCTGACGATCACGAACGCCAGCCTGCTCGTCCCTTCGGGGCTGGGTGTGGGTATCAGGAACATCGCCGATGTGCTCGAAGGCGCCGAACGGGTCCAATGAAAGAGAGCGTTAGGAGTCAAGTTATGAGATCGCGTCAGTTGTTGTCGAGACGAGAGTTTCTGCGGACCAGCGCGCTTGTTGCAGGCAGTGGCCTGTTAGCGGCGGGCCGTGGTTGGGCGACGTCAGGCGGAAGCGAGAAGCGCCCGAACATTCTCTGGATCACGTGTGAGGACACGGGGCCTGAACTGGGTTGCTATGGCGACGAATATGCGGTGACGCCAAATCTCGATGCGTTTGCGGCCAAGGCGATGCGCTATCGCGTGGCCTGGTCGACGGCGCCGGTCTGCGCCCCGGCGCGGACGACGATCATCAGCGGGGTTTATCCTCCCAGTACGGGATCGGAGCACATGCGCAGCGAGGTGAAGATGCCCGATTTCATGCGCATGTATCCTCAGATCCTGCGTGAGGCGGGCTACTACTGCACCAACAACAGCAAGGAAGACTACAACCTGACCAAGCCGGGCAAGGTCTGGGATGAATCGTCGCGCAAGGGCCATTGGAAGAACCGTGGTGAAGGGCAGCCCTTCTTTTCGATTTTCAATACCACCGTTAGCCACGAGAGCCAGCTTCGCAAACGGCCGCATACGCTCAAGCACGACATGGCCAAGGCGCCTGTTCCCGCTTACCATCCCGATACGCCGGAGGTGCGCCACGACTGGGCCCAGTACTACGACAAGGTCACGGAGATGGACACGCAGGCCGGGAAGTGCCTCAGGGAGCTTGAAGAGGCCGGACTGATGGACGACACAGTCATCTTCTTCTATGGCGACCATGGCTCGGGGATGCCGCGGAGCAAACGCTGGCCCTACAATTCCGGCCTGCATGTGGCTATGATTGTGTACGTGCCCGAGAAGTTCAAGCATCTGGCGCCGAAGGAATACGAAACGGGCGGGTGGTCTGATCGTCTGGTGGGTTTCATCGACTTGGCGCCGACGCTCCTGAGTATTGTAGGGATCGAGCCCCCCGAATGGATGCAGGGCCACGCGTTCCTGGGCCAATACGAAGCGCCGGCGCAACCCCACATCTTCGGCTTCCGGGGCCGCATGGATGAACGCTACGATTTGGTGCGGTCCGTACGCAACCAGCGCTACATCTACATTCGCCAGTACATGCCGCATCTGATCTACGGCCAATACATCAGCTACATGTTCCAAACGCCAACCACCCAGGTGTGGAAAAGGCTTTACGACGAGGGGAAACTGAACGAAGCGCAGCGGCGGTTCTGGGAACGCAAGGCGCCGGAAGAACTCTACGATCTGCAGGACGATCCCAGTGAGGTGAAAAACCTGGTCGATTCACCGGCGCATCAGGCTGTGCTCAAGGAACTGCGCAGGGCTTTGCGCGAGCATACGCTGCGCATTCGCGACGTCGGTTTCCTGAGTGAAGCCCAGATGCACAGCCGTTCGGCCGGGACCACAATGTATGAGATGGGGCACGACCCGGCCAAGTACCCGCTCGAACGGATCCTGGACATGGCGGACGTCGCTTCGCTGATGAAACCTCGGACCCTTGGGAAACTAAAGGAAGGTTTGAAAGACGACGACAGCGGGGTCCGTTACTGGGCAGCGATGGGACTGCTGATGCGGGGCGAGGAGGCTCTTCGCGGAGCCCGCAAGGACCTGCGGGCGGCCTTGGGGGACCAGTCGCCAACGGTGCGCATCATCGCAGCGCGGGCCTTGGGCGAGTACGGCAACAAGGCCGATCTGAAACTGGTTTTGCCCGTGCTCGAGGAGCTGGCGCCCCCGGACACGAATGGGGCCTACGTGTCCATTTTGGATCTAAACGCAATTGCTGCACTGGGCGAGAAGGCCGCGCCATTGATGGAAACGATCAAGAACATGCCGACGAAAGACCCCGCCGCCGTGGGGCGGGCAAACAGCTACGTCGGGCGTCTGGTCCAGAGCTTGGTCAAGGCGGACGGCGGGAAGTGAACCATTTGTGAAGGATGGAAAGAACATGGGTATGCATCAGGACAACTTGACGCGTCGCGCTTTCATACGCGGCGCCGGGATCGGGGCGGCGGCGCTTGTTTGCCCGGGGCTCCTCGATGCTGCGACTGCCAAGGACACCCGGCCCAACGTTGTTCTCATCATCACGGACGACCAGGGCTACGGAGACGTGGGCGCCCACGGCAATACGATGATCCACACGCCTCACATGGACACTCTTTGGTCGCAGAGCGTGCGTCTGACCAACTTCCACGTCGATCCGACGTGCGCCCCGACGCGCTCGGCCTTGATGTCAGGGCGATACTCCAATCGCACTGGCATCTGGCACACCATCATGGGACGGTCCCTGATGGACCCTCGCGAAGTCACACTGGCCGAGGCATTCAAAGCGAACGGCTACCGCACGGGCATGTTCGGCAAGTGGCACCTGGGCGACAATTATCCCTTGCGGCCCGAGGATCAGGGTTTCGACTACGTGGTGCGGCACGGCGGCGGGGGAGTCGGGCAGGGGCCCGACTTCTGGGGCAACGACTACTTCGACGACACATACTGGCGCAATGGCGTGCCCGAGAAGTTTGAGGGCTACTGCACCGATGTGTGGTTTCGCGAGAGCATTCGCTTCATCGAACGCAACCGCAAGCGTCCTTTCTTCTGCTATATTTCGACCAACGCTCCGCATGGCCCACTCAACGTGGACCCGAAGTACGCCAAACCGTATATTGAGAAGGGCGTCCCGGAGAACATGGCCAAGTTCTACGGCATGATCGAGAACATCGACGAGAACCTCGGTGTCCTGCGCCGGCGCCTCGAGGATTGGGACCTGTCCAATGACACAATACTGATCTTCATGACTGACAACGGTACGGCCAGCGGTGTCGCCCGCCGGGCCGGCGCAGGCCAGTGGAAGGGTTTCAACGATGGCATGCGAGGTCAGAAGGGCTCAGAGTATGATGGAGGCCACCGCGTACCACTCTTCATTCACTGGCCGGACGGCAATCTCGACAAGGGGCGAGATGCCGACCAGCTTTGCGCACATATCGATGTCTTGCCAACGCTTGTAGGACTGTGTGGACTCGAACGTCCGGATGGGCCTGCTATCGACGGAACCTCGTTGGTGCCGATGATCCTTGGCGGCAAGCAGTCGTTGCGGGATCGCACTCTGTTCGTCCATTCTCAACGAATCGCTCATCCGGAGAAATGGCGCAAGACGGCCGTGATGACCGAGCGGTGGCGGCTGGTCAATGGCAAGGAACTCTACGACATCCAGAGGGACCCGGGGCAGAAGACCGACATCGCCGGCGAGCATCCCGACGTCATGCGCGAGCTCAGCGCGGCCTACGAAAAATGGTGGGAGAGCCTCAAGCCGACCTTCTCGGAGTACGTCCGAATCGGCCTTGGTTCAGATGCGGACAACCCGACCCGCTTGATGTCCCACGACTGGCTGGTGGAGGACCAGAGAGATTCGGCGTGGCACCAGGGCAACGTCCAGCGGGGGCACCTCGCCAGCGGGCCCTGGGCCGTGCAGATAACCCGTGACGGGCGGTACCGCTTCGATCTGTGCCGCTGGCCCAGGCATCTCGAGCAGGCCATGGAATGCAAGCACGCCCGCCTGCGCATCGGAGACGTCGACGTCGACAAGGATATTCCACTCAATGCGACCCACGCTCGCTTCGAGCTTGATCTGAAAGCCGGTCCGGCCATGCTGCAGACGTGGCTGACGAACGCGCAGGATCAACAACACGGCGCCTATTTCGTGTGGGTTGAGCGACTCTAGATTCAGATTACAGGGGCAGAACCAGAGAAGACGAGGTGAAAAGGCAATGACCAGCAGGCAGACAACGCGCAGGGATTTCGTGAAGACGATGGGACTGACACTGGTGGCCGGGCCGGGTCTGGTGCGCTCGAATCGTGCCTCCGGGGCGGCCGGCAAGCAGCTCAAGAATGTGATCTTCATCCTCAGCGACGACCATCGCTACGATTTCATGAGCTTCCTAAATACTCCCGCGTTTCTCAAGACGCCCAACATGGACCGGATGGCACGCGACGGGGCGTATCTGAAGTACGCGACCGTTTCGACGGCCCTCTGCTCGCCGAGCCGGGCCTCCATCTTAACAGGCCAGTATGCGCACAAGCACGGCGTCGTCGACAACAACACACTGGTGCCGAAGGGCACGGAGTTCTTCCCGCGATATCTGCAGAAGGCCGGCTACCAGACGGCGTTCATGGGCAAGTGGCACATGGGCGGTTCCACGGACGCGCCGCGGCCCGGTTTCGACAAATGGATCAGCTTCCGTGGGCAGGGCGTCTACTTCGATCCCGTGCTCAACATCGATGGCAAGAAGGTCACGCGTGAAGGACACATCTCCGACATCCTCACCGAGTACGCCCTCAACTGGCTGCGCAATGAGCGCAATCCAGAGAAGCCCTATTTTCTGTATCTTTCCCACAAGGCCGTCCACGCCATGTTCGAGCCGGCCAAGCGGCACCTCAACCGCTACGAGGATGTCGAGCTGAAGTACCCGGACACGATGGCCTACAGCGAAGAGAACTACAAGGGCAAACCGGATTGGGTCAAGGCCCAGCGCAATAGCTGGCACGGCGTCGATTACATGTACCATGGGCAGATGGATTTCGATACGTTCTACAAGCGATACTGCGAGACGCTGCTGAGCGTCGACGACAGCATCGGCAAGGTCCTGGACTACGTCGATGAATCGGAGAAGGGCTCGACACTCGTCATGTACATGGGCGACAATGGATTCTCCTTTGGCGAGCATGGCCTGATTGACAAGCGACAGATGTACGAGTCCTCGATGCGGGTCCCCATGCTGGCCTATGCGCCGGGGACGATCAGGCCGGGAACGGTAATCGAGGAACTGATCCAGAACATCGACGTGGGCCCGACGGTGCTGGAGGTCGCTGGCCTCCGCACGCCTGATCACATGAATGGAAGGTCGTTCCTGCG
>Ga0272442_10004139_pt1 | contig 19956 bp, 24 predicted proteins | sample SSMForm2O_FD_200262 | JGI IMG/M metagenome (GOLD analysis project Ga0272442, IMG submission 200262) | Marine sediment archaeal communities from Little Sippewissett salt marsh, Falmouth, MA, United States - SSM-Form-2O | ecosystem: Environmental > Aquatic > Marine > Wetlands > Sediment ... | reverse complement strand
ATGCTTATATAACAAAAAAATGGACAACAAAAGAAAATGCACAAAGAACTGCAAATCTACATAGAAAAAAAAAGGCATTTAAAACTTGGAAAAATGTCAGAATAGTAAAGAAGTAAATGGTGTAAACATAAATTAAATATGAATTTGAATGAATGTGGTAGTTGTTGGTGTTAAGGTGGAAAGATGAAAGATGAAGTATTTGGTGTTGGTATTACGACCTTTTTACTATATCTTTCATCCCACAATCAATAAAGTAAATGGTGTAAACTTATGTGTTTGAGATGGCTATCGGATTGGTTGGACAACTGGAGTTATATGAGTGTTCCAACTAATTTTGAAGAATGGAAAAAGAAAAAAGATAAAGGTAAACTTTAATGGTGTAAACAAAAGGTGAATAAAATGCCAAGCAAAAGATATATAAAAGCAAAAAAAGGGTTAGAAAAAAGGGAAAAAGAAAGAAAAAAAAAGCACGAAGAATTTATGAAACCAATTCGTAAAAGGGCAAAAATGTTACGTAAACGACAAAAAAACTAAATAAAAGAGGCAAGAAAATGAAAGAATGTATGTTTGATGGAAATAAGCCTGGCGGTTGCCCTTTTTGGAATCATGGTTGTATCGAGCATGATTTAGATAAATGTAAATTAAAAAGGCGATAAAATGAAGGAAAAAAGAGAAAACAAAGTTATAATTCATGTCTGGAAATCCATGTTTTTGAATTATTACGAAGATTATGTTGGGGAAGATGAAGATATAAGAGATATGGCTGAAACTGCTTGTATGCTGATCCCAAAATTTTTAAATGATTTCGGTTTGAAGTGTTTAAAAATTACAAGGGTTGATTTCTATAATTGGAATATAGATTGGAAGGAATTTAAAACATATATGGATTTAAATCATCCATATTTAAAAGTAGATATATTTAGCAGCCAGATAGATGAAATAAGGTGAAAAAATGAAGCGAATGAAATGCCCAAATTGTGGAAAAACCAGAATGGTAATAGAATCATTGAATGTGAAAAGGATATGCCCACATTGCGGAGCTGATCTAATATGATATGCCCACGATGTGGATCCAGGCGGGTTAAGCAAAAAATGGTTTATGTCAATGCCCCTCATCAAGCATTGGCTTGGGTTTGCTCCGAGTGCGACCATAAATGGTGAACACTTTACTCCGAGAAGTGAACACTTAGTGAAGGCTTTGTGAAGGCTTTGTGAACACTTTTCTCCTGGAGTGAACACTTTTTGCTTATATTTTGCTTTTTTTATTTTAATAAGGGCAATAAAATTATACCTTTGGTATTAAAACAATGTATCTTATATAATATATATTGATTCTTATTTATCTTTTATCTAATAAAAAACGTATATAATATAGGTGTTCACTAGTGTTCACTTCTCGAAGAAAAGTGTTCACTAAAGCCTTCACTAAGTGTTCACCAAGTGTTCACTATTTTTGACTTTAGAAACGCTTATATAATGTCTATTGTATGTCGGATGTATGTCTAAAAAGATGGAAAATAGGAAAACAATAAGGATCACTTCCAGACATCGCAAGCAACTAAAAAAATTAATGAATACTGGAAAATGGTTGCACGAAGCAAGTTTGATCCGCCAAGCTCTTGGTATTGGCCTGGATCAGCTGGAAAAAGATCTAGGAAAAGGTGGTGAATAGTGTTAAGGGAAATAGAAATAGAAAAACCGTTACCTTTTGAAGCAAGTAAAAATGTGAAAGTAACAGCTCAACAGCATGAAATCGAAGAAATCATACTCCGTCAAAGGATGTATATCAAAAGAGCTGGTGTTTGGTATCAATATGAATATCAAATTTTAGGAAAAATAAATATTAAGGAGAAAGAAGAAAATGACACAAATAAATTTTGAAGATATAGAATGGGAAAAGGATCACGATGAAGAAGCAGAAGTAGTCAAGCTAGAAGTTGGTGATAGCATCGAAGGTTTATATTTGGATAAGATTGAAAGTAAAAAATATGAATGTATGTGTTATAAAATCAAAGAGCATGATAATCCAATACCAAAAGTAATTTTATCAACTACAGTGTTGGAAAAAATGATGGAAAGCAAATCAATCGGAGATCTTGTAAAAATAAAAAGAATTGAGGATGGGACTAACCAGGCTGGCCAGAAATATTCACGTTGGGAAACATATCATGTAAAACTACCAGATGCAACAAAGGCGAAGAAAAATGAAGCTACCAGTTAAAAAAGAGTTTTTTGACAAAATGAAGGATGATGCCAAGACTGTAGACTTTCGGGATGCACATATCACTTTCATTTGTGAAGAAACCGGTGAGAAGCTGACCAGATCTGTTCATGCAGTATTTATTATCCCAAGATTACAACTACCTGTTGAAATATGTGATAGGAAGGATTTATTCACAGACGATAGACAGATTGGATTTATTTTGGGAGAATATAATGAACCGAAGAACTAAAAGATTTATTAAAGGTTGTATTTTTGGCTTTCTTTTAGGTTTTGGATCTGCAAGAGCAGCATCAACTGGTAATGTGCTTTGGCTTGTTTTTATTTTACCTTTCATCTTTTTTATTAGAATTGAAATTAAACAATATCTCAAATATAGAAAAGATGTCAAAGAATTTAAGAACAAACAAGAAGCATATTAAAACATCTAAATGTATACAGTATTGTGATGTAGGTTGTAGCACACATCTTTCCCATCCTGTGATCCCTTACAACCTTCATCACGATACTTTAAATATTTTATAATGCATTAATGTATTGGGCAATAGGATGCAAAAAGAAAAATGCCCTATATGTAAAAATGTATTAAAACATAATGGGGAACATTGGCAATGCAAAAAATGCGGAGCTGTCGTAAATTTTTATAATTAGGTGATATTATGAAAAATGCAAAAAGAACATTTATCGCATTTTGTATTTTATATGGCTATATTCAAGGCTGTTACTACGGATCTATAGTAAATTTAATCATTTCAAACTAAAAGCTAAGGTCTTACTATAGGATTTTTAACAGAAGGACAACAGATAGAATTTTTATTTACCGAAATACTTATATTTGGTTTTAGTATGTTAGTTTTTGATGTGGGATTTTGAGGATTGTATTCACAAAGACAAAGACGGTAAATGTTGCTTATATCGCCCAGCTTGTTTTAATGTAAAAAATGAACCATGTAAATATTTCAAAAACAAATATGGGTGGCAAAAGTGACTAAATCACTAATTTTGAAAGGAAATACCCGGATCTTCAGGCCAAAAGAGATAGATCTGCTCATTCAAAACATTCCAAAACAAGAATATAAAGATAAGTTTGAAACACTTCTTTACACTGGGGCACGATATGCAGAGATGAAATGGCTCTATAAGCATCCGAAGGCCTTTGATGGAAAAACAATCAAGATCCCGACCAATCTATTCAAACCAAAAGCAATTCACTCAGAGAGGTATATTAGATTAAATCTTCATGGACAAAGAGCTGTAGGATATTTTCTACGCGGATCTAAGAATCTGCCAGCTGATTATGTAACTTGGCGTTCAAATCTCCGAAGATGGTGTGGGATGGCAGATATTGATCCAACAGGTGTTGGTGCAAAAGCTACACGAAAAACCTGGGAGTCATGGCTTGTATCACAATATACTAAACAACTTGAGTATATTTTTCTTAGTCAAGGGCATAGCTCTCTTACAGCTTTAAAATTTTATCTTATGTTACCATTTGATGAAGAAGATATGAGTCGAATGAAATATTATACGGATGGGTGGATATGAAAATAAAGAAAAAATATCAAAGATTATATAACATGTCTTTAGAAAAAAAAGAAAAAATTGGGCTGGATTTATTAAAACAAGTTATAGAAGAAAAAAGATCAGATCTACCGCTTATAATAAATTTTAGTGGCGGTAAAGACAGCCTTATATGTTTATCAATGGCAATGAAAGTTTATGATAATGTTGAATGCTGTTATGCAGATGGGGGATTTGAACTCCCTGAAACATTGCCATATATCAAGAAACGATGTAAAGAGTTTGGTGTCAAGCTCCATGTTGCAAAAGCGGGTGAAGTAACCATATCGCATCGCATCCCTGGACCATTGGCTGGTTGTCAAACTTTAAAGGATTTTATTTTAAATTATGAATACTGGCCAGTAGCTGGAAATCGATGGTGTAGTATTTGGTTAAAACAAAGAGTAATGAAAGCATATTGGCGGCAATTTTATGATAACAAAACAATTTTGTATAAAGTTGTTGGAGTGCGAATGTTTGAAAGCCCTGTAAGGCTTTGGAAATATGGAGATCCGAAACATTACAAAAGACTTGGTGTCAACGGTAATAAATATATAAAATATGATAGAGAACATCATCCCTGTAGGCTTGTTTATCCGATACTTGATTTCACTGATAAAAACGTAGAAGATTATCTAAAAAAGGAAAACATCGAAGTGCACACTGGATACAAAGTCTTTGGAGTAAGTGGCTGTAAATATTGCCCAGTACATACAGTTGATGTTTATGAAAAAATCCTTAGTGTTTATCCTAATATTTATGATGATATTATAGAGCTGGAAGAAAAAATTGGTAAACCTGCAGCTGAAAATAAATATTTTATTAAAGATATTAAGGAGAGAGTATTAAGTAAAAAAGAAAACAAAAATAATGAGGAGTGAAAAAAATGAGAGTTCAATTGATAATTTTTTTAGTAGGCGTGATAGTAGGATGTATAGTTGAATTTTATTGGATGTTTTTAAGAGGCAAGATAAAAAATGATTAATGATTTTATTGCTCTTGGTTTTGCTATAGGAGTATTGGGAAATCTTCTATGGGCAAGTTTACATGATCTTAAAAGTAGAACAATACCAAAATTATCTGTTATAGTAATATATGGATTAGTCATGGGATATTTGATATTTGCAGAAAAGGATCTTACGGAAGCCAGCATCTGTTTTATGTTCACCTTCATTACTTTTCTTTGTTTATGGGCAATTAGCTTTGGAAATTTTGGACTTGGTGATGTATTGATATTAGCAGCTCTTGGCTGGATGGTGGCCGATATAGGGCTTTTAAAAGCCTTCTTGATCGTGCTTGGAGTATTGACCATTCCATATGGTTTATTTTGTTATTGGTTTTATAGAAAAGAAGCGGCACTTTATAAAAAATATTCCAATGGAAAACAACCGTATCTTTATCCATATATGCCAATAGTATTCTTTACTACTATGTTGTATATTGTGATACCATCAATATTCACATCTATATTCTAGATCTATGTGTGTTTGATCTGCATAAAGCAGAACCAAACATCTCTTTTTACTAAATTGTACGCCAAATTGCCAAAAACTCAGAAACTACTATATATATATGTTAGAATACTACGTGTGTGTAAATATGGCAAAAGTGGTTAAGATTGAGGGGAAACAAAGTGCAACAGATATTTTGCGAATGGACTTGGTGAAACTCAGAGCAGATGTTGCAAACCATTATGCAAAAGCACATGAAAGCGACAGAGAGAAATATGCATTTGCAAAACTTGTTGAAGTATTTCAAATTGGATTAGAACCATACATGGACAAGGAAATCATAAAAGAAATAATACAACATCGCAAAGAGCTGCAACAAGAAATACAAAAGCTCAAGGATAGTAATTTATCTAAAGAGACGAAGAACCATAATATCATTCTTAAAGAGTTTGAATATGCTGTACCGATATGGACATTATCATTAAGGATATTTCACCATTCCCCATTGATTGAATATGAGACTGAAGGAATAATGGATCCGAAGGATAATAAGTTAAAGGAAAATGTTAGGAATGTTTCAAGAACATCTAACATGTTACAATTGGATGGTGATGCTAAAATTGATGAATTTTCAGGTTAACACTGATCCATATTTCTTTAAGGAAATTGATAACTATAAACTTGCTGAAGATTATCTTAATGAAATATACAAGAATCTTCACAAAAGGAATTTAAGTTTTTTGGGTATTTGGACTGGCCAGCATAGAGTTGGAAAATCACTTAGTGCTGAAGTTTTTGCAGATATTTTAGATCCAACTTTTAGTGATTGTTTAGAAGAAAGAACAGTTTACACTTCACATGATTTTATGAATAGCATGGAAAACATCCGTAAGGATCATATTAAAGGCGGTGCAACTGTTTGGGATGAAACTCAGATTAAGCACAGCTCCAGGGATTGGTATAAAGATGTCAACAAAGCAATAAACTCAGCAATACAAGCATTTGGATATTTGAATCCTATTGTATTTTTTATCACTCAAGATCCTTCGTTCATTGATGCACAACCAAGAAAATTATTTCACAGTTTTTATGAAGTCAAGAGAACAGGAAATGAATGGAATTACATATTACCTTTTAATATAAAATATAACAGAAGATTAGGAAAACCATATTACATCTATCCAAGATATAAAATCAAATATTTTGGTAATATGGGTATAAAAGCAAAATTAATGTATATTCGTATGATGAAACCAGCTGCAGAATTTATAAAAAGATATGATAAGCACAGCCAAAAATTTAAAGATAAGTTTTTAGCGGATACTTTTTCACTTGCAAAAACAATTAATGAATTAGAAGAAGCAAAGGTAAAAGAAAGAGGTACCAAAGATGTAGATATTGTTTTGGATATACTTGAAAATCATTTACATGATCCAATATTCATTTCAAAGTTTGGTAACTATAGGCCTGAGCATGTTAGAGAAGAATATAAACTTAGCTTTAGAGCAGCAAAAAGAATATCCCATCGAGCCAGTGTTGAAAGGAAAAAACTACTTGAAAAAGCAGGCTAGGGTATATAATATATAATTAGCATTCAAGTACGATATTTAATTATCGTATGGTTGTGTATCTATGAAGTTTAGAAGTAGATGTAAATGTAAAGTTTGTAGATATCAATGGAAAACAAGAAAAAGAGGATCAAAAAAATCACCAGCTCATTGCCCCAGCTGTTTTTCTACACGAACATCTGTTTTATATTATTGGAGAGTGAAATAGAATGGTAAATCCTATACTTTATAAAATGTTAAGCAGGTCACCACCTTTAAGAACGGTGCTTTCAAGAACACCAAAAGGGAGAGAAATGCTATTAAGTTATTATTCTGGCATGAAACCACCTGAAGGTTTTATTGGACCCGTTGCTCCTTTATCTGGTGAATCACAATCTGATTATGCAAAAAGAATATCTTACTATAGTACCGGATCTTATGATTGGGGTACATCAGCACCATCTATAGAAAGGCCAGATATTGAAAGTAGACCACCCGGATATGATCCACCAACAAAACCATTTACTGAAAAAGAGTTTTATGCACAAGATTGGTCAAGCCCTGATTGGCGGCCACATCCTTTATCTGAGCCGAAAACATTTGATGTAAGAAACTTTGAACAAACATTAATTTCAAAGACATCACATGCTGGAAAGCAAATTGAAATTTATAAATTGACTGCACCACAAGTGAAAGGCGGCTATCATCTTCATGGTATAAAAGTTGGTAATGAATGGCATACAGATTGGAATTTAGATCAGGCAAAAACTGCAGTAGCTGGTTTAACCCAAGATATACCATTTGGCCAAGCTCTTTATGTAGGAAAGGAAAAAGGAGAAAAAAATGCTACTAGAGAAGCAAAAAAATGGAAAAGTTTAGGATATGATGTTGTTAAGGAAATAGTACAAAGATCAGACGGTTCATATGCTTATAGAATACGTGTATATCAAAAAGGGGACAGGCCTGCAGATATACCAACAAAAATTCAAGATATAGATCCAGATTATGAATTTAAAGTATCAGTACCAACAGCAGCTATACAAATAGATGATAGTAATTTGAAGAACACGCCAGGAATTATGACTGTGGATGCACCAGCAGTAAATGTAAAAAACTTAGGTCTAATATCTGATAATAGGGGGAGTGGGGTTGATTATTCTTATACTGGTGTGCCGGAATTAATGCCACATACTACACCAGGGGCATTAGCAAAAGCAGAAAAAGAAATGAAAATGGGTTTGCTTGATGAAGTAAAACCATCAGGTAAAACTTTTGGAAGGGGTGGTTATGAAAGTCAAACATATATCCCAGGCCAAACACTTTTAGAACGAGCAGAAAGGATCCAAAAATCATCACCATTGTATCAGTCACATGTAAAATGGTCTAAGATACGAGCACAAGAAATGAAAGAACAAGCAATGGAATTTGAACTTAAAGAAAAACATTTTGTCGGTATTGATCCATCAACAGGTGAAAAATTGTATGAAAGAAAATCTCCGCATCTTGTTAAGTTTGGATATATGCCAGGAGATCCGGATTATGCTAAACATATTGGAGAAACAGGTTCACTAACAGAACAAATAAAAGCCCAGACAACAGGTATTGACACATTGAAAACAAATATACAACTTTCTAAAGAGGCATTGCCTGAAGCTAGAACTTCTTTGCAGACTATTAAGGCTGCACCAAGAGGTACAATGTTTTATGTTGATGAAGATAAAGACGGTGTATGGGACACAACAGCATCCGGTGAACCCATAATGATTTCAAAAGAAGCACTAATGCATAAATATCCTGAACTTATAAAACAGCTAGAAACAAATATTTCTTATGAACAGAAAATACCAGAGTATGAAAAGGATCTGGAATCTTTAAAAAATCTAAAAGGCATTATATCTTCTTATGAAGATTTAGGATACGAAATGTCTTATAAAGAAGATGAAGGTTATGAATTTGAAACTCCAAAATCTTCAAAGGTTTATGATTGGTATTATGGTACAGAATGGCATTCAGTAATTCCTAAAGTTGGAGCTGGATGGATGGAAGGTTTTTGGATACCTTCTGGTGCTGCAGCTATCCAAAGTTGGGTGGATCCGAAGTCTGGGGCTTGGGAAGCAAAACAAGAACAGCTTGCTGGTAAAGGTATGGATTATGCTTTTCAAATAAATGTAATGGGCAGCTCTGATGACTACTGGGGTAAAGAAGTTTTTGCATCTGAAGCAATGCAGACTATTGCAGTTTTTGCTGCAACAGCTGGATTGGGTTATGTGGCAACTGGAGCTGGAAAAGCAATTGGTGCTGGCCTTTCAGGTAAACTGGGAACCATAGGATCTAAGTTCACTCCAACTGGTGCAAAGATATTATCTGGCGGTGCAAAAATAGCAAAAACAACTATAAAACCTTTTACTACAGTAGGAAAACCGCTTTTACGTTTAGCTGGAACAAAAGGTGGAAGAATCATAACTGGATTTGCAGCTTTTGGAATGCTTGAAGGACCAGGACTTTATAAGGTACATCAAGAACAGCCAGAAATGTTTGGTTCAGAGCTTAGTAAAGCAGGTATAAGATGGATTGTGCCATATGCAGGCTTTAAAGCCGGATCTAAGGCATATACTATATCACATCAATTCAAACAGACAGGGGATGCTATACAGCACATGGCGGTAAAATCTGACATATATGTAGAACCAATGGATGACTTAGTAGATTCTTCTTTTTATTTATATGATGACGAATCATATAAAATTACAAATATAAATAAAACAAACATTCATATGAGATCTGTAAAGGGGACACTTAGAGCAAAAGTAAAAGAATTACCAGTAAAAACTTTTGGTTTTAAAGAACCACCGTATACTGGAACTTTTGAAGGTATACAATTTACACCAGATAAAAAAACAATATTATTTGGTTATGATAAGGCTGATGATACTTATCTATATCTTGGCGTTGCTGATAAGGGTAAACCAGTAACCATCGGAAGGGGATTAGTAAAAGTTGAATGGAGAACACCTGATCTTGTTAAGCATTACAGATCTACACCTTTTGATTTTTTCTCAACAGGTGAAAAGATTAAAACGATAAACTTCACTAAAGTTAGTACAGATTTTCCAGGCACTATAACAAAAGGTGAACGTATTTTATTTAAAGCTAGTGGTGCTGCAAGATTAAAATCTACTGGCCAAGTAACAAGGATGGGCGGAATAGGTTTAATGGAGACAGGTTATGAAGGTGCTTTTGCTTTTGATGATTTTATACGTGTACCAGATGACTATATGTTTGATGTTCAATCTTGGGGCGTTGGTGCTAAACCAAGTAATTTAAGTTTAAGACTTGTAAAAAAAGTTGGTGAATCGAATTTATCAAAGAGTGTTTTTTTAGGAAAATATACTCCATTGCAACCAGGTTTTAAAGAAGGAATGATGATACAATATTCTAATATTCATGAAATAAAATCAATGGATACATTAATCACATTAAATAAAAGAAGCCTTTTCAGCTCAACAACTGCAACAGCATCACTTGTTAGACAACCAACCAAACAAACATACTCTATTATTTCTCAGGCTTTTGGTCAACAGGCTGCAAATATATCTGCTCAGGTTCCAACATTTGCTATACCGTCTCTTGCACAAACAAGTTTGAAAACAACAGGATTGGGAATATCTTCAATCGTAGGAGCTATTGGTGCAGCTGGAATTAGATCAAAACAAAAACCAACTGTTTATAATGTAAGTGGACAAAAACAAAGATTGGAACCACTCAGCTCTTTGATACCTGGCATTGGCACAACATCGATACAAGATCAGGATTTAGGTACAGGTTTAAGAGACATATATGGAGTAGGTCAAATAGGCGGAATTAAACAGGCTGAAATTGAAGAATCAGAATGGAAAACAATTCCAGGAATAGATATAGGAAATGTTGGCATGACTCAACAAGATCAGGTTCTTGGATTAAAAGTAGGCCAGCTCCAGTCTTTACAATTGATGCAAACACCAACAATAACAACAGTTACAGTTACACCAATTACAACGCCACCGGTACCACCTATTATACCAGTACCAATTCCATGGTTCGGGGATACTAAAAAGGAAAAGAAGAAAAAGAAGAAAAAGAAAAAGAAGGGTAGAAGAAAAAAACCAATGTTTGAAATTGAAAAAATGCACAAAGGTTTGCTTGCAGATCCACTCAGTGTAACAAGATCACATGCACGTTATGGTATTGCAACGCATCCAGAAGTAACAAAAAAACTTTGGAAGATTGGTGAAAAAACTGCATATACTAGAGTACCAACTCTTGAAATGATGAAAGAAAGAAAGTCTAAAAAAAGAAAAGCTAAAAAGAAAAAAAGAGGTAAAAAAAATGTTTTGTACTGAAAGGAAAAATGGGTTTAGGCCAGGGTTGAAAGCTCAATTTACTGTTGTAGCTCTTGTTATGGTCTTTATTATGCTGTTGATGTTTGCTAAATTCTATCCGATCATGGAAGAATACATCGAAGATTTAGTTGGGGAAGTGGATGAACTAACAGCAACTTTGATAGCTTTGATACCATTTCTTATAGCAGCTGCAATTATAATGAGCATAACTTGGTACATCATTCCAAAAAGGCAATAAAGAAATGAAGGTAACTTAAATGGAATATGAAAAAACAAAACGAAGGCATAAGGTGGTCATGTTTTTTCTTGTATCTATTGTATTTCTTAGCATGTTTACTGGTTTTGGCCTTATACGTTTTGTGAGAGCTGCTGATTTTTATGGAGTAAATATTTCATGTTACAATGAAACAAATGTATCACAAACAATAAACTTCGATATCTTTTTTACAAACTTAACAGGAACTGAAACATATGATAATACAAGCATGCCGACACCATCATTTTTCAATTATACGATACCAAATTTTCCCACCAATTGTTATGTGAGAGTCAAAGCATCAAATACAAGTTATGCACCCAGGACAATAACAACTTATATGGATCCGACAGAAAATAAAACACTCATTTATTATATGCCACCTTTTAGTGATACAGAACTATATTACATTCGTGTGATAGATGTTCTTTATGAACCTATAGATGATGTGACAGTTAACATATCTAAATTTATCGATGGGAGCTATAGATTGATAGGATCCAAGTTTACTGATCCAGATGGTAGAGCAAGTTATTATTTAATTCCAAATGATGAATATCGAGTCACAATATCAAAAGAAGGATATCATTCAAAGACAGAAACATTTACAGCGGATCCAACGGATTTTGGATATAACTATCCAAGAACGTATTTTCTAAGAATCTCAAACATTACTCAAGTAAACACTTCAGATCTGTATAGGAATATTGATTGGTCATTAGAACCAGAAAAAAGATATTATGAGTCAGATGAAGAAATTAAAGTTTTTTTTAATATAACCAGCTCAGATAGTCAATTAACAAGTTTTGCATTAAAAGCATATTATTATGATGAAGGGGAATGGACAGAAGAATACAATGAAGTTAATTATACAACCAGTGGCGGCTCTTTAAATTGCACTATTGGCGATCAAGAAGGAAGATTTAAAGTAGAGGCTTATTTTACAAAGATTGGTTTTCCTGAAGTTGAAGTAAGTGAAGAAGGATCTAGAATTTATTTCTTTGGTAATTTGTCTGTATGGTTTCCGGAATTATATGAAAATATACCTAATTGGATTATGGTTGTTGTTTTGCTGGTAGTTGCTGCAGCTATAATGGCTTTTATGTTTCCATTTGCCGGGATGGGAACTGGATATGTTGGACTGGGTATACTTGCCTTTGGTTTTTCGTTACCGATGTTTGAAGGCATTCAAATGGGTGGAGTTGGTATTTGGCCAATACTTGCTATTTCTGCATTTATGTATACAATGGGATTATTATTATGGAGTAAAATATAATGAGAGAAATTAAAGCTACTACGATATTGTTATATTCTTTTTTTTTATTATTAATAATTTTAATATTTATCTCTGTAAATGTAAATGCAGCACAACCTGCTGCTTACATGGAATACACTGGAATAGATGAATGGGCTCATGAAATGGATAAAATGCTTTATGATAATTCAACTAATTATTTGATAGCTATAGAAGAACACGTTGCATTATATGGTTTTACAGTTGATAAAAATACGCCTTCTATAACAGAAGAAGATAGCGTGGCATTAAACAGAGTACGGGATGTTTGTTTTGATGGAACTTATTATCATGTTTGCACAGAGCATACTATACGAGCTTATTCTTTTGACGGAAATTCTTTCACATTGGAAAATACTTCCAGTGTAAGTAATGGTTATGGTATTACATATGCAGCCCCCTTACTTTATGTTATGGATGAAGGAAATCCTGATTTAATAGAAGCATGGTATTGGGATGGAAATAAATATACACATCTTTCATCACATGAACCAGAAGGGTATTTTTTCTTTGGCGATAGATGTGGCTCAGATGGGAATTATGCAGTCTTTTCAACATCAAAAGGACTTGAAATGTGGGAATATGACGGAGTGTTTTATTGGGATCAACTTGATACTGATAATCGTGCAGGAGCAGATATGAAATATTCCAATGGATATTTATTTGCAACTAATCATATATATGATATATCAGGTGGTAATTTTAATCATATTGGTGTAATACCAAGTCTTGGTTATGCTTGTGGTTGGTATAGAGAACCAGGTGGAACTGCAATATGGGCAATAGATGGTGTTTATGGCGATGATCCTGGTACTTTATTTGGCTTTTCATTTGATGGGGATACTTTTGATTGTACAATAAAAAGAGGATGGACATTCCCAGATTGGATTTACAAGATAGTGGGTTTTGATGACGATCTAAGTAATGGTGGAAAAGGATATCTTGTAGATGATAGAGGTAGAATTTATTATGCCACTTCAGTAGATTTTGAAAAATATTATGTTACTGTTTCAAATGAAATGCCTTACTCATGGATAGATAATGAAAATAACGTATCAAATATTCTTTTAGCAGTATACAATACTATTCCAGGTGGGATCATTAGGATGTGGAATGGTACATATGAAAGACAAGAAACTTGCGATAACTTTATGGCCGTATCAGATTCAGGTGGTTTTGATAATAGATATTTTGTTGGTAATGGAACTGAAGGGGATACGAATCGTACAAAAATAATAGGTTCTAACTATATAAGTGGAGATAATAATACATTTAGAAATATAAATTTTACAGGAACAAATTCAATAACAGGAGACAACAATTCCTTTATTGATTGTACCTTTTATGGTTCATCAAGTTTACAATGCGGATGTTATGGAGATAATGCATATTTTGAGAACTGTACTTTCTGGGGATCATCATATAATGGATTACGTCTTGATGGTTCAAACAATTGTATAATTTATAATTGTGACTTTTATCGAATAAGCGGCTATTCAGACAGATGGATGGTTGAAGTTGTAGCTGGTTCCAATAATAATACGTTTATAAATTGTCGTGTATATGATACTGCTGGAGATGATGGATTTGCATCAACAGGTGGTACAAATACTACTTATTTAAATTGTGAAGTATATGGAACTCAGTATGGAATAAGACCGGATGCAACGGATTATATTTATAATGCAACTATAGCTGACTGTTATGCAGGTATACAAAATTGTGAGGCAAATGTATATGCTTCAACTATTACAGATTGCTCAATAGCAATGTATGTAACCGGATCAGTTGATATAATAGGCAATACAATTACAGATTGTGAATATGGATTATATTGGGGTGAATGGTGGGGAGATACAAGAAAATATATCAATGCCACATATAACAATATTTCAAGTTGTGACGAGGGCATCTTTGCAGTTGGAAGTAATCTATATAATAATGTTTCATACAACGTCTTTTATGATAATGATTTAGCTATATGGTGGGGGCAAAGCTCTTATTGTACAATTTCAAATAATGTTTTTTATGAGGATAATTCTCTTGGTATAGATCTGGAAAATAGTTATTATAACACAATTTCAGATAATACTTTTTACAGTGACGGAATGTATACATATTTTGCACACCATAATAAAATATTCGACAATCTTTTTTGGGATAAAACAGGATCCGGAACTGGTATAGAATTGTACAAATCAAACAACAATACTTTTCATAGTAATTATGTACTTGATTATGTAAAGGGAATTGTTGTAGATACTGCAACTCATGCACCAACATTGTATGTTAATACTTTTTACAATAATTTTTTAAATAATACACTTAATGCATTTGAAGATGATTCTGATTGGGATTCACAATATGAAGGAACATATCAAAATTGGAATATAACAAAGCAACCTGGTGAAAATATTATAGGTGGTAATTATATTGCTGGAAATTATTGGGGAGATTATTATGGGCGGGATACAGATGGAGACGGTATTGGCGATACTGATTTACCGCATGGATCTAGTGGCGGGATACCGGGGTACAGAGATGCAAATGGAACTTATATAGTATTAAGGCCTGATGGTGTGGGTTGTTCACAATATTTAGGTTGTATGGAACAATGGGATGCATTATCTGAACCAAATAATTATTTAGAAGTTGATGAAGCAACATTTGATGAAAATTCATCATATGTATACAGCTCAGGTGATAATTTTACCGATCAATATAATATGTCAAACACAACTTATAATGAAAATTGGGATGTATATTCTCTTTCAGCACATGCAATGGTGCGTTCTACAAATGAAGAATGTGTAATTTTTGGCTATGCTAATTATGTTCCATGGATATATGATTTCCATGGTTATGGAACATATCAAGAAGATATAAATGGAACAGATTGGCATAATATTAGTTTTCATTTTTACAGATATGCTGAAAATATTGAAGGAAAAACTTATCATGATTGGAACAGCTCAGTGATCAACGATACATCTTTTCTTTTGATTGGTGATGTAGATTGTGAAGGTAGCTTTCTTGGTGGCGGTGATACAATATATGTATCACAGGTATGGTTTCAAATAAACTTTGCAGAAGAAGATCCATTGGGTGACGAAGCACCACTTGTATGGCTTCCAGCTGCACCATCAAATATAACAGGTGTAGTAAATGGCACAGAAAATTTAACAATTAACTGGACAAAGAATGGCTATAAAACAGTTATATTTAGAAACGAAAGCGGGTATTGTGTATCCCCATATGATACAAATGCTACAGAAATCTATAATGGTACCGGGAATACAACAAACACTCCATTGATGTTAGATCATTATTACACTCTTTGGACATATGATATCGAAGATAACGTATATAGCTATCCAGGTTTTTTGCATTTTGGAGCAATTAGAGTAGAGTGTTACAACGAAAGTAATTTATCAGAGGGTTTACCATTCGATCTTTTGTTTAGCAATGAGGGCGGCTCCCAAACGTATGAGAGAGATAATTGTATAAATCCAACATGGCTGGATTACACGTGGATCCCGCACAATACGACTGTTAGTATGACTGCAAGCAGCGGAACATTTAGAGACAGAACAATTACTGAGTATCTTACAAAATATGTGTGGGTGCATCTTATATTTTATATGAATCATGGCACTCTTTATTATGTTAGAGTAATAGATGAAATTGATTTTCCTATAGATGATGTTTATGTAGAAATTTCAAGATTTTTAAATGGAAGCTATCAAACTATTGAAAGTAAGTTTACTGATCCATATGGCATGGCAAGTTTTTATCTAATACCTTTGACAGAATATAAAGGAGATTTTTCAAAAGTTGGATACAATAATCTTAGTGAAACATTTGATACCGATCCATATTATTATGGATACAGCTATCCAATAATTTTTAGGCTTACGTTTGCTTCAGTCACTCCGCCAGATATAGGTGATATATTTGACAATATTGATTGGTCATTAGAACCAGAAAAAAGATATCATAACAATTCATTTACAATTTGGTATAATATTTCAAGTGCTGATAGCCAACTTGAATATTTTGGAATGACTGTATGGTATGTAAACGAATCGACAGGTACAGATGACTTATTAAATGATACGAAAGAATGGATAGCAGCTGGTGGATCCATCAATTATACTGTTGCAAATGTATCTGGAAAATATAAAGTAGATTGTGTATTCAAGAAAAATGGCTTTCAAGAAATAGACGTACAGGAAGAAGGCTCTAGGATCTATTTTATTATGTGGGGGGCTTTATTCAATAGTGAAGTATTTGATACCATTCCAGGTTTGATTTTTTATATTATTTTAATTATATTAGCTGCAGCAATTACTGCATTCATATATCCATTTGCAGGTACCGGTTCTGGCTATGTCACTCTTGGCATACTTGCATTTGGTTTTGTATTAAAACCTGTAACAATAGGTGATGTAAGTTGTTGGGCAATACTTGCTATTACAGCCTTCATTTATACGATGGGATTAATGTTATGGAGTAGGATATGATGAAAATAAAAAAGAAACATCTTCAAGCTGGTTTATCAACCTATGTAATGATAATGTTCGGAATGATTGTAATTCTTTATTTGATGGGCTTTACCAGTGCCTGGACTGCATATAATGCTGAAGGGCGAATAGATGCAGATGAAGCACTGGATCTGGAAAATGAAAGTGCTATTGATACGGAGTTTTCGTTAGGATCTATGATGGTTGATGGTATAAAAGGAATATTTGAAGGTGCAGGTGAAGCGATTGGCGATAATCCTATTGCAGCTATTGCAGCTACTGTAGGAGCTCTGATAGGTATGTATGTTATAGCAAAAGCCGGAGCATCTTATGTGTTTGCATATCTAATTCCAATTATTCTTGTAACAATATTTGCAAATGTATTCTTATTTCCAATTGAACCAATATCTGGACAAATGATATATGTAGAAGGAGTGCCACTAAATGTTTTCTTAGTGGTTTTTTTAAATCTGTTTATGTTTTTGAGCATAATTGAATTTGTAAGGGGGCAAAATTAATGGATCAAATCGTAGTTATGAGTATGCTGATGCTGATAGATGATGTAAGCTCTGAGATTGGAGATCTGTTTTCAACAGTTTTCGGTTCTCAATTATTGCTTGGAATATTTATTTTCATATTTTTCTTCATTTTCACATTATTGCTTGGCCTGGGAATGCTTGTTGGATCCACAATTATCATTCCGGCAATGTTTGTTGTATTTGAATTTGTACCAAGTTTTGCAATAATTGTTGGTATTGTTTTAGGGTTGTTATTCGGGTTAGGAATGAATAGATTGGTTAGAAGGTAGGTTTTTCATATGAAAAGCCTGGCTTTACATACCACAAAGGAGTGTTTAGACCAATATGGTGTTTGGAGAGGTTGAAATTACGCCTGTATTTGACCGAATTGTTGAAAAAATACAAAATTTTCAAGATCGGGAGCTTAGTAGAGCCGAATATGAGCATATAATCACACACGTGAGGCTCAAAAAAGACGATGTGAACAAAATTTTAGACGTTTTGGAGCAAGCCGGCTATATTAAACGCATTGGTGATAATATCCAGGTCATATAAAATCGGGCTAGGGTATAAAAATAATGCATTATATTCATATTTTGATATATCTTAGGGTGAGACTCGGCTATTGCACACCTGAAATAAAAAAGCAGAAGTAAATAATTGGGGTGAAAAGCAAAGATGTTTAGCGAAAACCATTCTGGATTCAAAGCCCAGGTAACAAAGAATTTTATCGGGCTCATGGTGATAATTATAATTGCTGTAGCAGTGGTTATACCAGTAGTACAAAATGTCACAGAGAGTGCTGGCCTGACCGGTACCGTTGCGACTATTGTAAACCTGTTGCCATTGTTAATAGCAGTAGCTTTAATCCTAATAATTGTTGCATTCTATTAAGTAGAACCCGTAGCAGTTTGGGAAAAGCAGGTTCACCACCTAGAAGAAAAAAGGGTTATGTGTATCACCGGATCCTTTTTTCTTCTTCTCCTTTATATTAGAGGTTATTTATCTGCAATAGCTACCATTTTTATACTATGAGCTGCATACATTTGGTGCTAATATGTACGATACTATCTTGATAATATGGCTAATAATATTCCTTATTTTTTTAATTGTAAATATTTCGCAACAGTCTAAGATATTTGGTGCTCTTGCTGGAATTTGGCTTCTTGTAATGGCACTATTTATTATTGTAACAGGTGTTCAGACTGAAAGTGGAGTTGAGATCTCAGATGTTGGAGAATCCACTGTGTATGAATACCAGTTTTCGGATGTAACACTACCATATAGCACTTATTCCTACATATGGGGAATAATTTTAATTCTAGTGGCTGTATACATCCTTTATGCTAACCTTTTAAAATGAGGTAGGTGAGAAAAGAATGAAAAAAGAAAAGAATTGGAAAGCAAGGGTATTGAAACCGATCTTACTGGTTGGAATAATAACTGGAATAATTTGGGCATCTGCTGGACCATATCCCAAATTGCTTCAAGATGAAGGTAAATCTTGGCACGTATTATGGGAAGGGAGCTTTGTAGAAGCAGCTGAAGCGGATCCAGGTGCTGGGAATAGTGGTATATTGGAAGTTTTTATATATCCACATGATGGCGATCCTGGAACTACATATGCTGAAAACAACTCAGCAACATTAGAAGCTGCATCATATGGTTGGGCTAATGCAGACGATAGTGAAATAGATATACCGCACAGCACAGAATTTGATATTGTTATAAGAGTAAGAGGGAATGCGACACACTGTAAAAGAGATACTGATTGGCATCATACAGATCTTAAAGTAGAAATATCAAGTGATGCAAACCTAAATCCACAAATATCTGGATTAACTGAAATGACTGGAGTTGTAAGTAGAAACGACTCAGGTGATCCATATCTTTGGATGAACTTTTACATAAACAATGCAGGTTCTGGATACACAATTGCTAAATCAGCAACAGCAGAAATAGATAACATCAAGTTTTCCGCATACTACTAAGCATGAAAGGATCTGTGGTAGAGAGCTTCAGATCCAAAGGTAAGAAAACACTGTTTGCTCTTGGAACATTTGCTATTGCCTTTACATTGGGCACGATGTTAGTGTTACCATTATTTCAAGACAAAAGAGATATGTCTCAAATAATAGGTAATACTGAAACTGTTTTAGAGATTGGAGATGTTTTGCCGTATGGTCAAAACATAAATGGCTCTCAAG
>Ga0272442_10004138_pt1 | contig 19957 bp, 16 predicted proteins | sample SSMForm2O_FD_200262 | JGI IMG/M metagenome (GOLD analysis project Ga0272442, IMG submission 200262) | Marine sediment archaeal communities from Little Sippewissett salt marsh, Falmouth, MA, United States - SSM-Form-2O | ecosystem: Environmental > Aquatic > Marine > Wetlands > Sediment ... | reverse complement strand
TTCCCTTTTTGCGCTAAAGATAAATCTGTTACATCATGCTTCATATATTCCCCTATGCTTTCAAGAGTTCATCTGTTTTATTTGTCTGCTCCCAGGTAAATTCCGGCTCTTGTCTGCCGAAATGTCCGTAGGCTGCAGTTTTTCTGTATATTGGACGACGAAGATCAAGGGACTCGATAATACCGGCCGGTGTCAGGTCAAACACTTTGCGTACTTTTGCTGCCAGATCTTCATCGGAGACTTTTCCTGTTCCGAATGAATCGACAAATACGGAAACCGGTTCCTGTACACCAATGGCATAGGCAAGCTCGATCTCGCATTCATCAGCCAGGCCCGATGCAACAACATTCTTGGCGATCCAGCGCGCAGCATATGAAGCTGAACGGTCGACCTTTGTGGGATCCTTGCCTGAAAACGCGCCGCCTCCGTGGCTGCCGTATCCGCCGTAGGTATCTACAATGATCTTTCTTCCTGTAAGGCCGGTGTCACCGTGAGGCCCGCCTATGACAAACCGTCCTGTCGGATTGATATAGTAGGTGATATCATCAGGATTATAGAGTTCTGCGGGAATGACCGGCTTGATTATTTTCTCAATGACATCTTCTCTGATCTGTTCGATAGTCGGGTCAGGATCGTGCTGGGTTGAAATCACAACAGCCGACACCGACACAGGTTTTTTACCGTCATACTTGACTGTCACCTGGCTTTTCCCGTCGGGACGCAGGTATGGAATACCGCCTTCCTGCCGGACCTCTGTAAGTTTCATAGTCAGTTTGTGTGCCAGCATGATAGGCAGGGGCATCAATTCTTCGGTTTCTCTTGTAGCAAACCCGAACATCATACCCTGGTCTCCGGCGCCCTGGCGGTCAACACCCAGTGCAATATCAGGAGACTGCTCCTGAATAGTATTGAGCACTGCACAGCCTTTGTAGTCAAATCCGTATGCCGGGTCTGTGTATCCGATATCTTTGATCACATTTCTTACAACCTGGGGAATGTCAATATAGGTCTCTGTGGAAATCTCGCCGCCGATAAGAACCATACCGGTGGTCGCGTAGGTCTCACACGCTACTCTGCTGTTTTTATCATCAGTAAACGCAGCATCCAGCACAGCGTCGGATATCTGGTCGCATACCTTGTCCGGATGTCCTTCAGTAACTGATTCGGATGTAAAATAATGAACTGTCATCTTACACAACCTCACTTTTTGTTATTATTTAACCTTAGACAACTTATTTTTTAATGTGGAGATAGCGGGAATTTCAGTGGGGTCAACACCCTGCAGCCTGGCCAGATGATAACTGGTCCAGTCTCCGTAACTGATAAGATACAGAAGCTGTTCCATCTTTGTACTGCCCTGTGCCGCGATATCATGTACTGCACCGCCTTGTTCCTGTATAATGTCCCTCGTAATATCCATCCGTATGCTGTTCCGGTCATTTCCGCCGGGAACACGCAGGAAAAGGGCGCTGAGTGTGTCAAAAAACGGGCCTGTTGACCTGTGCCTCGACCATCCCATTATCTCGTTATGATTCATCTCTGAAAAAATACCGCTTACTGCATGGACCTTGCTGTTCTCGTTAAACTGGGCTTTCCAGCGGAGAGCGGCAACATCTGTACCGCCTTCTGCTCCGTACACAAAGGGCAGTCTTCCCAGGATAGATTCCGCAAGTACGGCACACGGACCGCTCTCATGGGAGAATTCATTCTGCCTGCCTGCCAGGAAGGAAACGGCATTTTGTACATCGGCTTCCTGTGTAGGTATCAAACCGCTCCGGCTGAATACTGCCAGCAGAATACCTACAGGAAATCCCAGTGCCGACCGTGGCGGATACCCCGGAGGCATTGAATAGACCGGGAAGTCTCTGTCAGAACACATTGACAACACCTCGCCTCCTGAGGTAACAGCTGCTATACACGCACCCCTGTCCAGGGCGGCATTCAGGGCCGAAAGGGTTTCCTCGGTATTTCCCGAATAGCTTGACGCTATAAACAGAGTCTTTTCCGATACAAATCCCGGTACGGTATATGACCGGTTGACTATAAACGGTACAGTCAATGCATCGCGGAACATGGATAAAATCACATCGCCGGCAATTGCCGATCCGCCCATACCGCTGAATACTACAGCATTGAAATCCTGCGGAAGGGCCCGGCCTGAACTGCCGATTTTCCACCCCCTTAAAATCTGGACTCCGAATTCCCGGATTTTGTCACCCATGGCTCCTGGATCAAACTGTGCTGTCTGCTCCGGCATGTGCTGCCCCCTAATCTTCAGTGTTTAAAAGAAATTCTGAAAGAGCCTCCACTGCAGCTTTTTCATCTTTGCCCGAAACAATGAGCTCGACTTCATTATCCGGTTCAACTGCAAGCATTAAGATCCCCATAATACTCTTTCCGTTTACCTCAATTTCCTCTTTCCTGATTCGTATCTCCGCGTTGTACTGAGATGCGATCTGTACAAACTGGGCCGCCGGCCTTGCGTGCAGGCCGTATCGATTTTTAATGATCAGCTGTCTCTTAATCATACTCTCCCCATGGATTTGAATCTTGTAAGCTACAAAAAAAATAAATATTAAGCAAGTATAGAATAACCCTTTTCCTAATAAGTCCGGTCTGCAATAAGTCTTACAATATGGGTCAAATATGATACATCTCCTTTTGAATCAAGAGATTCAATACTTTTCAAAGCCGAATCAAGATCCTGTGCTACCATGTTCCTTGCCGATTCTGTACTGCCGGCGCGGGTAAAGCACTCCCGCACGGTCTCTATGTCATCCCGGGACAGTTCCGGCTTACCCCAGAATGACCGGAATGTCTCTTTTGTCCGTTCATGGCCATTGGTCCAGAGATGGACTGTTAAATAGGTATTTTTCTTTTGAATGACATCACTGGCAACAGGTTTCCCTGATACGGCTTCATCAGTATACAGGTCCAGCAGGTCATCCTGAATCTGAAAGGCCCTGCCTATACAGCGGCCGAAATGTACGAGTTTTTGCCTGTCACCCTCTGACGCGCCCCCAAGCAGGGCTCCGGCATCACAGCACACTTCAATGAGCCTGCCTGTTTTTTTGGCGATCATGTCCAGGTACTGGTCAAGGCCGGCTGTGCTGCTGTTCTCCATATCCTTGTCCAGAGCCTGCCCTTCACACAGCACCAGAAGCCCCTCGGTAACAGATTCCATGAGTGTGCCGATTCGGGGATGCCGGGTTTTAAGCAGTTCTTTAAAGGCCAGGGTAACCAGTCCGTCGCCTGCGAGAATGGCCGTCGGTACATCCCAGAGTGTATGGACCGAGGGTGTTCCGCGGCGGGTGTCATCATCATCCATAATATCATCATGTACAAGGGTAAAGGTGTGGAGCAGTTCCAGGCCGCATGCCGCGTGAAAGCAGTCATTCACATGCCCTCCTGCTGCTTCACAGGCAAACAGTACCAGCAGGGGGCGGATACGCTTCCCTCCGGCCTTGAGCAGATGCTCCATGGGTTCATACAGGCTTTTCGGCGCTGTGCCCTCAAATATCTGCTGCAGGTTGGTATTAATCTCTTTCTGTAACCGGTTTATTCTCTTTTCAATATCCATCTCGCCCCTTTATACGTATCTGTTGACGCGGAAACATATGCCTGGCCGCCGAAGTTGTTCAATCCGTTCCGATCCTGTAAGAAAGAGAACCGTTTTAAGCTGCCTGCGCCATAATGCCATAGTCTCCGTTAATCCTTCTTTCCCTTCAGTCTGGAACGCATGCAGGAACGGCATAGCCGCGCCGCACAGGTCAGCGCCCAATGCCAGGGCCTTTGCCATGTCAATGCCGTTCCGGACACCTCCTGATGCCACAATCCTGATATGTTCCACAGGCCGTACTGCATTGAGTGATTCAGCCGTAGGTATGCCCCAGTCCCAGAACGATTCGGCCAGCCTTGCGTCACCGGCCCTGAAAGATTCTATTGCTGACCATGATGTCCCGCCGGCTCCTGCAATGTCAATATACTCTACTCCTGTTTCATGAATTTTCCTGGCGGCTTCATACGATATGCCGCATCCTGTCTCTTTCACCATGACAGGCACATTCATAAACCGCACAAACTGTTCAAGGGCTGCCAGTATTCCGGAAAAATCTTTGTCCCCCTCAGGCTGCAGTATCTCCTGCAGCGGATTCAGATGCACTGCTATGGCATCGGCCTGCAGCACATCCACCAGTTCCATAATAGCATCGAACCTGTTTTTGTTGCGAAGCTGGGCCGCCCCGATATTCCCTATTACCGGGACATTTCCGGCTGCCTCCCGCACAACAGTATATCCCTTGATAAATTTACTGTTCTCCAGCAGCTGCCTCTGGCTTCCAACGCCTATGGCTACTGCTTCCTGCGAGCAGGCTTCAGCAAGGGCTCTGTTAATGTCCAGGGCTTTTTCACATCCTCCGGTTATGCCGGTGACCATCAGGGGGGCTGAAAGCCGGTATCCCAGAAAATCGGCCGAGCAGTCAATGGTATCGAAATTCAGCTCCGGCACTGCGCAATGCAGAAAGTCATACTGCTCAAAGCCGGTTCTCTTCTGCCGGAACGATACATTCCTGGTGCCGGTGATATCAATATGGTCGTTTTTCCTGTTTGATATTTGATTCTTTTTATCCATATACAGATAAGCCTTGCCGGACTGCGGCATAGTACCTGCCTGACAGCCCTCATATACATGTTTTTCAGGAAAAGGACTATTTTTAATTAATAATATTTAAAATGTCCAATAATTTCATAAAATGCAAGAGAAATCTTTTAAAAACTCATGTGCTCGCTGTTTTACACGGGCTTTGGGGAACCCGGTATGTGTAGTGGGATGCACAGCCCGGGAGCCAGTGTGCGGGGCTTGAAGATTATGCTCACCGGCCCTGTGGAAATCAGCGGACAGGATGTGCAGCAACACCCCTCTGGCAGCTTTCAGCTGCCGTCTCCCCTCAAGGGGAGAAAAAGCCGTGCTATTGCCTTTTCATCCGGCCCCCGCGTAGTATCCTTACCTTTCCCTTTTACCCGCCACTTCCGGGTTCCGGCGTGCCGGAATGATATCCGGGGAGACCGTGTAATTCTTTATCATTATTTATCTTTAACCTCAACGGCGCACTAGCGCCGAAAAGTACCGGCACCTGCACCGTGTTCCGGTTACAAATAGTTAAAAATGTTAAACCGGAATCGGGTCCCGTTATCTACAATTATAAACTCTTCGTAAACGGGAAAACACGATTGAGCGAGTCCCGGCATGTCTATATAAACATATTATAGAAAAGCCGGGAATGGAGCCGCCGGTGTTTTTTGGGCACGGCGCTTGTCCCGACTTCTATCAAAAATTTAATAGTAAAGCTCGGGATCCAAAAAAAGTGCCGACAGGAAACACTGGCTTAGCGGCAGAATCAAATGACGGTAGAACAGCTATGCCGGAATGATATCCGGGATGGTTGTTTCAACCTCAATTATTTATATAACACTTTTACACACCTAAGCTCACCCGCCCTGCCTGAATGAGCGGCCGGTTGGCTTTACAAACTAAGCTCATTGAGCCAGTCGAAATGAGCGTACAGAATGCAAAGCCTATCGGTCGCACACCCCCCTTCGGCAAGATTAAGCCACCCTCAGCGCTGCTTATACACTACACATTCGTTTTATCCTTCTAAATTCATCCTTTAACCTTATTCCCCCCTCATCATTTTTCCCTTAACTTTCATCTTTGTTTTTCAAACGCCATCATGCAACTCTTATTGTTTGATTTTGAAGTTTGTCATAAAAATCATCCACGTGCATGTTAACACTTTCAATCAGCACGTTGTTTTTGTATATTTCTATTTCACAGACAGTAACACTATGATAATGGAGACCGCATGGCAAAAAAGCACAGCAACACAGCCAGGCAGCTGTTTAACAAATGGGCCCGTAATGACCACGCCCGAGGCATGGAACGGGGACACTGGAACAGTGTACAGCAGGCATTTTCCCATATACCTGAATCTTCGGGCAATTACCTTGAAATCGGATTCGGCAACGGCTACGGCATAGAATTCATGGCGCAGAATCAGTACAAAAACGGGTCATGCTACGGTATTGACATCAGTGAGGAGATGCAGGCTGTTACAAAGGAACGCTGCGCGGGCCTGTCCAATGTCACCGTGGAAGCCGCGGATTTTTCAACATGGCAGCCTCCCGGGGACGTCAGATTCTCATGTATCTTCTCCATGGAAGTATTTTACTACTTTGACGATATACAGAAAGGCATTGAAAAAGCCTTTGCTCTTCTCAATCCCGGCGGCATGCTCATGGTGCTGGTTGATTTCTATGCTGAACATAAAGAAAGCCACACCTGGCCCGATGATGTAGACGTTCCCATGACATTGTGGTCTGAACAGGAATACAGGCAGGGATTCCTGACAGCGGGTTTTGAACGGGTGATGCAAAAACGGCTCAATCCTGAAAAAGGTGCCGGCACCCTCATGACAGCCGGATACAGGCCTCTTACATGAAGGAGGAAAATGCAGTGAAAACAAAAAGCGGGGTCATGTCAGAAACAACAGTGCTTGCCGGTGCCTCCCTGGTTTTTCTCGGATTTCTGCTGCCCTGGATACAGGTACGGTTTCCCGTGGGCGGCAAGGTTGTATCGGGTATGGGCCTTTGCATGAAAGATCCGCGCCTCTGGGTTCTCCCGGGCACAGCCCTGGCCGGCGCTGCCTTCAGTATGGCGGCCTATTTCCGGCGGTGGCTGATATTGCACATTCTTACAGTGCTCAGCGTGGCTGCCGGTACAGCTGCTCTCATCCAAACCCACCTGATGATTCATACCCGTCTCAATGCGTTTTTTATCAGAGTCATAAGCAATTACTCTGTAAAACCGGGAGCGTACCTGGCAGGAGCCGGCTTCATTGTTATGGCGGCCGGCGCCGTTATGCAGGCCGCGGGCAAAAAAAATACCGGCAGGGCAGAACCTGCTGTGCCTCAAGACCGGCAATAACCTATAGAAAAACGGCCGGGTCATATAACCCGGCCGTCATGTACTGCACTGTATGTTTTATTGACTGTTACACAGCTTCCGGCACTTTATCTTCAAACCGTACAGATACGATTTTGGATACCCCCTTCTCCTCCATGGTCACACCGTACAATGCCTGTGCAGCCTTCATAGTCATTCTGTTATGGGTCACAATAACAAACTGGGTCTTCTCGGCAAATTCCTTCAGTACACGGGTAAACCGCTCAACATTGGCATCATCGAGAGGAGCATCGATTTCATCGAGAATACAGAACGGACTCGGTTTTACCAGATAAAGAGCGAACAGCAGAGAGATAGCCGTTAATGCCCGTTCTCCTCCTGAAAGAAGTGTCAGGTCACGGGAATGCTTCCCTGCAGGCCGTGCCATGATCTCGATCTGCGCCTCCAGCGGATCTTCGCCTTCAGGCAGACGAAGGTCGGCCTCGCCTCCCTGAAAAAACCGGGTGAATGTGCTTTTGAAATTCTCTCTGACCTGTGAGAACACTTCTGTAAATCTCGTTCGCGCGGTCTTATTGATCTTGGTAATGGTCTCGTGAAGGGTCTGTTCAGCTGAGAGCAGGTCCTCCCGCTGCTGCAGCAGAAAATCGAGGCGCTCTTTCTGTTCATCATATTCACTCAATGCCATAAGGTTCACCGCACCCAGATTCTTCATCTTGCGTTTTAGATCCAGCACCTGCTCTTCGGCCTCTTCAATAACAATATCAGGGTCAGCTTTTATCTTCTCAAGTTCCGCGTCATAGGTTTCCCATATACGCTGTTTGAGGCTTTTCATGTCGTGGGAAAGTTCAGATATTTTCAGATCCAGGGTATGGAGTTTCTCTGCAATTTTTTCACGGCCTCTTCTCACTTCCCGTACTTCACGCTCCTTTACCTGCAGTTTCTGCTGAAGCTCCTGATAGGATGCTTCACGCTGTTCAAGCAGGCGGTCTTTCTTTTCTTTCTCGACAAAATCCTTCTCCAGAAGAGCGCTGGTCTCTTGTCTCCGTATTTCCAGTTCTTCTATCTCTTTCTCTGAATCGCTTATTTCTGTGAAACGCTGCTCAACTGTCGCCTCGATCTCTTCCATCAGGTTTTTCGAACGCTCAATATCATAATCGAGATTCCTGGCCTCGCCGCGGAGCCGCACAAGGGACAGATTCTTTTTGTGAACCTCCTCCTCCATGGCGTGCTCTTCCTCTTCCTGGCGTTCTATCTCCGATTGGATCCTTGAAGATTCCCGGTCGATCTTTTCTCTCTTCTCAACCAGCGCTTCAATCTCAGGCCGTATCGCCTCGATACTCTGCTTGCTCTGTTCTATTTCCTGCAGCAGCTTCTGCCGTTCTTCGGCATTTGCTTTGAGCCCCTCATCAGCCCGCTGCAGTTCGAATTCAATCTGTGAAAACTGGTGTTCATGCTTCTTCAATTTTTCACGCAGGTCTTCAATCTGCTGCTCCGCAGAAACCAGTGAAGCCCTGGTCTCTTCCACCTGCTTCTCGCCTGCGGCAATATTTTCTTTGGTGGTGTTCACCTCTTTTGAAATGGACTTGATCTCTTTTTCCAGTTCAGTTATGCGTTTTTTACGCCCTACAAGGCTGTGATCCTTTTCTTTATTATCGCTTATATGCAGGCTTCCCCATGCTGATACGACTTCTCCGGCCAGGCTGGCAATGCGTATCCCCTGAAGAGAATCATCCTCCAGTAGAGTACGGGCTGACTGAAAATCCTTTACTACAAGCACATCACCCAGCAGGTGGCTCACAACGGGCTGCAGGGCTTTGCCGCAGGTCACCAGGTCATCGGCCCATCCGACAATAAAAGGTTTCTTTTTAATATCCGGCCGTTTCCCTGCCAGTCCGTGTCCGGCCTTTTCCAGGCATATCATACTTACTCTTCCGCCGCCGCGCTGCTTTAATTTATCAAGAGCAAAAAATGCGTGAGACATTGTATCTACGAGCAGGTATCCGCTTGCATCACCCAGTCCTGCTGTAACAGCCTGTCTGTATGCATCTGATGTGTCGACCAGATCGGCTACAACACCCATCATACCTGGAAGTTTCTGGCGGAGGAGCCATTTTGCGCCGTCAGTCACACCTTCCTGGTTTTCCAGCATATTTCTGTAGAAATCCAGTCTTCCTTCAACCAGTTCCAGGCGTGATTTGGCATCAAAAAACTGCTCTTTTGATGTATCTATACCGGCAAGAATGTTCTTCTCTTTTGCCCGGAGTGCATCATAAGTGCCTGCCTGCCTGGAAGATTCGCTGCTCAGGTTTTCAATGACATCATGCAGCTGTTTTGAACGCGCTTCATTGGTTTTGAAAAGGTCGCGGAATTTTGCATCTTCCTCATCAAGCCGTTCCATGCGCCCCTGAACATTATCTATACGGGCCTGAAGGTTTGTCTCTGACGAGCTTAAAGAATTTATCTTTTCAAGACAGTCAATAACCGCTTTTTTCTTTTCGTTGAGCGAAAGCCGTTTAAGGTTAAGCCCCTGCTGGAACACTTCAAGTTCTTTTTTCTTGTTTTCAAATATCCTGCTTGTGCTGGTTATCTTTACCTGGAGGGCTTCACGGTTGCGGGCTGTAACTTCACGGTGGTTTTCCTGATCTTCCAGTCTCTTTTTCAGATCCTGTATCTCTTTTGTGTACCGGACAATACGTTCCTGCAGAGAGCTGGCTCTCTCTTTTCCTACCCGGATGTCGCTCTCACGCTTGTGTATCTGTTCAACCAGAAGGGCTGTGCTCTGCCGGATTTTTACCAGGCCCCGTTCCTGTTCTGTAAGCGTGAGTTTTATGGTTTCCAGGTCTGCTTCTTCCCTGGTAATCTCTGTGCCGCTGCCGTCTTTCTGCTGCTTAAAAGCCTGCTGTTCCTTTTTAAGGGGCCCAAGCTCCGTGTTCATCTCCTGATACAGAGAAGCTGAAACTTTCAGTTCAAGATCTTTTACAAGATCCTGATATTCTTTGTACCTGCGTGCCCTGCCTACCTGGCGTTTCAGGGAGGCTACGCTGCGTTCGACCTCTCCGATAATATCGTTGACACGCAGCAGGTCGTTCTGAGTGGCATCCAGTTTACGCATTGCTGACCGCAGCCTGTGCTTGTACTTTGTTACACCTGCAGCCTCTTCCAGCAGCCTGCGCCTGTCTTCTGCCCGGTCGCTGAGAATATCTTCAACCATTTTAAGTTCGATAACAGAATACGCGTCAGCCCCGATGCCGGTATCCATAATAAGGTCATTTATATCCTTCAGCCGCACCCTGTTTTTGTTAAGCAGATACTCGCTCTCTCCTGACCTGTACAGACGGCGGGTTATAGTGACTTCCGAATAGTCAATAGGAAGCAGGTGATTTGAGTTGTCAAAGGAGAGGGAGACCTCAGCCATGCCAAGAGGTTTTGAAGACTGGGCTCCGCCGAAAATCATGTTTTCCATTCTATCAGTACGCAGAATCGACGTTTTCTGTTCCCCCAGGCCCCAGCGTATGGCATCAACGATATTGGTCTTTCCGCACCCGTTTGGGCCCACAATGGCCGTAATTCTGCCGTCAAATTTCAGATCAACTTTTTTGGCAAAAGACTTAAAACCCTGAACTTTAAGTTTTGATAATATCATAAATTATTCACTCTGTATGTATTTCTGCTGTTTTCTGAGCTCTATGTATAGGGTATGAACCGGAGCGCACACATATCCGCACTGTCAATAATACATAAAATCCCCCTGCTTCAGTACTATAGGGGGATTGCACACAATACTGTTTCTTTCCCTACAAAATATACACTTAAATCAAAATATTGTCAAGAAAAACCTTTGGCAATTGTACCGGGCCGGTTATACGGCCTTTTTCATGCCGGTATAACCGGCCTGATGTACTGCGTTGTAACCGGCATACAGCTTTGTTCACCATGAAACTGATGCCGGCCCTATGGCGCCCACTGCCGCAGAGCCGGATTCGGTTCAATGCAGCAGGTTGATCTTTCGTGTCTGGGAAAAATTCCCAACGATAATTCTGCATATATACACACCGCTGGCCACAGATGCTCCATACATGTTTGTGCCGTCCCATTCAACACTGCCCGCTCCCTGTTTTTCCGGGCCGTCATGCAGCACCTTTACAAGGCGCCCCCTTATATCGTACACACAGATCTTTACATTCAGGTCATACTGCAGATGATACGGTATTGTTGTAACAGGATTGAAAGGATTGGGGTAATTGTGATACATGGAAAAAGGCCGTTTTACATCTTTGCTTAAAAAGACCACTGATTCATCAGAAAAGGAACTTTCATTGCCGGCATTGTCATACGCCCGTACAGAAAAATAATACACACCAGTGTCAGGAAGGGCTGTTACAATACATTCGGTTTTATTCCCCACATCTTTGTTGAATGCGTACATACGGGACCTGGTGCCGTAATAAACAACATACCCGCTTATATCTGATTCTTTGTTGCTGTCCCACAGAACATGGACATCTGCTCCTGAGACATCAGCATGCATAAGTACTGCCCACATTGCCCATACACATACTACTAATAATCTGGTACTGATTTTCATTGCATACACCATGGTTTCATACATCCTGTACTCCTGATCTGAACATATTTGCAAATATTGTTCCCAAGATGACAACCTGTTGATTAATTGGTACTTAGAGAAAACAGCAGGGAAACATTGGCCGGCTGGAAACCGTCCACCAGCAACGTACTGGCCCGTTATCGACCATATAGCGCATTTTTTTACTGCTGCATTACTACATAGCCGGCATTTTATCAAAAAATGCCCTTGAATTTGTTGTCTGTGATACCTACTTTACACACTTACGGAGGAATTGTATGAACGGACCAGACACATCTGTAAGGCTTGACCGGTGGCTTTCGGCGGCCCGTTTTTTTAAAACCAGGTCCCAGGCGGTAAAAGCCTGTGAAGGCGGCAAAATTAAAGTCAACGGTACCCGTGCAAAGCCTCATAAAACCATAAAGCCCGGTGACAGGCTGACGATATTTAAAAGCAAGAAATACCGGGAGATTGAAGTAACAGGTCTTGCACAGCGGGGCCTTCCTGCAAAAGAAGCGCAGAAACTCTATATTGAACACACACAGCAGGAACAGGATCCCCATATGCGCGAATTAATGGATTTGTACATAAAAACAGAAAAAAAATTCCGCAGAAAATACAAAGGACGGCCCACAAAGCGAGAACGCCGGGAACTGGACCGCGCAAAAAATGAATTCGGTTTATAGAAAGGCTGGCAATGAAGAAAAAAGTCTTTATCACCAGGCAAATCCCTGACCAGGGAATTGACATGCTGAAGGAAAACATTGCAACAGTAGATGTCTTTCCTCACGACCGGCCCATTTTAAAAGAAGAACTTATGAATGTTATTGAACACTACGACGGGCTGCTTTGTTTATTGACCGACCCTGTAGATGCCGAGGTTCTGAAAAAGGGCAAAAAACTGTCAGTTGTTTCCAATTACGCTGTGGGATACAATAATATTGATGTGCAGACAGCAACAGACCTGAACATCTGTGTGACCAATACTCCGGGTGTACTGACTGATGCCACAGCCGACCTTGCATGGGCCCTTATACTGGGAACAGCAAGAAAGACCGCACAAGCCGACATATACACCAGAAAGAAAAAATTCAACGGATGGAGCCCCACCCTGTTTCTTGGACTGCCTGTGGCCAACATGACCCTGGGAATTGTCGGTGCCGGCCGAATAGGCACAGCAGCAGCGCTCCGGTCCTCGGGATTTTCCATGAAAGTCCTCTATGTAAGCAACCACCCGAATCAGGTACTGGAAAAAGAACTGAACGCGGCAAAAGTGTCTATGGACACACTTCTGGAACGCTCCGACATCATATCACTTCATGTACCCCTTACCTCACAGACCCGGCACATGTTCGGAAAGAATGAATTCGCGGCAATGAAGGAGACTGCCTTACTCATCAACACAAGCCGCGGGCCCGTCGTAAACGAGAAAGAATTGGCATATGCCCTTGAAAACGGCATTATTGCCGGCGCAGGCCTCGATGTTTTTGAAAATGAACCGGATATCTATAACCGGCTGCTAACCTTGGAAAATACGCTTCTGCTTCCGCACATCGGCAGTGCGACCCATGAAACCCGTAATAAGATGGCACGTATGGCTGCACGGAATATGCTTGCCGGTCTTTCCGGTAAAAAGCCTGAGTTTCTTGTCAATCCCCGGGTATTCGGAGCATGACAATGGATACACCTGCATTCACAAAACTACTTTCCGTACTGCAGAAAGAATCGGTTAACTGGGATGTGCCCATTGTGACCCTCATAGCCCAGCGTTCAAACGATCCCTTTCATGTACTGGTATCGACCCTGCTCAGCCTGCGCACAAAAGACGAAGTGACAACAGAAGCATCAGGGAGGCTTTTCAGCGAGGCCGGCACTCCCCGGGAAATAATCGACCTGGGAGCAGAGCGTATCAGAGAGTTAATCTATCCTGTAGGATTCTATAAACGAAAAGCAGAAAACCTGGTGAACATCTGCCGTATTCTTTTGAATGAGTACAACAGTACTGTGCCCGATGACCTTGATACGTTGCTTACCCTTCCCGGAGTCGGCCGCAAGACCGCCAACCTGGTGCTGACTCTTGGATTCGGCAAACCCGGCATATGTGTTGACACTCATGTACACCGTATATCCAACAGGACCGGCTACGTGCAGACAAAATCACCGGAAGAAACAGAATTCGCCCTTCGTGCGAAACTTCCTGAAAATTGGTGGATTCCTATCAACGATATCTTCGTTGCGTTCGGCCAGGCCCTGTGCAGGCCGGTGAGCCCCTGGTGCACAAAATGCCCGGTTTCAGATCTCTGTCCGCGCGTAAATGTGACCTATTCTCGTTGAATTTCGAATTATCAGCACTATATACATTTACCACTTTTCAAAGAAAAAACTTGCTTTATGTCTATATTTGCTGTACCTTTTAGAATAATTTGATTTCTCTTATCTGTACGTTAAGAGTTTTTTTGTGTAAGGAGGAGATTTTTTATGAAGAAATTATATGTAGGGATTGTAGCAACACTGCTCATCGCACTGATTGTAATGACCGGCTGCCAGCAGACAGCTGTAACATCAGCCAAAGTATACATGCAGCAGGAAAATTACGACAAGGCCATTGAGCAGGCACAGCAGGCAGTCGAAGCAGTGCCGACTGATGCTGAAGCCCACTATGTCCTTGGTATGGCATATGGCAAAAAGGGCATGTATGCAGAGATGAATGAAGCGTATACAAAATCTCTGGAATTCTCAGACATCCATAAAGAAGATATAACCCATGATAGAAAAATTTACTGGGTAAAAGTTTTCAATATCGGTGTCAACCAGATCAAGCAGGACAAAATTAAAGATGCTATCAGCAGTTTCGAACTGGCAAAAAAACTGTTGCCTGAAAAAGTCGAGACCTACAAGAACCTCGCATACTGCCACTCGCTTCTGAAGGAGAATGACAAAGCTATCGAAATTTATAACCAGGGCCTTGAAATCGCACCCGATGACCTCGAAATTAAAAAATTCATCGGCCATATTTACTACACCCAGAAAGAATATGACAAGGCCATTGAAGTCCTTGCCGGCGTTATTGAAAAAGCAGATCCCTCATCACCGGTATACAAAGACGCGCTCTTTGATATGGCATACTCCTACGACCTGAAAGGCGAGCCTGAAAACGCTATTAAAACATATGAGAATGCTCTTAAACTTGTTCCCGACGACCTTGACCTCATATTCAATATGGCGAGAGTATACTTCCTTCAGGAAAACTTCGACCAGGCAATAAAATATTTCTCACAGCTTCTGGAGAAAGATCCCGATGACTTCGCATCAAACCTGAGCATTGGAAATGCCTACATTCAGAAGGAAGAGTACAAGAAAGCGGTTTCCTATCTTGAAAAAGCTGTCGAGCTTAAACCCGATAATGTAAACGCATGGAACAACCTCGGTGTTGCATATGTCCGGATCGGAGAGACAGAAAAAGGCGAAGCAGCTTTTAATAAAGCGGATTCGTTAAAATAACGTAGTATACGCAGCTATAAAAAAGGCCCTGCAGTTTTGCGCAGGGCCTTTTTTATAGGTATATCAATATCAGATATTCTGACTCTTTTGCTGTTATAACACTTTCTTCAGCTGCTTTACAGCCCAAACCTTTTTCTTCAGGAATGTCTGCCTGTCCAGAACAGTTATACCTATGTCTGAGGCATTTATCTTATCCCGTGATGATTCATGTTTGGTGAGCAGTACAACAGGCTTGTCAGGCGCATACCTGTCAACCATGTTTACCATCCGCCACTCTTCGGTATCAAGAAAATCTCCGTCTATCAGGCATATGTCGTATGAACCGCTTTTCAGCATGGCCATAGATTTTTTCCCTGGTTCTGCTACCCGCACTGAAAATCCTTCGGCTTCCAGAAGGTGCCGTACTTTCTGTTCAGCCCGAGTCTGGCCCAGAAGCAGTATTCGTGCATTAACAGACTTCTTGCGGCGGGTTTTTCCCTTCTTCTTTTCAGCTTCCAGCACCGCTATCAGTTCTTCCACATCAAAAGGTTTACTGATCCGCGGATATGAAAGCCTGCTGTCGTGAACCGGATGGTCTTCATTGAAACCGTACGCTGACATGAGAATAATTGTGACATCAGGATAATTCTCATGAATTCTGGACGCCAGGGTATACCCGTCCATGGGGGCCATGCGTATATCTGAGACAACAATATCACATGGTGATTGTTCAAGAACTTCCAGTGCTTCAGGGCCGCTGCGTGCGGATTTCACATTATATTTATGACGTTTCAGGCCAATCGTAAGTGTTTTCAGGACATTTTTCTCATCATCAACAATAAGCACTTGCGACATCTATTTCTCCTTATCATGGGCATACCAATACGAAATGTATAAGGACAAATATCATGCCACATTTTATTGATTTTCATAATGTTGATTTTTATAGAGTTACATCGTGCAGAGCTGTTCAGTGATAATCAGGCTCCTGCAAATTGAAACAGGCGTATAACAAAGTGAAACCAATTGTACTGTGCTGCTGTGTACCAGGTGAACAGTACAGGCACGGGAAACCGCTGCAGCTTTTTACTTCAATTATGGTGTAGGGCAGTCCGAAGGGATTGTAAATGATGTATTAAGTTTTGAATACCGGTATTCATCACATAATACACCATTCTTGTACACTGCATTTCTGCTTATACCTTCCATTAAAAATCCGGCCTTTTCCAGAACACGCTGAGAGGCTCTGTTAAATCCGAAAACACCGGTAAATATCCGGGCAAGATTCAGCTCTTCAAATCCATAGTTTGCTATAAGTTGTACTGCCTGGGTTGCCAATCCTTTCCCCCAGAACGGCTCTCCGATCCAATACCCTGTTTCTGCCGATAATCGGTATACATCCTTCTGCAGTACCAGACCGATGGATCCTGCAAGAATATTGTTATATTCAACAGCAAATGTACACTGCGGTGCTTCAGATGTGCAAACGCCGATGAACTGTACCGCATCTTTTTCTGTGTAGGGATAGGGTATATAATCGCGAAGATTGTCCCATATGTTCCTGTTGTTGCAGAGCAGTGTCAGTTGCGGGACATCAGAATCTCTGAACCCGCGAAGAACAATTGATTCCCCGGTGATGGTTGTCATGCCCCTCCTGATGATGAATCTCTCTGTTGCTGTAGTATGGGTCTGTCTGGCAGGATTTGTTTCTTTTTAATAATAAGGACGGCCAAAAACCGGTTCGTTTCCCATGGAGCCGTATACATTTCCAAAAACAACACTACATCTTCTTCGGCTCAATTCCATACGATTTCAGTTTACGCCAAAGTGTCGTGGTTGAGATGCCCAGGATTTCAGAGCCCCTCTTCTGGTTCCAGGAATACTTCTCCAGTATTCTCAATATCTGCCTCTTTTCCAGCTCTTCAAGAGTAATCTCGTCAACTTCGGATGTATCCATTCCCGATGCCGCGATAGCGCTTCGAACAGATGCCGGCAGGTCTTCAGGCATAATTGTATTTTTATTCGTCAATATTACAGCCCTCTCAACCACGTTTTCCAGTTCCCGGACATTACCGGGCCAGTCGTAGCCCGTCAGGATTTTTTCTGCTTCCGGAGAAATCGAATGGACCTTCTTTCCGCTTTTCTCCCGGTATTTATCGATAAAATATGTTACAAGCAGGGCAATATCGTCACGCCTTCTGCGAAGCGGCGGCATCCTTACCGGAATAACATTCAGCCTGTAAAAAAGATCCTCCCTGAATGTCCCTTCTTTAATGGCAGCTTCAAGATCCTGATTGGTTGCTGCTACAAGACGGACATCAACGAATAACGGCTCATTATCTCCTACACGGCGGATTTCACCATTCTGAAGGAACCGGAGCACTTTTACCTGTGTAGCCAGTGACATCTCTCCTACTTCATCAAGAAACAGTGTCCCCCCGTTCGCTTCCTGGAACAATCCTCTTTTGTCTTTTATTGCACCTGTAAATGATCCCCGGACATGTCCGAACAATTCACTTTCCTGTATGTTTTCAGGCAGCGCTCCACAGTTAATTGTTACAAAATTCCGGTTCTTCCTGCGGCTGTTCTCGTGCATCGACCGTGCAATAAGCTCTTTTCCTGTTCCGCTCTCACCGGTTATCAGTACGGTGCTGTCAGTCGGCGCAACCTTGAACACCAGTGAAAACACATCCATCATCTCTTTCGATTTGCCCACGATGTTCTCAAATCTGTACTTTTCTTTCAGTTCAGTCTGAAGCTGTTCTACCTTTAGTTTTAAATCTTTACGCTCAAGGGCCTTTTCAATGAGAAGAACAAACTCATCCATATCCACAGGTTTCTGAATATAGTCATATGCGCCCAGCTTAATTGCTTCAACACCGCTTTCCACTGTGCCGAATCCTGTAAGCACAATTACTTCTGTTAACGGATTGATTGCTTTGGCCTCTTTCAAAACCTGTAAGCCGTCAACATTCTTCATTTTCAAGTCGGTTATCACCAGATCAAAAAAGTTGACTTCAAGCTTCTCAATGGCGCTTTTCCCGTCAGGCAAAGCCTCTACATTGTACCCCTGCCTTTTGAGAAACAGAGAAAGTGTTGTCCTTATGGATTTTTCATCATCTACTAACAGAATATCAGTCATTTAGAACCCCTTAGGATATCTTAAACATTAATGCTCGTCACGCTATCGGGAGGATTACGGAAAATTCTGTGCCCTTGTTTTTCCTGCTTGTAACTGTTATTTCTCCATTATGAGCATCAACTATTCTCTGGCAGATTGCCAGACCCATACCGGTTCCCGATTCCTTGGTGGAAAAAAACGGCTGGAATATCTTGCCCTGTTCATCATCAGGTATGCCTCCTCCGGTATCCTTTACAGCAACAAACACCGTATTGCTGTTTTCATCTTTTTCTCTGCCGGTCCGTATTGCAATAGAGGCGCCCGGTGCCATCGCATCAAGCCCGTTGTTGATTAAATTCGTCAATACCTGCTGAATCTGATGTCTGTCACACGGCACCTGAGGCAGTGCGTCATCATACTCCTCGATCCATTCAATGTCAATTTTTGCCAGGTCCCTGCATCGCCGAACTGTATCCCCTATTACCTGATTGAGATCAGTCGGTTCAATCTGAGGTTTCTTCGGCCGCGCAAATTTCAAAAAATCATCGACAATGGCTGCCAGATGATCCGATTCCTCCTGCAGAACATCAAGAAGCTGGTTACCCTCATCAGAAAGATGCGGCTCATCACGGAGCAGCTTTACCGATGTTTTCAGAGCTATAAGAGGATTTCTGATTTCATGAGCGATTCCTGCTGACAGTTCTCCAATAGCTGCCAATTCTTCACTTTTAAACAATTTCTTCTCCAGTTCCCGCTGTTTCGTGACATTAACTACCGATACCAGTATCGTAGAATTATTGGGTAATTGGGTATTGGTAACATGAACCTGTTTCACCCGCCCAGTCTTGTCTGTCAGTTCGGCTTCAAAATCACGGGGAGGTGAAACCAACAGAGTTGTTATCTCCTTTCTTGTAAGGTCCTTGCCCGATAAGAAAGAGGTAAGTGTAAATCCCGAAATCAGGTCTTTCTGGGAATACCCGCACATAATCTCAAATGCGTTATTTACCAGAGTGAACCGCTGTTCCTTGTCAATAATGGCCAGTCCTGAACCCGAAGCCTGAAACAATGTTTTGTAGTCTTCTTCCGACTGCTTTACACGCTCATATAAATGGGAGTTTTCAACAGCTATGGCTGTCTGCTCAGACACACTGACAATGGTCTTAATATCTTCATCAGTGAGCATGGAGCCGCCGGTTGTGAATACGCCGATAACGCCGACGGGTTCATCTTCATTCACGACAGGCACGAAAGCAAGTGCTTCAATATCATTCTTTTTCAGCCACTTTCTGCATGATACGTCTTCAACATCATCAACAAACTGGTAAATAACCGGTTTCTCAGTTAAAACGGCCTGAATTGCCGGGTTTGCTGAACCGGCATCAACCGGAGCGAAGAAACAATTCTGTTTCTGCATCTCATTGCCGGAACCAGCCATACCTACCAGGTCGCCGGCCTCATTAACTATACCGATCCAGGATTTATCGAATCCCAGGGTATGCACCAAAACACGCGCAATATCCAAAAGCACTTTTTTCAATGTTCCCAGCTGCCGGGTAACTGTAATGGCCCTGCTTACACCGATTAACCGCTTTGCCCTGTCAGCTGCATTATCATATTGCAAAGCATTATTAAGAGCATTACCCGCAACACATGCGGCATACTCCAATATCTCCTTTTCATCTGATGAGAAGGCTCTTGGAGTACGGCAGAACAGTTCAATTACACCGGTAATTTTATTGCCGGATGTTAACGGCAGGCCTGTATACGAGGAAAACTCGGGGCTCAATAAAAGGCCCCCCTTACTTTCTGA
>Ga0272442_10004137_pt1 | contig 19962 bp, 22 predicted proteins | sample SSMForm2O_FD_200262 | JGI IMG/M metagenome (GOLD analysis project Ga0272442, IMG submission 200262) | Marine sediment archaeal communities from Little Sippewissett salt marsh, Falmouth, MA, United States - SSM-Form-2O | ecosystem: Environmental > Aquatic > Marine > Wetlands > Sediment ... | reverse complement strand
CCTTCTGGAAATTCTGCTTGAGCGGCGTGCACCGATGCAGATGATGCTTTGTGAGGCAAGTCATTTTCCTGATCTGCAGGAAGTCCTTGGCCGTGTTCCGGCAAGGCTTCGAAGTGCTGCTGCATCATATTTTGCAAAGCGTGTAGAGGAAGGGGAAATTGTTGCACGTGATCCGGACCTGTTGGCACAGGCATTTATCGGCTTCTTCTTTTCCTACGCAGTTGGATCCGGGATTTTGGAAACTTCGATGAAGCTTGATATCCCGAAGGAACAGCTTGTCGAGGAATTTGTTGATTTGATTGTGCAGGGGACAGTGAAACCGCAGGAGTCACTGTCAGAGGAGAAGCGGAATGGATGATGGAAATAATAACCAGGCAGTCTTTGTGGAAGGCGTTTCTCGCAGTTTTAATGATCTGTGCGCTGTAGATCAACTCAGCCTGCAGGTTCCACAAGGGGAAATTTTCGGCTTGTTAGGTCCCAATGGCGCCGGGAAATCAACTTTAATCCATATGATTACCGGATTACTTTCACGTGACGCTGGTTCTATCAGGATTCTGGGTTTTGATCCGGAAAAGGATCGACGAAAGGTCAGGCGTTTGATCGGATTTGTTCCGCAGCATACCAATGTCTACGTGGATTTAAGTGGAATGGATAATCTCTGGCATCATGCTGCACTTTACTGTGATGACCTTTCAGGTATATCTGACAAAATCGAAGAACAGCTCAGACGAATGGATTTATGGGAACGCAGGAAAGATCCTGTCCGCACGTATTCAGGCGGTATGAAACGCAGGCTCGTTCTGGCGCGGGCTCTTCTGCATAACCCAGAAGTTATATTTTTCGACGAACCAACACTGGGGGTTGATGTTCAGGGACGGCATGTGTTGTGGGAACATATCAAGTTACAACAGCAGGAAGGTAAAACATTCTTCATCACCACGAATGATATGAATGAAGCAGACCGCCTGTGTGAAAGGCTGATGATTATCGACAGAGGGAAAGCTGTTGCAGTTGGCACTCCCGAAAACCTAAAAACAAAACTAGGGCGGGATATTGTTACACTTCGCACACAGACTGATGTGGAAAATCCGGAGAACTTGTTCAAGGGGTTGGGCGTACAAAAAGTTTATCGATCGGAAAACGGTCAGTTGCGATTGGAGGTGTTGTCTGCAGAAGACATCGCCGGTGAACTTGTCAACCGGGTCTCTGGTTTATACCAGCTGGAAACCATGCGAATTGCCCGGCCTACACTGGATGATGTTTTTCTGAATTATACAGGTCGTGCATTGAGGGAGACATAATGGCTCGCCACTTTATACGACTTATCTGGAATGAGTTTCTACTGGTACGATCTAACATGGCCGTACTGCTGATTGCTGTTTTTCAGCCTGCACTTCTTTATTTTTTGATGACGCTCGTACTGGTTCACCCAACATTCGATTTAAATTTTGTTCCATCTGACAACCCGGATGACGATAGACTGCTTAAGGCGATGAACGAGGTCGGTGTTCAGTCCGGAGTTCCATATATCAACCCGATTATTCTTTCCACTCCATCGTTTAACACTGGAAGCCAGTACATACAAATCGTGGAAGAAAACGGGGTACCGGTGGCGGTGCAGCATTTTGCCCTGGTTGACAGCAATATGGTGAAAAACTACCGGAATCGATTGACAGCTGCAGGGCTGATTGTATGGAACGAGGAGCTGGGAAGCGGCGGTATACAGATCACGGAAAAACCACTTTTACCGGTTGATGTGCCATATCGGGTGTACTTTGGACTGGCTGTTGCTCCTATGGCGGCTTTTCTGGCTACAATGCTTATTGGTGCAACCTCAACTACACATGATTTTGAAAACGACACTTTTCTTGAGTACCGGTTATCCCCGCTTCATACTGGACGAATCATGGCAGCGCGAATTATGAGGACAATGCTGTTTGGCTATTTTGCAGCCGCCGTCCTTTTTATGATGATTTGGCTGCTTTCCGGATATAAACCTCGTTCCTGGATAATGTCTGCGGTTTATCTTCTGCCGATCTGCCTGATTGGCAGTTCACTGGGTGTGTCCATTGGTCTGGCAATCCGGCGGCCTTTGCCTGCATTTGTGCTTTCACTGGCATCGACCTTCGTCTTCTGGTTGCTGGGGGGGGCTTTCGGGCTTCCATCCGGCTTTAATTCGTACTATCAAATTGTAAGCAAATTTATTCCAAACACTCATGTGGTGGAACTGATGTTTCCTCTCTTTTATGGCATTCAAGTCGGGACACCAATAATCTCGGCCGGAATCCTGGTTGTGCAAAGTATGTTGAGTCTGCTGATTGTTGGGCGTCTATACAATATGAAAGCAGTGAGGGGATAGAAAAATATGTCGGATCATGTGCTGCTTCGAATGTGGATACTGCTGAAAACGGAATTCATAGCCTGGAGGCGTGATCCTATAACAGCGCTGGGCGGGATCGTACCATCTTCCTTTATCCTGATTGCTTTCGGCCTTCTGTTTGGGGGTAAGTTGATGTTTCCGATTGCGGTGATCAATCTGGATTCCGGGCCATATGGCCAGAAGCTGATTGATTCAATCAGTAGTGTTGAATCGCCTTTTGAAATGCCGTACTACGAAATCGTGGAAACCGAACCTGAAAAAGCCTGGGATGATTACGAACACTATCGTATCGAAGGTATCTGGGAAATTCCTGCAGAATTTTCAAGCCGGATCGAATCAGGTGATTTTCCCCAAATCCGAATGTATTTCAACAACTATCTTGATGACAGGGCAAAGAACCACCGGTTGTATTCGGCTGAAATCCTCTGGAACTTCTATGAAGAAATAGGAATGCCTGCCCCCCCGGTACTTCTTGGGGAGGATTATCCGGGACACACCATGGTTCACTGGTTCCCTGTTATTGGGGTTGGTGTGGTGGTGATGGCCTCCATGTTGGGCGGGATTTTTAATATGTATGCACTGACCTATAAGGAAAATCGCTCTGGAGTGATGGTTGAAGCTGCCCTGATGACAAGGCCGATTCTATATATATTGATTCCGAAAACAATCCTTTCGATTATATTCAGTCTTGGAACGGGAATGATCATGATGGGCGTCCTGTGGCTATGGGAAGGTGTTTGGCCGGAAAAGCTGCTGTGGCTTGTATTGGTTTTGATGGCAATCATCGCTTTATTCTGGGTCAGCATTTCCCTGGTGGCAGGCCTGTCTGTGAAGGATTACATGGGAGGTGCGATCGGTGTCGCTCTCACCGGGATCCTGGTTTTCTTTATTGGTGGCGGTTTGAATTTTGTGAGAACAAATACGGAGAAAGTCTTGAAAGTCGCCTGGTTTTTCCCGAACACACATGCTGTGGACACATTTCGTGACCTTATCCTTTTTAACCAGATACCGGAGGACCTGGGTTCAATTCTGTTTATCACCTGCTGTATCTCCTTCAGTGTCTTGATCGTTTGCTGGCTTGTCGCTGGAAGGAATATCCGCCGAAAAGTCTCCTGATGACAAAGGAATTCTGTTAAAAAAAAACCTGAAGCTCATGGAGAACAGCTGCAGGTTAGTGTGAATTCACTTTGGTGTACAAGCAAGCTTTGTTACAAGGTGCGCTGGTAAATTCGGTATCGGCGGAACGGTTTGGCATTCAACTTTTTTATCGCATTATTCATCGGAGCATTGTCTTCGAGAACGTAATTGATTTCCATCCACAGATCTGGTGTAAAGAGATTTTCATACAGGGCCCTGTATAAAAGACTGTCGACACCTTTACCGTGGTATTCCGGGATCACACCAAGGGCGAACATTCTGTAACTGGTCAAGCGCGGCAAATTGCGCAGCAGCTTGATCCACCCGAAAGGCAGCAGGCTGCCATTCATGTCTTTCAGAAGAACATTCAAATCGGGCAAAGCCAATGCGAAACCGATTGGGTTATTTTCGGAATCAACAGCAAAGACAACACCCTTTGGCTGTAAGACTCTCTTGAGATCATGGGCCATAGCTTCAGCTTCGGCATCAGTGACTGGTGAATACCCCCAGTTATCGATAATGCTGCGGTTGGAAAGATCCAGGAACACTTCAACTTCTTCATCAAACCGGCTCATGTCCAGCTGCCTGGTGCTGACTCCATATCGTTTTGCGACTGAATCTGTCAGAGTCAGGATCCGGTCTGGTATTTTATATCCTTCTTTCCCTGAGATGTAATAACACAGGAGGTCTTTCACTTTCTCCAGCCCGGCGTTGGTTATCTGTAAATCATAATAAGGTGGATTGTGCGGGGCCATGATAACCGGTGCCGGCTGAAATCCTTCAACCACAAGTCCCCATTCCTGCGAGACAAAGCTCCAGGGACCTCTCATTGCGGTCATTTTCTGGCTTCGCAGCCATTCCGCAGCTGTTTCAAGCAGCAGGTGTGATGCTTCTGCATTTTCTATACATTCGTAATAACCAAACAAACCTATGGATTCATTCCAGAACTCTACAGCCAAATCATCTATAAATGCCGCAATCCGGCCGATTATCTCCTTCTCTCTTTCCAGCAAAAAGAGAGCGTATCGGCAGTGCTGAAGGAAGGGGTTCTTGTCTGGATAAAACTGTGCTTTTACCTCTGAACGCAGCGGCGGTACCCAGTATGGATCGTCCTGGTAGAAATGGTAGGGGAAATTCATAAACGTCTTCAGATCAGCCCTGGTTTGTACCTGCCAAATATTCATAATAACCGTCCCGGAAACCTGGTTTTTCAAGCAGCAATCGTATTGGAGAATGGGGATTATGCCACTATATTCTGAAGCTGCCTTTTTGATGTGAATTTGAATGTCTGGACAGCTTCACAAATAGTACAGCGAATGATCCCGGAATACAAATGAAATATTGGGTGATCAAAGGTCAGTCGATACTAGGCCTATCGACTCCCATTCCTTCCAGAACTTTGATCATCTGGAAAAAAGCAAGGTTTATCGGAGTTGGAATATTCAATGCATTGCCAAGCTCAATAACTTTCCCGCCAAATATCTCTACCTCTGTCTTTCGACCAGCTTCGATATCCTGAAACATGGAAGTTTTTCCCTCCGGAGAAAGTGTATTTAGAAAGCCGATCCACTCAGTAATATCATCCATTGTAAGGTTAATTCCCCGGGCTTGAGCGATCCTTATAACCTCAAGCATCAGGGATTTCATAAGTGAAATAGCCTCCTTAGAAGTCTGATAAACACCATAAGGAGCTCGAAGCACTGCTGAGGATTGGTTCATGCCTACATTGATCATGAATTTCCACCACATCTTCCTGATAATATCGGCTTCGACTTCTGAAGGAATGCCTGCTCGATCGAGGGCTTCCTTCATCCGGGCTGCTTTCTCTGAAGCAAGACCGCCGCCTTTCTCTCCAAAGTATAAAATGCCTGGTTTTGAGCAGGTTACGTGGTTCTCCTTTCTGACAGCATCGATCCCAACTGCTATCATATGGAGCATTTTCTCCATTCCAAACCTTGCACCAATGATTGTTTCACTGTCCAGGCCATTCATCACTGAAATAATCGTAGTGTTTTTCCCAACCGCCTTATCCATTAATGGAAGTGCATCAGATAGATGGTGGTGCTTGAGTGCTACGAGAATAAGATCCGCTGGATTTTCTATTTGAGAGGGTTTTCTGCAGGTGATCTTGTAGGTTTTCTTGTTGACTATTACACCATCTCTTTCAAGACGCCGATATCTTTCACCATCAGCGAGAAAAGAGGTTCTAAATTGGCCGCTATCTTGAAAAAGAGAGGCATAAACAGATCCCATCGCACCTGCGCCAAGAATTACTACTGTTTGTATTGACTGCATAAATAATCCCTTCGTTTGGATGATTTACCTTGCAGAGTACTTTGAGTGGAATCGTTAAACCTGGACTGTTATCAAGCAGAGCAAGCTGTAAAAGTGTTCAGGGTTCCGGAACCGAGTATTTCACAACGTCCTCCGTCTTTTGAGACCGTTCAGATGCCGCCTGGACCAAACCAACTCCGAATATAACTATAAACATGCCAAGTATTTGATGTGCGGGCATAACTTCATCGAGTAACAGCCAGGCAAGCACAGCAGTGCCAAGCGGGGCCAGACTCAGGAAGATATCCATCTCAAAAGCAAAAAGGACTTTGATGGCGTAATTATGAAGGATGTAACCAAGCGCAGTATTCACGACGGCAAGAATGAGAACCAATGCCCATCCACGCGGGCTTAAATGCGGGATTCCTTCTATCGGGATTGCGCCTAGAAGCATCAACCCTCCACCAAGAGCCAGTGGAATGGCAGTCCGAAGAAGTGTGCCGATCTGATAGTCTCTGGCAAGTGATCTGCCAAGGATACCAAAAGAGGCATATCCAAGTATGCTTACGCCTGCAATTACCAAACCGATTGGATCTCCACCCGTTACACCGTCTTTGAAGAATACGATACTTCCTGAAAGAGAGATGGCAATACCAAGAATCTGCAGACGGGTAGGAAGTTCTTTCAATAAAAAGATTCCAGCCAACAGGACCAGAAGGGGTTTCAGGCCCATCATAAAGGACGCAGTAGTTGTAGGAATATATTCGAGTGCCCAGAAGAAGATCCCGTTTCCGATGACGTAGGATGAGATGCCAAGCAGAAGCAGGCGTATCCATCCCTGCCTGCTTATCTGTCGAAGGGCCGGCATTTCCTTTGCCACCCACGGCAGCAGGAGCACCGAGCCAAGAAAGTAGCGAAGACCGGCTATCGAAAAAGGTCCGATTTCTGGCAGCAGCATCTTGACGAATACAAAAGAGGATGACCAGATTGCTGCGGTAAGCAGGGCTGCGATAATTGCGAGGGAACGGTTCCGCTGTGTATGGGCTTTGTTTTTCTCCATTGCCGGCTGCTTTCCCTATTCTTCTAAATTGGATGGATGTAAACCTCCCTGTAGTTTGATGTCACTTTAAGAGGATTTACAATTAATATGAAGCTCTCGAAATACTGCTCCTGGGTTCCATTAAGAGCCTAAAATCTGGTTTTAGTCCAGGGTGGTGCCTATCTGCAGTAGATCAGCAATATTCGCTTTTGGATCGATAACAGGCTTGAGGCGCGGGTGAGGAGTGGTCATAATCGTGGTAACTCCAGGCCCATGTCCTGATTTTTTGCAATCGCTGTGTACAATGACACCAATAGACATTGCTCCTTTTCGATAGGCTCGTCCAAAGCGGTTATCATGGTCGAGCAGGGCGACAAAGTCTCCAAAGCGGAGTTGGTCCAGCTTGTATTCCTTCACGGTATCTGGGTCGCTGGTCATGATGTCGTAATCACCCTTTGCTGCATGCTGTGCGCCAAGCCCCGAACCCATGCAGGCAGGAGGAACTATGGTAGTGACAGGTACCTCCAGCATCCCGTCTTCGATTGGTGTCAGGGACATTTTGTCCAGAAGGTCGGGATCCAGATTAAAAAGGGTAATCTCCGGGTAATCGAGCAGCTTGAGCCCCTGGCCGCGAGCATGGATGAGGATCTTGTCATCGTATGTCATCTTTTCTTTTACTTCCCGGGGAAAATCTACTATAAGGTGCTCGACACCGCCATGAGTCCCTATTACGACACCTTCGGCACCTTTTTGTTCGCCTGAAACGATTCTGGCTTTATTACCAACACAGGAATAGGTTTGCAGTGAACGATTGGGGTGGCCGGTTGGATTCCTGGTATCCATAGTACAGCTGACACCAGGCTCCAGGTGATCTCCCTCCCAACCGAAAGCCGGATCACCAACCTGTATATTGAGGGTTATACCACCGGTTGCGGGGAGTATAAACGGACTGCCCTCAGTGTCGATTTTCCAGTACAATGTAGCTCTTGGTGGGCCAGGCTGGCATTGGATGAAGAATTCAACGGTATGTTTACGGTTTGTATTCAGCAAGATATCTCCTTCTATAAGATAGCAGTTTTACTCTATTGTGTTAGTGTCTTGATAATTTTCCTGGTCTTTCTTGTGAATATTGATATTTCATTCGAAAAACGAAGCCTGTTTCTTATCCGGATTATAACCTGTATCGGATAGGAGATTGTCTCCCTTTGCAGCCTGTCTGGCCAGTCGATCGCAGCGCTCATTCTCTGGATGTCCTGAGTGGCCTTTAACCCATTTGAATGTAACGTTATGTTTCTCACACAAGGGAAGAAGCTTCTTCCAGAGATCGACATTCAACGCTTTCTCCTTGCGACTGCGCATCCATCTGTTAGCCCTCCAACGAAATACCCATTCCTGGTTTATAGCATCTACCAGATAACGGGAATCGGTATAAAGTGTTACATCAGTTGGATCACGGAGCGCTTGTAAACCTTTAATTGCGGCAAGAAGTTCCATCCGGTTATTCGTTGTTAATTTATAACCACCGGACAGTTCCTTTTTCTTTTTACCTTCCAGAATCACGACACCATATCCACCTGGACCGGGATTCCCAAGGCTGCCGCCATCAGTGTAAATTGTCACAGTTGTCATGCCGATCCTTTCAAATATATACTCCTGAAGGAGCGTAGAAATATGCGGATGAATTGTAACCTATAAATGAACTCGGTCATTATCTTTTGGTTAACCGAACTTCAGATAGTCTTGTCTGAATAGTACGCCATCCAACCCTTCAGGGCTGTATTTCGAAGGAAATGAAGATTTCAGATCAAGTATCGGAATAGTACTATTTCTGAATCGAACTTCAAACCACAATCTATGGAAAAACCAGGCCGGGTAGATTGATTTCAATTCACGATAAGAATAGAGATTTATTTACGGAAATCAACCTTTCCGGCTGGAGATCAGTATTACTATAAAAGGTCCAGATATCTTAATATCTACTGATTATTCGTACTCATGAGGTAATAATGGAAATTCGTATTTTTCGATCTGATGACATTGATTTCGCTATTGAGATGACAAAAGCTGAAGGATGGCTTTCTGAAACACGGGAAGTCTTCAGGGATTTTTTCATATTCCAGCCCGACGGCTGTTTTATTGCCGAGGAGGAAGGTGAGCGAATTGGGATGATCGTTGCAACTCCCTATGGACTAGATGGATTTATAGGCGAATTAATTGTGGATCCGGCATGGAGAGGTTCGGGCAGGGGAAAGGCGTTAATGGAGCATGCAATGGCTTTTCACGCTGCGTGCGGAGTAAAGAATATCCATCTTGATGGCGTGGTTGCAGCGGTCCCACTTTACGAGAGACTCGGTTTTCGCAAAGTCTGTCGTTCCCTGCGTTTCACTGGAGAACTTACAAATACTCAGACAAATATGGCAGAAGTGATGAAGGAGTCAGATTTACCTGAAGTATTGGACCTCGACAGGCGGGCATTTGGTGCAGATCGCAGTTTCTTTCTTCGTCAGAAGAGGATGCGATCTAAAGATACATGTTATGTGCATCGCAGCAGGGGGCGGATAACAGGCTATCTTTTCGCTGCTGGAGGGAAGGTAATCAACATTGGTCCCTGGGTGGAGGAACACCCTGTCGATAGTCAAAACCTGCTTTTGGCATTGGGTTCTGCGAACCAGGGACGGCAAATCCGTATAGGTGTCCTTGAGAATAATGAAGCCGCGGTTGAAATGCTGAGAAACCTCGGCTTTAATATCGATATTCACTCACCCTGGAGGATGGTTATAGGCCAATCCGGATTAGGGGAATCATCCAGGTGTATCGCGATTGGCTCGCCGGCTGCAGGTTGAATTAATTTTTCCTTTCCTCATCTATCTGGTATTCTAGATATATTAGACTGGAAATGAAGAATTGCGGACAGTTTTCTATACCTCTGCTTTAAGGAGGCTGGAATGGAAGTTTTAGAGGCGTTGCACACGCGTAGAAGTATCCGGTCTTATTCCGAACAGGAAGTTCCTGAATCAGTGCTGGAGGATTTATGTAAGGCAGGGATGGCCGCCCCCTCTGCTGGCAATCAGCAACCATGGCATTTTATTATTACCCGGGATAAGGAGATTATGCAGAAGTTTGCTGCTTTCCACCCTTATGCAAAAATGCTCATGCAGGCTGCTGCCGCGATTGTGGTATGTGGTGACGATCGGAATATGCGCTATGGTGATTACTGGGTGCAAGACTGCTCAGCTGCTGCAGAGAACATACTGCTGGCAGCTCATGCGATGGGACTGGGTGCAGTGTGGATAGGGATCTATCCCCGACAGGATCGTGTAGATCAAACAGCAGCATTGTTTGGCATGCCTGAAGGTGTACTGCCGCTGTGCTGTATTTCTTTAGGCCATCCTGCCGAGCAGAAGGGCCCTTCTGAGCGGTACGATCCTGACCGAATACACCGGGATCGTTGGTAGGCTTTTGGCAGGATTTAATTGAATAGATATTAAATACCCCTGCCGAATTTCAAGGGGAAAAGTACCCTTTCCACTATATTACTATTGGCAAGAGTTAAATAAGCTGATATAGACGCGTCGATGCAAAGGCATCGACGCTTTTTGTCTTTCGCAGGCTGAAGGAACTTTCACTTCATTCCAAGTGCTTTTTTAACTGCGGGAAGATCGTAATCAACAATAATGGTCCCTTTGATATCAAAGGTTGGCGTGGTTACATTACCGTCAGCCCAGCTTCGAACTCGCTCAGCAGCCTCCTTGTTGCTGTGCACGTTTACTTCCTTGTAGCGGATACCGTGCCTGTCAAAGAAGTCTCTGGCTGATCGACAACCCGGGCACCAGCGAGTGCAGTAAAGCACAATATCACCCTCGGGGATCGGATCATTTGCTCCTTCTCTTTGGATGGTCGCTCGAGCAGCAGATATCGGGTCGATACGTTTCAGTTCTTCCAGCAGGACATCATTTTCAGGCAAGTCGTCAATATCATGGATATCCATATATTGAATGAATCCTTCGCCGTCGATGATGAAAATGGCGCGCTCGCTATGTCCATCTACTTTTCTGAAAACGCCATATTTTTTCGCTATTTTTCCATGGGGCCAGAAATCACTCATGAGAGGATATGTGATGCCGCCCAGATCTTCTGCCCATGCTGTCAAACAAGGTACGTGATCAATGCTGATACCCAGGACCTGGGTATTCAATTCCGCAAAAAGAGGTAAATCCTCTTCGTATGCTGGAACCTGATTGCTTCATATTGGTGTCCAGGCTCTGGGGAAGAAAAATAGAACAATATTTTTTCCTCTGTAGTTGTGAAGAGATATTTCTCTTTCAAGATGGTCTATGAGGGTAAAGTCGGGGGCTTTTTTTCCTACCTTCAGTTTCATTCAATCTCCCAATCTGATACTGGAATTGTGTACAGATACATATAAAAGTCTACCAGAAATCTGTTATGGATAATTGAAAAACGTATAGGTTCGAAAAAAGCATCAAATAGCACAGAAATTAAAACAGAATCACAGCTATACAGCAGCTTTCACGCGCATAGCTGTGATATGACGAAATCAAAGAGAGGAAAATGGAATTCTATCCTCTATTCAGAATTGGAGTTGGTCAGTCAACCCAGCCCTGATTCTTGATGAAATCAGTGACAAAGGGTAGTTCCATGTACTTACCCTGATAGGCTTCTACAGCCGGCCATATCGTTGCGAGCCAGAGAATAGGTGCACAGATTGCGCCTACGACAGTGATCGTGAGAACTACCATGACTATCCAGAGGATAACGTTAACCGCCAGTGATTGTACTGCGTGATATCTGATAAAAGGTCGGTCTTTCTTTTCCTCCATCAACAGTACAATGAGTGCGATCAGTGGGATCGGATACCCAAGTGCTGCCAGGAGTTTGTCATTTTGTGTGATTTCTGATGCGTTGACTTCAATCTGGTCACTCATATATCTCTCCTTATGTTTGGTACATAAATAATAACGGATTAATTGACTGCCTGCATACTTCACAACATCCAGATACAACAAAAGTTGCTTTTTTGAACTCAATCGATACAGTCATTCTTCAAGCTGGATCACAGAGTCTTTGTTCAATCCAATCCTATTAACCCCATAAACATAAACAGGTTGCGGATTTATATCTTTCAGTTACATCAATCCAGAGATACTCAATATTACATTCTAAAATTTTGGTTTTTCTGCTTCCAAATCCGATTACAGAATACTACTAGAGCCTGACAATAGAATACAAGCAATCAGCTGATTTAAAATTGCTCTGGTTTGAATGAACCAAACAGGTTCCGGGTTTCAACGAATCGTAAGGCTGACAGGGCAGTGATCAGACCCTTCGATATCCATATGTATTTGCGCATCAACAACACTGTCGTGGAGATCAGGCGAGATGAAAAAGTAGTCAATTCGCCAGCCGACATTCCGTTCACGAGCCTTTCCCCAGTACGCCCACCAGCTGTAAACATCAACAGCATCCGGATGGAGATCACGGAAGGTGTCGATATATCCAGCTTCAACGACTTCGTCCAGCCAGGCGCGTTCTTCTGGAAGGAATCCTGTTGTTTTCTGATTCTGCTTGGGGCGTGCCAGATCGATTTCCTTGTGTGCTGTATTTACATCACCACAGAAAATTACCGATTTTCCTTCTGATCTCAGGTCTTCACAATAGGAAAGAAAAGCATCGTAGTATTCCAGTTTAAATGGGACACGCGAGTGATCCCGAGAGCCATTGGGAAAATAAGCATTGAGCAGTACAAAATCATCATATTCAGCGATAATGGTGCGTCCCTCGGCGTCGAATTTGTCTATGCCAAGCCCGGTTTTAACAGAAAGCGGTTCTTCCTTGCTGAAAAGGGCGACACCGCTGTACCCTTTTCTTTCTGCAGAAGCCCAGGTTATGTGATAACCGGGTATTTCCAGCAGTTCCTGATCGAGCTGCTCGGGGTGCGCTTTTGTTTCCTGCACACCAAGGATATCGGGCTGTGTCTTATCAAGCCAGTCAAGGAAACCTTTCCTTTGAGCAGCTCTGATACCGTTTACATTCCATGAGAACAATGTTTTTGTCATGATGTATTATTCTACCAGAAAGTTACCACGCGGATAGCCGCTATGATTTTTATGGAGACTTCTGTTATCCTTTGGAGGATAATCATCAGAGAATAATATGGAGGGAACGAATGGAAAAGTTCGCGGTTCAAACTCACTCAAGCGATGAATTTATCGATATCACTGCAGAAGTTCAGAGAGTAGTAATGGAGAGTGGCATCCAGGAGGGATTTGTCATTGTTTATGTTCCCCACACGACTGCTGGTGTGACGATCAATGAGAATGCTGACCCTGATGTTGTCCATGATATCCTGAGTGATCTGAAACGTCTGGTTCCCGAAAAGCAGCCGTATTACCGGCACTTTGAAGGTAACAGTGCCAGTCATATGAAAGCAAGCCTGGTAGGGGCATCCGTTTCCATCCCGATGGTATCCGGGAGCATGGCCCTTGGACGCTGGCAGGGAATTTACTTCTGTGAGTTTGACGGACCTCGCAGAAGAACTTATTCGGTCAGTATTTGCAAGAATGGATAACTTTTTAGGTTCTGAATTATGGGTAATCTCTTTTTCCATATTCTTTGCGCTTCTATAACTTTCCGCCTTCGTGTGAAGCCTCGAACGCAGTACGCTATAGAATTATGCGAAGATGCACAGGAATGGCTCCCTTAAGTGTTATCAATCACACCATGAAATGATTGGCACATGTACAGCGCCGGTTTTTGTATGCTGCGCCGTTCCATTCCCTTCAAAATGTGGGAGAACAGATGGATGATGATACTCTTTTCCCCAGATATCTTGGCGAATTATGACTGGGTCATCCAGGAAAGTGTTTCCTCTGGCGTTATTTCCGGAGGAATGGCAAAAAATGATATAATTCGTGATCCTGTCTGAATGGACCATAGAGCTTCCCGGTAAATATACATTCATTCAGTATTAATCATGAAAACGGCTAAATCATATAGCATCCTATCCAGATTATTTCTCTTTGCTTCTGCTGCAGTGATGTTCCTGAGTGCCTGTTCAGAATTGAGAACGCTATACACAGCAGCTGCGGAAACAGCCGCTGCTGAATCTATTACGCCCAGCCTGACGGCAACCAGAACAGGTACTCCTACTTCCACGTATACCCTTACACCATCACCTACAACAACAAGAACCCCAACGAGCACATACACTCCAAGCCCGACGCCGACTGCCACCCCACAACCGACCTATGCAATCCTGCGGGGAACAGTTAATGCAGAAAAGGTAGCCTGTTTCCAGGGGCCGAGCAAAGCCTATCTCTGGAAATACCTGCTTCTGGGCGGCAGCAATCTTGAAATTATCGGCATTCTTCCCGATACGCAGTACATCAAGGTTCGTGCCATAGGGGGGGACAATCCGTGCTGGATGAACCTGGAATGGATGGATGTACGAGGGGATATCAATGCTCTGGAGCCGATTGATCCCGAGGATGTTGAACTACCATGGTCCCCTTATTACTCAGCGCTCACCAATGTTTCCGCGGTCAGGAATGGCACCCAGGTCACTATCTCATGGAATCTTCTTAACCTTCGCGCCGGAGATGATTCTCTGCAGGAGCCATATCTTGTGGAGGCGTGGGTATGCCAGGAAGGCGAAATCAGGTTTATACCTATTGGCTCTTACACATATCTAGCCAATGTAATTGATGAGCCTGGATGCGAAGAACCTTCCCATGCCCGCGTTTATGGTGTCGAGAAGCATGGATATACACCGTATGTGGTAGTACCCTGGCCGGATTTCGACCAGTAATCTGAAGCAGCTTCTCTGTATGACCTCATGCTGTGTTTTAAGGAAGTAAAGGGCAGACAATCTTTCAGTCCACCCTCAACATAGTAGCTTCAGGTTAAAACATTTTTGTAAAAAAGGCTATTTACCCTTTGATATTGGGAGATATTTCGCGAGCTTCTTTGCGAGATTTGAAATTGGCATACTCTGAAGCCATACGGTGCCGGGGCCGCGCAGGTTGGCCAGGAACAGTCCTTCGCCACCAAACAGCACATTGGTTACGCCCTTGACCATTTCAATATCATAGGAAATGGATGGCTCGAACATGGCAATATGCCCAGGATCAACACGAAGTGTCTCACCAGCCTGCAGCGTGTAACTTCTAACATCGCCAGGGATTTCCATAAATACAGCCCCGGGGCCGGTTACTTTCTGGAGAATGAAGCCTTCGCCGCCAAACAATCCTGCCCCCAGTTTTTTCTGGAAATAGATTTCCAGTTTTACACTTGACTGCGCCACCATGAAAGAATCTTTCTGGCAAATAATACTTTCGCCAGAAGCCAGCTCCTTCAGCACAACTTTCCCAGGTGCCTCGGGAGTGAAAACGATCATTCCTCCGGCCCCTCCAGCAGTGTAGGTTGTCATAAAGATGGATTCCCCGGCAAGTTTTCTGCCAAGGCTGGCCATTACTCCTCCACGAGTGCTCGTTTTCATATCAACTGCACCCTGCATCCAGGCCATGCCGCCTGATTCCGTATAAACAGATTCGCCGGGATCCAGCCTGATTTCGAGTGTTTGCAGCAGGTCACCTTCAATTTTAAATTTCATTACCATCCTCCTAGAAATGACTGATTGAATTCTAGCATAATTGAATTACTTGAAGAATCCTGACCATACACGGTCAGCTTTCTGAATTCAAAGGTTCCAGGAAAGATCAGCGCTGACTGGACACCACCGCCTACTCAGAAGTAGTATGGGGTTGTAATAGAATAAGGACTGGAAATTGTGCAGTTTCAGGAGAATGCTGTGAACGAAAAGATTCTTGTTCCTGCTGGCAGAGCGCAGGTTGAGTTAAAGATAAAGAATTCAAGATTTGTGACTTCGGCTGCGCCGGTGTTCAGCGTGGAGGAAGCACGTGCTTTTCTGGATGAGATCCGAGGCAGGTACGATGATGCCACACATAATGTCCCGGTGTATATCATTGGCCATGGAGCGACGACAGTTACTCATTGCAGCGATGATGGTGAACCCTCCGGTACAGCAGGCAGGCCAGCGCTGGCGGTACTTCAAGGAAGTGGTCTTGGCGATATTGCTGTCGTAATTACACGATACTTTGGTGGTACAAAGCTGGGTACGGGTGGGTTGGTTCGCGCGTACAGTGATAGTATGCGGGAGATTCTGTCAGCGTTACCAAAAGCTGAAAAAGTACTTTGTCATACATGCAGGGTAATTTTGCCGTATTCGCTGTATGAACCAGTCAAACACATGGTAGAGGAATCAAGAGCTGTGGTTCTCGATGAGAAATTTACAGACCAGGTTCTTCTCAAGATTCAGGTTGCTGCAAAGGTATTTGAAACACTGCAGTCGGAGCTTGGGGAGTTGTCCCGCGGTTCATTGCAGTTTGAAGTTGAGAAGGAAAACTTTTTCGCGCTTTCCCCTGTACACGGAAAACAGACCTGATTATTACTATATGATATTCCTGCAGTTTAACTCAAGAAATGGGAAATCCTGCCGATAACTTGTGTATGACGGTCTCTTCGCTTTCCAATGTCACTATGCTGGCGTCTTATGCATCTGATATGCAAACTAATCGCACGCGCGCGAAGGTCGCTGAAAAAGTCCTGGATCAGGTTCAGGATCAGGCTGCCATGCAAGCAGATGCACTGGTCTCCATGATCGAAGAATCCAGCCAGATTCTTGAGGGAACCGGGCAGATCTTTGATATATCAGTTTAGGAGACCAGAGGGGCCGTAAGAGCATAAAATATGGCAGGAGGGGGATTCTATGTGTTTAACCAATCATTCTCTCGCGAAAATGATCAAAATCGAAAACCCCACTTTTATAAAAGAAAAGTACGAAACCCTGGTGATATCCAAACTGCAATCAGTTGTCTTATATTTCCTGGTCCAGGGTTAATTTCCTGCAGGTAAAGGAAAGGGATATAATGGCAGATAGTTTGAGGATCAACTTTTATATGTCGATCCTCTTTGATACTATCGGGAGGATATTTGTGTCATGGGGTTCAGTAAACTTGCATCATCCATCGCTCCATCTCCAACACTGGCGTTAAATGAGAAGGCAAAAGCCCTGCAAAAGGAAGGTGCTTCGGTAATCAATCTGGCAATTGGAGAACCCGGCAATTTTGCTCCGATGGGGGCAATTCTGAGTGGTTTGGCAAGTATCAAGGATGGGTGTGTTAAGTACGGCGCAACCGGCGGCACTCCCACACTAAAAGATGCGATTATTAAATATACTGCAAAACATTACCAGAGGCAGGTTGAAAGAAATAACATACTGGTTTCAAACGGTGCCAAACAGTCTATATTTAATGTTCTATTCTCCCTGGTGGATGAAGGAGATGAAGTTCTTCTTTTTGCGCCATACTGGGTCAGTTATCCGGAGATGGTTCGTATAACCCGAGGAACCTGCAAAGTTATCAATCCTGGTGAAGGGTTCCAGCCATCAATGGATGCTGTACGAAAACATGTAACACCCCGGACACGTGTTGTTCTCCTGAACAACCCCAACAATCCCTCGGGAATAATCTATCGAGAAGATTTTGTTGCAGAGCTTGTCTCTTTTTGTGAAGAAAAATCGATCTACCTGATTTTGGACGACATCTACCATCAGCTGGTTTTTCGTGATACACCGATTCCAACTGGTTATACCTACACTTCGAAATCCGTTGAGGACAGCCATCTTATCATTTCAAACGGGGTTTCAAAGACATACGGGATGACCGGTTTTCGAATAGGTTGGGTTGTTGCCAGGACTGAACTGATTTCCTTGATGGGCAGGATACAGAGTCAGATGACCTCGTGCCCGCACATCATCTCACAGGCAGCAGCAGAAGGAGCGCTTACAGGCTCACAGCACGTCACAGAAAATCTGAGGCAGACGATACAAAATACACGGGATCTGGTGCTCCGAGAGTTGGAAACCATTCCGGGGGTGCATGCCACTATTCCGGAAGGGGCATTCTATATTCTTCCCGATTTCAGTGTGTTTGATCAGGATTCGAATAAACTGGCGGCTTTTCTTCTCGAGAAGGTATATGTTGGGACTGTTCCCGGGGCGGCATTTGGTATGGAAGGACATCTGAGGATAAGTATTGCTGGTCCTCAGCATGAAGTCCTTGAGGGTATCCGCCGCATCCGGTGGGCTTTGGATTCAGAAGGATCGGACAGTATCTATCTAGGTGACCAAAAAGTTATTCGTTCATGGTGACAAATGAAAGGAGAGCGATGAGTACCGACAACCAGGCAGCATTGCAGAAGAGCAGTTATGGTCTGGACGCTCACGGTTTATACAACTTGAAGCATGAATACTGGAATCTTGGCACTGAAACACTGGTAGAGCACATAGTTTTTAGAGGGGAGGGAACACTTACAAAAGGAGGGGCGGTAGTTGTTCGGTCAGGTGATCACACCGCCAGAGCTGCACGGGATAAGTTCTTTGTCCGTGAACCCTCATCGGAGGCATTCATCGATTGGGGTGAATACAATCAACCAATCAGCCAGGCTTCTTTTGATGAATTATTTGGCAGGGTTCAATCCTATCTACAGGGGCGAGATGTTTATGTACAGGATGTGTATGCTGGAGCTGACAAGCGATACCGGCATTCTTTCCGAATTATCACTGAACATGCATGGCAGAGTCTATTCTCTTATACGATGTTGAATCAACCAGATGAACCAGGGATGTATAAGGAGTTTGTCCCGGAATTTACTTTGATTTCTGTTCCTTCCATGAAAGCTTTCCCGCCTATTGAAGGCACGATGTCTGGAACCGCAATACTGGTAAATCTGGGCCAGCGTCTGGCTTTGATTGTAAACACAGGTTACGGCGGGGAGATCAAGAAGACTGTTTTCACGGTAATGAATTACCTTCTTCCACTTGAAGGCGTTATGCCAATGCATTGCTCAGCGAGCATCGGCTCTCAAGGGGATGGGGCACTGTTTTTTGGCCTCTCAGGGACTGGAAAGACAACCTTGTCCGCTGATCCTCAAAGGCGGTTGATTGGTGATGATGAGCACGGCTGGAGTGAAAATGGCTTGTTCAATTTTGAGGATGGATGTTATGCCAAAGTCATAAACCTTTCAAAAGAGGATGAACCGGATATCTTTGCTTGTACACAGCGTTATGGAACGATACTAGAGAATGTGATTTATGACCCTGAGACACGGGAAATTGATTTATTCGATGCTTCCATAACAAGAAACACTCGAGCTTCCTACCCGCTGTATTACATTCCCAATGCTGCGCTGGATAAAACAGGCCCCCAACCAAAAAATATCATAATGCTGACATGTGATGCATCAGGGGTCATGCCTCCGATCGCGCTGTTGAACCCTACACAGGCGATCTATCATTTCATTTCTGGATACACATCAAAAACCGGTGGGACAGAAGCGGGTGTAGGTGATGCTCCTGAAAAAACATTCAGCGCTTGTTTTGGAGCACCTTTTATGGTGCATAAGCCGACTGATTATGCTGATCTGCTCCGAAAGAAAATAATCCGACATGATGTCCGCTGTTGGCTGTTAAATACAGGCTGGGTTGGTGGCCCTTATGGCGTTGGAAAAAGGATCAGTATCAAATATACACGCGGTTTGTTGAATGCAGCGCTGACAGGAGAACTGCTCGATGAACCGATGCATGAGGATCCGGTCTTCAGGTTTATGGTTCCTGAGCACTGCGAAGGTATTCCTGATGAAGTTCTTGACCCAGCTTCATCCTGGGAAAGCAGGGATGAATATATGAAAAATTATCATGATCTGGCAGCGAGTTTCCAGGAAAACTTCCTCCGGTATAAAAAAGACTGCCCGCCAGATTTTCTAGAAGGTGGGCCGGTGCTTTGAGATATTCGGGAATCCCCGTGAACATATCCAATTTTCAGCATCTGCTCCAGCCATACTTGGTGGCTGGAGCAATTACTTCCTGATATTTTCAGAAGAGCGTAGGTGTGCTTTCTCCAATGCACAGGAAAACCGATCTGGTTAAGGAGGTGTCGGCTGCTGCCCGGTGTAATGTGGGAAGGGTAATATCGCATCTGATTGCAGCTTTTTCAAGAGAAAACCACCGGAAGCTCTGTCGGTATTCGTTCCATTC
>Ga0272442_10004135_pt1 | contig 19964 bp, 14 predicted proteins | sample SSMForm2O_FD_200262 | JGI IMG/M metagenome (GOLD analysis project Ga0272442, IMG submission 200262) | Marine sediment archaeal communities from Little Sippewissett salt marsh, Falmouth, MA, United States - SSM-Form-2O | ecosystem: Environmental > Aquatic > Marine > Wetlands > Sediment ... | reverse complement strand
CGGTTGTTCCAAGACATAGGTAACATTTTAGCTTCAAGACATGGGTAACACTTTTGACTTCATCATTTATCCCATCCTGATTTGTTATGGGGCCTGTGGGGGAGTCTGACCCCATTTCCGCTCCCCATTTCCCTCCGCTTTCCGCCTTATTCAAAAGAGATTTCCTCGGGGAGGGAGTCGAGGCCGTAATAGGTGTGATCGATGCGGTCGGGATAGACCTCTACAATTCGGAAACCGGAGGGATCTTTTCCAAGAGGGCGTCCCACGGGTCCGGTGGTTACGAGCTGGATGTCACCATCCCGGGCAAACGCGTTCCGGTGATAATGCCCGCTGAAAACGGCCCTGACATTGTATTTCCGAAAGAGTTCGAGGAGCCGCATCCTCGCCTTTTTGGGAAGGGGAAAGTATCCATCCGGTTCATCGACGCTGTTGATGCAAACAGGATGATGCATGAACACAATGACAGGGACCGGATTTCCCGATTGCGCCTTTTGCAGTTCCCTCTCGAACCAGATCCATTGCTCTTCCTCCTCTACGCTCGCCTTTTCCGGGTGCTGGATGATGCAGCTGTTCAAAACAATGAAAGAAACCCCGTGCCGCTGGAAGGAATACTGATCTGATCCCAGCTCATCCCTGTACCATGCAATATCTGGAGGGGCGGGTGTGTTCTGAACGTCGTGGTTCCCGGCGACGTGGTAGAGTGGAATGGCGGGATCGAGGAGGGCGGAGATGCGTTTATACTCATCCATCTGCTCCCTGCTTCCGGGGAGGTTGATGAGATCGCCCGTGACCACCACGAAATCGGGCTTGAGACGGTTCGCCTCAGAGATGGCCTTTTCGTAAAGTACGGTTTCCCTCTGGAACTCTTTGTTTTTGGAAAAGAAACCGAACTGGGGATCCGCCATCTGGATGAAGAAAAAGGGTTCCGGGACGGAAACCCGATCCGCCCCGGATGTTCCGGAAAAGAGGGAACATCCGGAAAGGCAGCTGAGGGAAAGGATTGCAAGAGCGAGAAAAATCATCCCTGGATTCTTTTTCATAATATCACCTCTTGATGGATTTCGGGGTATCGTTGATCTTTTCCTGGCACGCGGATGAGAGAAATTCAAGCAGGAACATAAAACGAACACACTTGACATGGCGGGAAAAGAAGGAAAGATAGCTAATCATAATGAATGGATTTCAATTCATCCACGCGGCGGATTTACACCTGGGGAGCCCCTTCAAGGGGCTGCGTTCCCTGGATAAGACCCTGGGGCGTCTCCTTGCTGAAGCCACATTTTCAGCATGGGACAATATCGTAAGAGAGTGTCTTTCTCGAAACGTGGATTTCCTCCTGGTGGCAGGGGATGTGTTCGACGAGGCAAACCGGGGCCTCCGGGCACAGCTGGCCTTCAGGGACGGTCTCTCCCGGCTGGCAGAGGCGGGCATCCCCTCGTTTGTGGTTCACGGGAATCACGACCCCCTTTCCGGATGGTCCGCCAGCCTCGAATGGCCCGGGCGGGTGAAGATCTTCGGTTCTGAACCCGAGGCCGCGTCTTTTTCAAGGGAAGGGGAGACCCTGGCACATATTGTGGGTGCGAGCCATCCCCGGTCCGTTGTGAGAGAAAACATCGCCGCGAAATTCAAACGCCCGATGGATTCCCCCTTTTGCATCGGGCTGGTTCATGCCAATGTGGGTACCAATACCGGACACGAACCGTATGCCCCCTGCACAATGGAAGATCTTGAAAAAAGCGGCATGGATTACTGGGCTTTGGGTCACGTTCATACCCGGGCGGTTCTCCGTGAAAAAAATCCCGCGGTGGTATATCCGGGGAATTCCCAGGGACTGCACATCAATGAACCCGGAGCTCACGGGGTATATCTCGTCAGTGTTTCGGGTAGCGATATCGAAAAGCTGGAATTCATCCCCACGGATCTGGTCAGATGGAGGAACCTCAAGGATGCGGATTCTGTTGATATCTCCAATCTCGACACTTACGATGCCGTTCTTGAGAAACTGGGTGAAGTGGTGGAGGACCTCCTGAAAGAAGGTGAAGGACGCGGCATGATCGCCCGGATCGCCCTGTCGGGCCGCACTTCCCTCCACCGGGATATCGCGTCCGAATATATCGAAGAATGGGTGAGGGGGCTTCGGGATGAATACGGTTCGAGCGAGCCTTTTTTCTGGGTGGATCGCATTGTCGATAATACCCGCTTTCCCGTGGATCTGGATCAGAGGAGGGAGGCGGGGGATTTCATCGGCGATCTTCTGAAACTGACGCTCGAAATGAAAACCGATGCTGAAAAACGAACCCTTCTGATCGGGGAATGCACCGGGGATCTATATGGAAGCAGCTTGTGGCCTCGTGAGATCGGCCCTTTGGATGCGGATCAGTCTCTCTCCCTCGTTCAAGGAGTTGAAAACCTGCTCCTGGATGAACTCCTCCCGGAGGACGAGATTTGAAGATCAGGGAAATCTACATCAGGGATTTCGGTTTCCTTTCCGATTACACCCTGCGGGACCTTTCCCCGGGTCTCACCATCCTGCAGGGTTCGAACGAAGCTGGCAAAACCACGATCTTCGAATTTATCCTCAGGATGCTTTACGGTTTTCCCGATCGCAGGAAAAAGAATTTCAATTACTATGACCCCATAACCAGGAATGCTCCCGGGGGGAGGCTCGAGCTCACCGACGACAGGGGAAAAGCCTGGCGGGTGAGCCGATTCGATGGGAAAAAGGGCGAGGAATTCTCATTCGCTTCAGGGGACGATTTGGAGAGAGCCCCGCAGGAACTGCATGATCTCCTGGGACGGGTTCCGATCGATGTGTACCGCGACATCTTCGCCATCCGCCTCGAGGATTTGGGGCAGCCTCGGGAGGAAACCCTGAAACGCATCCATGGCGCCGGAATGGGATTAACGGGCAAACCGGTTTCCGGGGTGCTCGAGGGACTGAACAAAAAGTCGGAGGAGATCTTTAAAAGTCCGCGATCGAAAAAGGGAAAGATCAGGGAAGAAATCGTCCGTTACAGGGAGATCCGGGAGCAATTGATGGAGATCGACCAGGCAAGGGTGCGTTACGAGGAGGCGACGAAAGATCTCGAGCAAATTTTGAATCAAATCGGATCCCTGGAAAAATCGATTGTGGAAAAGAAAAGCAAACTCGTTCATCTTCGCACGTTGAAACAGGTATGGCCCTCCTGGCGAGAGATGAACGAGGCCCGGGAATCGCTCGAATCCCTTCCTGGCATGGAAAACTTTCCGGAAAGAGGACTTTTACAACTGGAAAAAATCCTGGAACGTAAAAAGGAAATGAAGGCCCGCCACTCCCGGCTCGAGGAGGAAAACACTCAGCTCGAGGGGGTGTGGAAGGATCTCGAAACCAGGCTGTCCAGATATTTGACCGGGGATGTGATTCGTGATACCGACCGTAATACAATCATACCCATACTCGAACAAAAGCGGGAGCGGGTCGGGAATCTCCAGACACTCCTTTCCTCGAAGAAAGAGAAGGATCACGAAAAAGAGAGGGTTGAAGAAAAACGCAGCTCCCTTCAATCCCAGCTCATGATGAGCCGCATGTCAGTTAAGGCTGCTCCCAACCGTTTCCGAACCCTGGCGGCCATCGGGGCCTTTTTCCTGATCGCCCTGGGAATCGCCTGCCTCATTTTCGAATGGAAAATCATTGGAACGATCTCCCTGATCCTCGCCCTTATACCATTGCTCTATTCCGTGATGAAAGGCGGGAGAAAACGGGAGGAAAAGGATCGCTTCTTTTCGGACATGGAAAGGGAACATCGGGACCTGGGGAAGCGGATCGACGAATTGACGCGCGAGATCGGGGATCTCGAATCTGAAATCAACAAAAAGTCCAAAGAGGCCGGATACCTGGAAATCCCGGATCCCTCACGGCTCGAGGAATCGAGGGATGAACTGGGGACGTTACGGGAGGCTCTCCGATCCTTTCTCCGGGATCGCGGTCGAATCGAAATTGCGGATCGAAACATGAAAAGCGAACAGGAGGAGATGCAAACCGGGCTCGAGGATCTACTGGGTACCGGCAATGCAAAGGATGAAGAGGAATTCAGAAGGAACGCTGAAGTTTACGATAAGAGAAACCGGCTCGAGGAAAAACGGGCAACCGCTGCCAGGGCCATACGGAACCTTGCCGGGGAAAAAGCCGATATCCTGATCAAGGAATTGAAGGAAAAAAACGTTGTTGAAATCGATGCCTCCCTTTCTTCCCATGAGGAAAGCCTGAAGACCCTGGAACGCGAACGGGGCGAACTCCTCTCCCGGAAAGGGGCCCTCATACAGGAGCGGAAACAGCTGGAAACCGGACGTATCCGGGAACTGCTCATGGAAAAGGAACAGGTGCTTGCGGAACTGGAGGAACTGGGAATCGAGTGGAGCCGTTATGCCCTGGCCATTCATATTCTCGAGCAGGCCCGGAAAAAGTACGAAAGGGAGAGGCAACCGGGGGTTGTCAGGGCAGCTCAACATTTTTTCGAAAAAATTACGGACGGAAAATATCGCCGGATCGTGTTTAGGGAGGAAGGGGAGCGTTTCTCGGTTATCGATGAGCAGGGGGAGGAGAGGGAGCCGCACCTGCTTTCCCGGGGCGCCCTCGAGCAGCTCTACCTCTGCCTCCGGCTGGGACTCATCCGTTCCTGCGAGGAAAGCGGGATCATCCTCCCTGTTCTCATGGATGACGTATTGGTGAATTTCGATCCGGAGCGCGCCCGGGCGGCAGCAGCGGGACTGCTCGATCTGTGCAATACCCACCAGCTTCTCTTTCTCACTTGTCATCCGGGTACGGTCGCGTTATGGAAAGAATTGAATCCTGGCGTCAGGATTATCAATCTTTGAGGAAAATCAAGGGACAGGATCGCGATTAAGGGAGGATATATCATGGAATACACGAAGCTTGGAAAGCGGGGGCCGGATGTTTCCACCGTGGGTTTCGGAGCATGGGCCATCGGGGGGAAAAACTGGGGACCAACAGACGACGCGGTGTCTCTTCGAGCACTGAACGAGGCCCTGGATCAAAGGGTCACTCTCATCGATACCGCCGACGTGTACGGATTCGGCCATTCCGAGGAACTCATCGCGAAGCTGATCAGGGAACGGGGAAAGGAAAATGTCGTGATCGCCACAAAGGCGGGAAACGACTTTTACTTCGCCTCCCAGGATGACGATACGGGATACGGGGCCATTCAACAGAATTATAAGAAGGACTATATCATATACGCGGCGGAACAGAGCCTGAAACGCCTCGGGGTGGAGGCCCTGGACATCCTTCAGCTCCACAGCGGCAACCTGGAAAACCTGGAAAAGGACGATCCCTGGGAGGCCCTTTCTCTTCTCAGGGAACAGGGCAAGATCCTCCATGCCGGGTGGAGCGTTCAATCCTTCCAGGAAACAAATCATGCATCGATCCTGGATCTCCATCATGAGCTCATCGACGTGATCCAGGTGAGATACAACCTCCTCGAACGGGAGGCGGAAAAGGAGCTCTTTCCAAAGGCCATGAAATACGGAACCGGGGTGATCGTCCGCATCCCGATCCTGTTCGGACTTCTCACCGGGAAATTCACACGCGAATCCAGGTTCGGAGAGGACGACCATCGCAGGTTCAACCTCTCCCCGGAAAAACTCGATACCTACCTTTCCGGGCTGGAAAAGATGAAACCCCTTTTCGAACGGTATCCGGATCAGACCATGGCACAGGTGAGCCTGCGGTTCTGCATTTCCCATCCTGCCTGTCACACGGTGATACCGGGAGCGAAAACCCCTGACCAGGTGAAGGACAATTGCGCCGCATCGGATCTGGGGCCGATTCCCCAGGAGTTCATCCCGGAGGTGGAGGGATGAAACAACGCTTTCGAAAATCCCAGGCAATCATGATCCTGAGCTGCGTGATCTTTGCATTTCTCATATCTCCGGCATTTGCGAGCGGGGAGTGCGATATCGGGGAAATTCCCTCTCCCACGGAATTGAGAGCCCGCAAATTGCCTCTCCCTTCTGTTGCAGTCCTCGATTCCCCCACCACGGGCCCACCACTCCGGGAGCCCGACATGGTTTGGGTGGAAGATATACTATCGAGTATGACCCTCGATGAGAAGATCGGTCAGATGATCATGCCATCCGCAGGTTCCAGCTCCGAAAGCATGATCGACCAGTACCACATCGGGGGATTCATCTTCGTGGGCAACAATCGCCAGGCATCCGATCTCATCGAGACCACCAACCGCCTCCAGAATTACTCCCCGTGCCCCCTGCTTTTTTCCATCGATTCCGAGGCCGGGCTCGGGGCTCGAGTGGCCGACGCCACCATCTTCCCCCTGATCATGGCCTTTGGGGCAACCGGCGATCCCGCCCTGACCGAGGCGTGCGGGCACATCACGGCACGGGAGTCACGATCCCTCGGGATCCAGATCGCATTCGGACCCGTGGTGGACGTGAACACAGAACCGTTCAACCCCATCATCTCGACTCGTTCCTACAGCGACGATCCCTACCTCGTTACACGGATGGCCAGGGGGTTCATCGCGGGTGCGAGGAGCGAGGGCTTACTCTGCACCTTCAAGCACTATCCCGGACACGGCGACACGTACGGGGACAGTCACAAGGACCTCCCCCTTGTGTCAGCAACCTCGGAAACCCTGCAGAACGTTCACATCCGACCGTACCGGATGCTTGCAGGAACAGGAGACATCGACCTGGTGATGACCGCTCATGTGTGGTACTCTGCGGCTTATCCCACGGATCCCTGGCCCGCGACCCTGTCGCCCATTTTCCTGAGCGATATCCTCCGTACCGATATCGGGTACAACGGACTCGTGATTTCGGATGCATACACCATGAACGGACTGGCCCTGGCCGTTCCCGATGAGGAGGAACGCTCCGTTGTCGGGGTGGAGGCTGGATTGGACATCATCCTCATGCCCCCTCACGTGAGTACGACATTCAATGGAATCAAAAACGCCGTGACATCGGGTCGGCTTTCGGAATCCCGCATCGATGATTCGGTGCGACGGATTCTCATTGCCAAGAGCAGGGCCGGTCTCCCGGAAAACAAGCTCGTGGATCCCTCGATTTACCCGGGGGTTCTCCGTCATCCTGAACACATTGCAAAGGTCAGGGAGGTTTGCGGGAAGGCCTTTACCTGTTACAGGAACGACCTTTTGACGAGCCCTCCGCTGGATCGGACGGACGATGTTCTGGTTCTTGCCCTGTCCGCCCGACACAGGATCTTTTACCGGATGTCCAGCACCTATTTCACAGATCCCCTGAGTGGGGAAATCCCGGGCGCCGTGGTGGAAACGGTTTCGAGAAGTCTCGATCCATCAGAACACCAGGCATTCCTCGATCAGGCAAAAACCGTGGATAAGGTGGTTGTGGCAGGATACGACTGGTATGAGATCGCGTCCGACGATCAGGTGGACCTGATCTGCGATCTGGCCACTCAGGAAACGCCCGTGATTTACGTGTCCTTCGGCGCCCCCTATCATCACATCCAGATCCCGGGTGTGGACGCCTTTTACTGCGGTTACGCGAGTGTTGACGCGATGCAGGAGCTGGCAGTGGAGGTCTTGCTCGGGGACCGGGAGGCTTTGGGAAAACCGCCGGTCATCGTCCCCGGACTCGAGCCCCCATCCCGGGTCAAGGCCTGGGCTTTGTATTGAGAGAATATCATGAAAAGACTCGTTTATCTTTGCATTTTTCTTTTTGCTCTTTATTTCTCAGGTTGCGCTCTCTTCGAAGGGGATGAAAATCCCGGCGATATCAGCCCCGTGAACAGCTGGCTCGCACGGGCCGGGGATGTTCTGGATGATGAAGAGGGGAGCCTGAACCCTTACGTCCTTCACGTGATCCGGGGCTATCCCCTGGACGGTTCCTATCCATACCGTTGGGAAAAGAATGAATACGATATCTATAACGGAGTCACGGAGGACCTGGTGTACCGGGAACGGATCCTGGCCAGGGCTCATCCCAACGGTACCCGTTGCAGCAACTGCTGCGGCCTCACCTTCGAGATCTTCTTCCGTTCCATGAGGCTTCGAAATTTGCAGAAGGGGATGGATCCCGACGATTTCAACTCGATGAATTTCGACGATCTCTTCAACATGATGCTGATCTGGTTCGTGGTGGGAAAGGGCGACAGCCCCAGGGAGGCGATTACATATTACGGACTGGGAGAGGCGGTGGATGATTGGGAGGAGGCTCGATCCGGGGATTTCATGGATATCTCGAGAAATAACGGAACCGGCCATTCCGTGATATTCATCAGCTGGCTCCGGGATGAAAAAGACCGGATCGCGGGGCTTCGATATTTTTCCTCCAACTCGAAGGGGGTGGGATTTCTGGAGGAACGCTTCAGCGATACGGGGGGTAAAGTTCTCCGGGAATATGTTCACATCGGTCGGGTTGGTTCCATGGAGAATTACCGTGCCTTCGATCGCAAGGCCGTTCCGAACCGCAACCCGTAAGATCCCATTAGATCATTCGGTTGAGACATCTTTGCGTTTTGCGATCATAATACAAACACATCAAGAGACGAAAGCGTCAAAGAGGGAGAAGATAAGGGGGGAAGTTCAAATTTTGAACTTCCAAAACCCGCGCTCATAACATGTCCGACCCGACCGACTTGTCCTCCAGCCGCAAGCCGCAGGCCGCAAGCCGCCTGATACTATTCGCAGCTGCCGGATCATCTCCAGATTCCCAAGTATTTGGACGGGGATTATGATACAGCCTGGTAAATGGCCGGGCGATATCTCGGAGGAGGGATGGGTTTTCCGTTTTTCCTGGCGGTTTCCAACCAGGCCTCTTTGGCAATGAGGATCTGTTTCAGGGCCTCTTCCGGTGTCTCCCCGAATGCGGAACACATTTCCAGGTCAGGAATATCGGCGATATATCCTTCATCTTCTTCGCTGTAAAAAATGTTGATATGATAATCTTTCATTGTTCTTCTCCTATAATTAAATTATATTTCTCAACTATTTTCATGAGTTGACGGAGTTGATAGATCTTAGCCTTTCCCTTGACATTTTGAAGGTTGATGATTTCCCAAATTTCAGGATGGACGAATATATGATGACTTCCTTTAATACGATCAAGATGAAAACCAAATGCTTCCGCCAAGGTTACGGCATCGGAAAAAGGAATATTTCTGGATCCAGATAATATTTTTTGAATGATCTTTTTAGGTTTCACAACGCCACCTTTTATTGCACTATATATACTCAAGATGTCATTCTACCGTCAATTATTTTTAGAGGAAAAAAAGCACATCCTCTTCCTCTATAATGGTACAGGAAGACAATAATTCAATACCATATCAGGGATTTCTAATATTTCAATAGTCTTACCCCATTTCCGGGAGGGTGTTTATGAGGAGCATGGCATAGGCGTGGGCGTTGTTGGGGAAGAGGGGGCGGGTTTTCTGGGGATCGTCCGGGAAGCGGGTCCGGTCCCACTCGGCGTCCATTTTCTCACGCACCTCTTTCAGTCGCCGGTTGTATTGTTTCCTTCTCCTGGAACCTGCTGAATCCTCGTGAGATAAAAGAAGTCCCTCAGAGCAAACCCACACGCATTCAACCGCCAGAACCATGGCATCCCAGATTTGATGGTTCTTCCTCGGGGTATATTCCCCGGTGATCGAGAGTATCTTGTTTCCCAGTCGTTTCACTTTTTTCAGGTGTTTCAGATCCTCAGGAGTAAGAACGATATTTCGTTTCATGATTTTTGTTGCCAGTTCACGATCCATGATCATCCCGGTCCAGGATTCGAGAAAGCTCTCCAGGGCGGGTTCGAGCCTTGTTCCCATCACCCTTCGAGCAAAACGAGTGTGGAAGGATCGAATATCCGGTCGTCCGCTTTTCCGGACCGTGCATGAGCTGTAAGCGATTCCGTAATACATGGTGTTCTGGAGGTATCGCCAGGGGCACCAGATGGTTGTGATCACTCCCATGATCCTGTTTTTCGCGGCAAAGCCGGCCATGCGGGCAATGTTTTCGAGGGCGCGGGAGTTGGGGAGGAACCGATGGCGGTAGCAGGCCAGGGAGGGGGCTGCCACGAGGTTCGGGAACCCGGCTTTCTTAAGTCGAGGTAGCACATCGTCCTTTATGGTCTCCTCGTAACGCCAGTCCACGAGGATCACGTCTTTGTTCAGGTTTCGTGCGATAACGTCGCTGTTTGCAACGTGATCCGCCCAGATCATGGGTGATTTCCCGGCCTTTCTGGCCAGGACGATCATTGTGTTCACATAGTCCGTCCACAGGATATCGGGATCGAGTTTTTTCTTCCGGGCGTATTCGTTCAGGTCCACTTCATCGCAACCGAGGTGAATGTAAGGAGAGGGAAAGATCCCGGCCACTTCCCTGATCATCCGTTTCATCAGTTTCAGGGATTCGGGATTCAAGGGATCCAGGGCGTTGAACCGGAGGTCACGGGTTCTTTTCCCCGCGAACAGGTGGTGGTAGCTCGGGTGGTTGGTGATGTAACGGGTATGGCCGAAGGTTTCGAGTTCGGGGATCACGTCGATCCCGAGGGAGCGGGCGAACTCGATCAGTTTTGTCATCTCATCGGGGGAAAAGGCGCGGTGCATGGCCAGTTTGTGAAACCCGGGAATCTTGAGTGCCAGGCCGTGATCGTCGGAGAAGTGGAGGAGAAGGGTATTCATCTTCCAATCCGCCATGAACCGGAGGAGTCGATCGTAGTATTCCCGTGGTTCGAGGAGTCGTGCACAATCGATCATGATACCGTTGTACTTCATTTGAAAACCGTCCTTATTGAAATCCGGATCCACGGATACCTGTTCGATCTCGGGAGGGATTTTCATCGATTTCAACTCCGGCAAAGGCGATCGCCATGAATTGTTCTTATATAAGGCCTGGTAATTGATAGAGTCAAGTTTTGGTATTGGATCATCAGGTTGACGAAAAAACAGGGTGGGGTTTCGGGGCGTCCGGGCTTTTTTCCGGGTTGCTAATGGAACCGGCCCCACCCGGGGGAGGCAAGCCGGGACCGGGTACCAGGGTTTGCCAGGTTCGGGGCCAGTTTACAAGGAGCCCGCGGGCAACGTCGGTGATGGCCCGGGTAATGGCGGGAGGCTTTTTGAATCGCTCGATCAGTTCGATGGGGGAGAGGGGGGGAGCAAAAGCAATGCTTACCACGTTTCGTTGATAGGGTTTCCACGCCATCTGGAGGGCGGCCCCCAGGAGTTCGCGGTCTTTTTTTCTGCGACGCAACCGGGTGAGGGGATGGCCCGGGATTTTCGGATGAAACACCCCCCCCACCATGGCCACCACGATTCTCATTTCCGGGATCAGTCGAGTGAAAAGACCGATGCTGCCGGACCAGTTTTCAAGGGATTGCATGGCGTCCTCTCGCGCGAGGGGATCGGGTTCGATATGGCCGGCTGGAAAGAAAAGGAGGGCGCCCCCCTTCCTGATATACTTCAGGGCCGACCGGGCAACACGAATCCTGGATTGCATGTTATCGCCGATCGGGTAAATCCGGCGGGATGTATTTGTCAGGACACGCAGGAAGGGGCGGTCCTGGGCGATCACGTGAAGATCGCTCCTCTGGATGGCGGCGAACAGGGCGATCGTATCCGTGAGACCGGGATGGTTCGATAAAATCAGAACAGGACCTTTTGACGGAACGTGCTCCATGCCTGAAACGCGGACCCCTCCGGAAAAGCGGCGGCACATTTGAATGCCGGCCCGGTTCAGGTCGCTGTTCCCGACGGCGTGGTCGAATTTCAAAACTTCGCGGGCAAAACCAAGGGCTGCGGGTCGGGCCAGGGATCGGAAAATAAAGCGACCAAAACCCACGTTGGAAAGTCCCCACGCCTTGAGCATGTCGTCAGTGTTGATTTCAGTCAGGGAGGTCAGCCGCGGATTTGATTTCATACGGATAATTCCCTCCTTTGTTCAAAAGGGGAGAGGTGAAAAGTCCAAATCGAAGATTCTCCCCATTTATCTTCTATTTACACAAGGGGTGGAACTTTATCAATATATTTCAAAAGATTTGAAAAAATACTTTACATTTATCCCCCGAAGGAGTCTTTTCATGGACTGAAAATGATTCCGATTCAGGAATTTGAGCTGCGCATTTTTTGCACATATCACGCAATCGAAAGAAAGGCTTTTGTCATTAAATTGTTGTGTTCCTGGGGATGATCTTATAGTTTCTATATTTAAATATTGTCAGGTGCGATGTTCTTAATTTTTTTAAACAAATCCCACATCACAGTCTGGTCAAGAAAGGTTTCCCAGAGTTGAAAAGTCAATTGAAAAAGTCGGGTGATCCGTTACACCGGATGGGGATGATATGCGGTTTTATCGCATTAGTGTTCCTCTTTGGCTGCACCTCGAAACACTGGCGCACCCGGGCCGACCATGCGGCATATGACATTATCGAGAGAACACAGAAGGATGCCCTCGGAAAGACGGAACCCTTTACCATCGAGACGCCGGCCCGGACCCTCCGTAGGAAACTCATCCTGGAACAGGATCTGCCCCATGCCGTGAAGGCCTCGCTTGGTTCCAGCTCCCTGGAGCCGATCGATCACTGGCCAAAGGACGATTACCTCGATAAAACCGGTGTGCCTGAATCCGTGGGACTCGATTATAACCTGGATTCGACAAGCAACACCCTTTTTCTCAGCCTCATGGATGCCCTTCAGATCGCGGCGAAAAACAGCCGCGAGTACCAGTCCCGCAAGGAAGACGTCTATGAAACCGCACTGTCCCTGGATCTGGAGGACGACGAGTTCCGATCCACGTTCGCCGGAACCATGAGCTCGCTCTTTTCCTCGAACTGGACCGATCCTGCCGGGGATGACGGCTATCACCTCGAGTCCCTGGAAAACCGCGGCGAACTCAGCTTGTCCAAAAAATTCAAAACAGGCCTCGAATTCACAACCTCCGTGGCAGTGGATCTGGTCTCCATGCTTTCCAATGAAAACGCCTATTCCAGGGGGATTGTGCTTGATGCCACGGTGACCATGCCCCTTCTCCGGGGAGCGGGTTGGCAGATCGTTACGGAATCCCTCACCCAGGCGGAACGCAACATGCTCTACGCGATCTACGAGTTCGAAAGATACAAACGCACATTTGCCGTGGATATCGCCTCGGATTACCTGGGGGTGGTCCGCCAGATCGACGAGGTCGGGAACTCGGAGGATAACTACAAACGCCTTATTTCAGCCGGACGGAGGGCGCGCCGTATGGCGGATGCCGGTCGCCTCCCCGAAATTCAGGTGGACCAGGCCTCCCAGGATGAACTCCGGGCCCGGAACCGCTGGATCGCCGCCCGCCAGAACTATGCCTCCCGGCTCGATTCCTTCAAAATCAGCCTGGGACTTCCCACCGATGCACTGATCGAGGTGGACCCCGGAGAGATGGACCGCATGACGGAGAGTTACAAACAGATGCTCAGGAAACTGGGTGATGAAAATAAGGAAACCCGCGCTTCCACGCTCGAGGACTTCATGCCCGTGGATGCACCCGTTCACCTGGAGGAGCCCGATCCCCGGGATGCCGGCCCCATGGAAATAGACGAGAAAGACGCCATTCGAATCGCACTCGAAAACCGGCTGGACCTTCGAACCGCGCTAGGGAGGATATACGATGCCCAGAGAAAAGTGGTGGTGGCGGCAAACGGGTTTCTGCCGGAAGCCGATCTCCGGGGGAACGCCTCCTGGGGCGAGGGCCGATCTGCCGGTTCCGCGAATTCACCCGATGCCAACATCACCATGGATGAAGGCGATTATTCCGTGAAGCTCGATCTCGAGCTGCCCCTCGAACGCACCAGTGAACGGAACGAATACCGTCGAAGCCTCATCAATCTCGAGGAATCCGTGCGGAGTCTTCAGAACCTGGAAGACCAGATCAAGCTCCAGGTGAGAAACAACCTTCGCAGCCTCCTGGAATCCCGGGAAAGCGTCCGGATCCAGACCCAGTCCGTGTATCTGGCCGAGCGCCGCGTTGACAGCACGAATCTCTTCCTCGAGGCCGGGGAGGCCGAGATTCGGGATCTGCTCGATGCCCAGGAAGATCTTGTTTCAGCCAGGAACTCCCTTACCGCCGCACTCATCAATTACCGCATTACGGAACTCGAGCTGCAACAGAACATGGGGGTCCTGGAAGTGGGGGCGGAGGGACTGTGGAAAGAATATCAACCGGAAACCGATGAATAAACCATCTCGGATCGTAGGAAAAGGAAAGGGAAACTCTGATGGATAAAAAGAAGGTTTGGCAAAGCAGGACTTTTCGATTGGGAGCGGTTGGCGCCGCTGTTGTCATTATCCTCGCCATCATCTTCGCAGCGGGGGGAGGCGCCGGAGGGGAGGATGCCGCTTCCATGCCTGTTTTCAAAGTAAAAAAGGGACTCCTGAATATCAACGTAACCGAATCCGGAACCATCCAGGCACGGGAACAGGAGATCCTGGTGAGCAAGGTCGAAGGTCGAACCACGATCATTTATCTTATCGAGGAGGGGGCCCGTGTGAAAAAGGGCGAACTCCTGGTCGAGCTGGATGCCAGCTCCCTGATGGATGATCGGATCAATCAACAGATCAAGGTTCAGAACGCGGAAGCGGATTTCATACAATCCAGGGAAAACTTCGAGGTGGTCAAAAGCCAGGCGGAAAGCGACGTCTCCAAGGCCAAACTGGATCTGCAATTCGCAAAGGAGGATCTTCAAAAATACCTCGAGGGAGAGTATCCCACCCAACTCAAGGAAAAGGAATCCGACATCACATTGAAGAAAGAGGAACTCGAACGCGCCCGCCAGAAGCTCGAGTGGTCCGAGAAACTCTTCGAGGAGAAGTATATATCAAAAACCGAGCGGGACGGCGATCGCCTGGCCGCCCAGCGCGCCGAACTCCAGCACGAACTCGCCCAGGATGAATTGGAACTTTTCAAGGAATACACACACAAAAGAAAACTGACCGAGCTCGAGGCCGATTTGGAACAGAAAAAAATGGCCCTGGAACGGACCGAGAGGAAGGCGCGAGCCGATGTGATCCAGGCCGAGGCGCGTCTCAAGGCCCGGGAGTCGGAATTCAAACGACAGAAGGATCGCCTCGAAAAAATCGAGGAACAGATCGAGAACACCAAGATCATCGCACCGCTGGACGGCATGGTGGTGTATGCCACATCGGCAAGGCATAGCTGGAGGAACGTCGAGCCCCTGGATGAGGGCCAGGAGGTTCGGGAACGACAGGAACTCATCTATCTCCCCACCGCGGATTCCATGAGCGCAGCAGTGAAAATCCACGAATCCAGCCTCAAGAAAATCAAGCTGGAACAGCCCGTGAAAATTCACATCGACGCCCTGCCGGGACGCGAGTTCACCGGGAAAGTCAGCAAGATCGCCCCCCTTCCAGATCCGCAGAGCATGTGGATGAATCCCGATCTCAAGGTGTTCAATACCCTGATCGAAATCGACCAGGACGGGAGCGATATGCGAACCGGCATGTCCTGCCGGGCGGAAATCATGATCGATAAACTCCAAAATGTCCTGTACGTCCCGGTTCAGGCCATTGTCAGGAAGGCGGATCAGGCCTTCGCGTATGTTCGCAAAGGCGGCAGCATCGAGCCCCGTCCGGTTACGATCGGCCTTGACAACAATCGCATGATCCACGTGAAATCCGGCCTGGAAGAGGGGGAGGAAGTTGTCCTGACTCCACCGCTTTCGGAGGCCAGAGCCAAAGAGCCCAGCGAAGAACCTGCGGACACGGCTCAGGAAGAGACCGAGGCCCCCATCCCCCCGGAAACCAGCCCTCAGGGGCCGTCACGGCAGGGAACTCCTTCAAAAGAGGGCATGGATCAAAACAAATCCGAGAGGAAACGTCCTTCTGGAAACATGCCCTCCAGGCAGGGAAGGCCCGGGCAATCTTCCCCGGGGAATCGTACGCGTCCCGATTCGGGAGGTTCCGGGCAAAGGCGGCGACCGAGCTCGGGGTCTCCCCAGGGGAGGAGCGGGAAGTGAGCGCCTCCAATAATATCATCATCAGAATCGAAAACATGACCAAGGTGTATCGAATGGGGCAAACCGAGGTCCATGCCCTGAGGGGAATTTCGTTTTCCGTCGAACGGGGCGGATACTGGGCCATCATGGGCCCCAGCGGATCCGGGAAATCCACCATGCTGAACCAGCTCGGATGCCTGGACCGCCCCACCTCGGGAGAGTACTTCCTCGAGGGCAGGGATGTCAGTAAGCTGGACGATGACGCACTGAGCGACGTGCGTCTCCGGAAGATCGGATTCATTTTTCAGAGTTTCAATCTCGTGCCGCAACTGACCGTGCGGGAAAATATCGAGATGCCCCTTTATTACCTGGGATATCCGCCCCATGAATCGGCTGAGCGGGCCGCCGAACTCGCCGAGAGCGTCGGGCTGGGGAAAAGGCTGGATCACCGCCCCACGGAGCTCTCCGGCGGCCAGCAGCAGCGTGTGGCCATTGCCAGGGCCCTCTCCAATAACCCCGCCATCCTCCTGGCGGATGAACCCACAGGTAATCTCGATTCTACCACGGGAGAGCAGATCATGGAACTCCTGAACGAACTCAACCGGGCCGGAAAGACCATCATCATGGTGACCCACGAAAAATACATCGCCGATCACTCGAGGCATCAGTTGCACGTGCTCGATGGAAAGATCGATCGAATCGAGGAGAAAGGATAATCTCCTGTGAGAAGAACCCGTATCTACAGGGACGTGAAGCTGGGGATCAAATCCCTGTTGCTTCACAAGCTCAGGTCGCTTCTGACCATGCTGGGAGTGATATTCGGGGTGGGAAGCGTGGTGGCCATGCTGGCCGTGGGCGAGGGCGCCGGGCGCCAGGCCATGGAACAGATCCGCAAGCTCGGCAGCAACAATATCATCATTACATCCGCCAAACCCCAGGAGGATGAAGAGCAGGGTACGGAACGAACCTTCATGAGCATCTACGGGTTGTATTACGACGATGCGGACAGGATCCGGGAAACCTTCGATACGGTCAGCCAGGTTGTCCCCGTCAAGGTGGTCCGGAAGGAAGGCCGCCTGGGAACGCGGGCCATGGAAATGCGCCTGGTGGGAACCACGCCGGAATGGTTCAAACTGGTCAGGCGCCCCATGATCGCGGGACGCCCCCTCCTTCCCGGGGACGAGAAGGATAGTTCCAATGTCGCGGTTCTTACCGAGTTCGGGGCCCGTAAGCTGCTTGCCACCCGGCATACCATCGGTGAAACCGTCCGTCTCGGTTCCGGCCACTACGAGGTGATCGGGATCGTGAAAAGCGAATCGGGCGAAGCCGGGGGTCTCCAGACTCCGGATCGCGAGGTGGATGCCTATATCCCCCTGAGAGCCGCCCGGGAGCGGTTCGGAGATGTGGTCAACCGGAGAACCTCCGGAGCGAGCATCCGGGAGAAGGTCGAGCTGCACCAGGTCATCGTCGAGATCAAGGATATCGAGAAAGTCGAGGTAACGGCGGCCGGGATTGGCCGGATGCTGGAATTATTTCACAAGAAAAAGGATTACCGGATGAGCATTCCGTTCGCGCTTCTTCGCCAGGCGGAACAGACCCGCCGCACGTTCAATATCGTCCTGGGATCCATTGCCGGGATCAGCCTCCTGGTGGGCGGGATCGGAATCATGAACATCATGCTCGCCTCAGTCACCGAGAGGACCCGTGAGATCGGGATCCGCCGTGCCATCGGGGCCAGGCGCGCCCAGATTATCCGCCAGTTTCTCATCGAAACCATTGTCCTTTCCACTGCCGGTGGTCTCGTCGGAATCACGCTCGGGATCTCCATCCCGGCGGTGATTACGAAATTCGCAGGCATGCCTACTGTTATCACGTGGTGGAGTCTGTTTCTCTCCCTGGGCATTTCCATGGGTGTGGGAATCCTGTTCGGCATTTATCCGGCCGTTCGGGCCGCCTCCCTGGATCCCATCATCGCCCTTCGACACGAATAAAGATATCAGCCTGATGATGGACGTGGTTGACGGCAACGATTCCCAGGAGGGCCGTGTGTACCTGACGGGTGTCGAGATTTACAGTTACGCGATCCCGTAAACCGGGACGTAATATTTCTGAAAAAGGGCGGGCGTCTTTTAAAAAGGGATGCCCGTCTTTTTTTTGGTAAAAAAAGATTGACATTTCTTTTGAATAGATAAAAAAAATATCCTTCTGTGCACAGGGTCCGTTGATATATTGCAATATGAGAAGGGAGTCAGTAATGGGCAATACCATTAGTAAATTATCAGGTGAGGGAAGATTGGAATGGAGAAAAACGGGATTCACAATGATCCTGGCATGTTGCATGATGTGTGTTTTCCTCCTTCCACAAAGGGTGCCGGGAGAAACGGCGTACGAGGTCCTGGAAAGTAAAATACTTCCCAGTGGGTCGGCAATGGACTCTTTCGGCTATTCCGTATCGATTTCCGGCGATACGGCCATTGTCGGGGCTGTTAATGAAGATGACAACGGCATGAGTTCCGGATCTGCTTATATCTTCGAGCTCAGACAAGGATCGTGGGTTCAGGTGGCCAAACTTCACGCCTGGGATGGCGCGATTAATGACTGGTTCGGCAATTCCGTGTCGATCTCGGGCGATACGGTCATTGTAGGAGCTCAGGGGGATGACGACAACGGCTTGGATTCCGGTTCTGCCTATATCTTCGAACGCAACCAGGGAGGCGTGGACAACTGGGGCTATGTGAAAAAAATCTCCGCCTCGGATGGCGCGGTATGTGACTGGTTCGGATATTCCGTGGCGATCTCCGGGGATACGATCATTATCGGCGCCTATTATGACATTCACAACGGCTATCAATCTGGTTCTGCCTATATCTTCGATCGGAACGAGGGTGGCGCGGACAACTGGGGAGAGGTAAAAAAGCTCACCGCCTCGGATGGTGAGGCAGGAGACTCTTTCGGCTATTCCGTATCGATTTCCATGGATACGGTCATTGTCGGGGCTTATGGGGACGATGACAACGGCTCGAGTTCCGGTTCTGCCTATATCTTCGACCGGAACGAGGGCGGCGCGGACAACTGGGGCGAAGTGGTCAAGCTCACTGCCTCGGACGGCGCGGCTGATGATTCTTTCGGCTATTCCGTATCGATTTCAGGCGATATGGCTGTTGTCGGATCGCATAAGGATGATGACAACGGTACGGATTCCGGCTCGGTCTATCTCTTCGCTCGCGACCAGGGCGGGGCGGACAACTGGGGCGAGGTAAAAAAACTCACGGCATCGGACGGCGCAACTGATGACTCTTTCGGCTATTCCGTATCGATTTCAGGCGATATGGCTGTTGTCGGATCGCATAAGGATGATGACAAAGGTACGGATTCCGGCTCGGTCTATCTCTTCGCTCGCGACCAGGGCGGGGCGGACAACTGGGGAGAGTTCAAGAAACTCACCGCCTCGGACGGCGCGGCAGATGACAAGTTCGGTCGTTGGGTATCGATTTCCGGGGATACGGCCATTGTTGGGGCTTTTGGGGATAGTGACAACGGCTATAATTCTGGTTCGGCCTATATCTTCGACCGGAACGAGGGCGGCACTGACAACTGGGGCGAGGTGAAAAAATTCAACGGATCGGATGGCGCATCAATGGACTCTTTCGGCCATTCCGTATCGATTTCCGGGGATACGGCCATTGTCGGGGCTTCTGGGGAAGATGGTAACGGCTCTGCTTATATCTTCGAGCTCAAACAAGGATCGTGGGTTCAGGTGGCCAAACTTCACGCCTCGGATGGTGCGATTAATGACTGGTTCGGCAATTCCGTGTCGATCTCGGGCGATACGGTCATTGTAGGAGCTCAGGGGGATGACGACAACGGCTTCGATTCCGGTTCTGCCTATATCTTCGAACGCAACCAGGGAGGCGTGGACAACTGGGGCTATGTGAAAAAAATCTCCGCCTCGGATGGCGCGGTATGTGACTGGTTCGGATATTCCGTGGCGATCT
>Ga0272442_10004134_pt1 | contig 19966 bp, 17 predicted proteins | sample SSMForm2O_FD_200262 | JGI IMG/M metagenome (GOLD analysis project Ga0272442, IMG submission 200262) | Marine sediment archaeal communities from Little Sippewissett salt marsh, Falmouth, MA, United States - SSM-Form-2O | ecosystem: Environmental > Aquatic > Marine > Wetlands > Sediment ... | reverse complement strand
ATTGAACTGGAGCTCGCCCCCAAGCCGCCGCCCCCGCCTCCTGCGCCGGAAACTGCCGGGGCAGAGAAGGACTCGGCACTGTCTGAAGAACTGCCTGACACCTCTGTAAAAGAATCCCCGGATAGCGTACCGGAGGAACAACCAGCCGCTCCCATGTTGCCGCAAAGAGACCTCGCCGCGGCTTTCGCCAGCCGGTTGGGTAAAAAGGCTGTGCTAGTCTTTTCCGCAGGCGTGTCAGCCGATACTGTGCCGGATAACGCTATCTGCCGGGTGCGACTTTTCCCCTCGGATAAACCCGATGCTCTCAAGCGCAGGGTGAATTACGCTTTCTCCCATTCAGGCACTCTGCCGGACAGCCTGGGCAGGATGGTCTTAGCACGGCTTACCAGCCCTCCTCCAAAGCCCAAGCCTCCGGCCAGACCCAAGCCCAAGCCGAAACCCAAAGCTCCTTCTGCCGCCACCGCAGGCGATTCCGCCGCAGTCGATACAACAGCCGCAAGCAAGGCCGCCAGAGCGGACAGCGCCGCCGCACCGGCTGATACAACTGCCCCAGCTAAAGCTGCCAAACAGGACAGCACGGCTGCTCCTTTAGATACCACTAAAACCCCGGTAACCAGCCCCACACCTGCCGAAACTGATACCGCCGCTGCTGCGCCGGACAGTGCAAAAAAGCCCCAGGCCGCCCCTTCCGCTGCACCGCCTGATTCGACCGCCCCTGCCGGAGCAGACGTACCGGACAGCACGTCTGCTCTTTCAGATACTACAAAAACCCCGGCAACAAGCCCCACACCTGCCAAAGCGGATACCGCCGCTGCTGCGCCGGACAGTGCAAAAAAGCCCCAGGCCGCTCCTGAGGCTGCTGCGCCGGCCGATACAGGCTCCTCAGCGAGCGACACCTCAGGGCAAGGCTCGCCGCCCGCCAGCGAAACCCCTGCAGAAGCCGCTTCCAACAGCAGCGAAGCAGCGAAGGATACAACGGCAAAAGCGCCGGGCGGAAAACCTTAGGTTTTTTATAGAAAAACAGAGATAAGTAAAAGTCTGCGTTAAAGATTACAGAATATATAAAAGGGGACGGCCATCCGGCCGTCCCCTTTTTTCCCGTCATGCAGCGCCCCTGCGAAATTCAATCACCCCTTGCCCATCAAATATTCCAGCAGCTTTGTTCCTTGCGTATAATCCGGTACAATTATATCCGCCCCGGCTTTGATCAGGCGCTCGCGCTTGGCCGGGTTCAGGCCCCAGCGGCGCACCTCGTCGCTGGCGATCCCCACAGTGATCCCGCCGCGTTTGACAGTCTCGGCGATCTCCACCGGCCCGTCTCCGAACGTGCAGAGCTGCGGCCCCTCCAGAGAGTGATCCTCGATAATCCGCGCGATCAACTTCCTCTTGGAAAATTTTGTGATATCCCCTACGCTTCCGTAGATTTCATCCCCGAACAGGCCTGCATACCCGAGCTTTCCAGCTTCGTTTTTAACGTCGTGAAGATCCGTTCCGCTGGCCAGGTAGCACTGGGTGGTCTTGTCCGCCAGAGACCCGACGAATTCCACCGCGCCCTTGACCGTGAAATCCTCCACACTCAGCTCGCCGGAAGCGAGCCTGTCCAGCCTGCCGTTGACCATTTCCATCAGCTTGACATTGAACACTTCCTTGTAGCCCTTTGCATCCAGTATCTTTTTCTCTGGAATGTAGCCGAACTCAGCCACCATGTCGGCCAGGCACTGCATCTGCACGATTGTCTGCACCCCGGTGCTCTGGTCGATAAATTCCCGCACGCGGGCCTGCACCCTTTGAAACTCACCGTGCGAGGCCGTGCTGTAAGCTTTGCCGAAAATCGATTCCAGCATCACCACTTCCATGATCGGCTCCCAGCCCTGGCGAAGAGTGGAGATGGTGCCGTCGTTGTCGAAAATCACATGCCTGATCCTGCCCCGCTCGATTTCCGGGTTGACTATCTCGATCCCGGTGCCTGCCGGATAACGTGCCTGGCGCAGGTCCCCGGCCAGCTCCGGACGGTAAACCAGCCGGCCCTCTTCCATTCGCTCCAGAATCTCCCCGCCCGTTGCAGTACCGGTCTGCTTGAGCCTGGTCACTGTAACCGAGGCCGCGTAATTGCCGATCTGTGCGGCCTGGGTGATCGAAAGCCCGGCGGCCAGCGCCGAGGTGATCGAGGCCAGCATCGTATCCCCGGCCCCCACAGGGTCAACCGGGCCGGCAATAAAAACTCCCGGAATTTCGCTCAGGGTCCCTTTTTCGTAAACCAGGCAGCCGTATTTTCCCCTGGTCAGGATTATCGGCCTGCCGTAGGCACTGAACATGGCGTCCAGGGCCTGCCGGCTTTCTTCCAGACCGATATCTTCCTGTTCAGGATCGAGGCTCTCCACACCGCGGTGCTTTCTGATCAGCGAGCCCTGGTCCAGTTTCAGGATTGCCCCCTGGAACCGGTCGAAATAGTCCCGGCTGTCCACGATAATAACCTTACCGGGAAATTTCCGGATGAGCGAGTTGAGTTGCCCGATAAGCGGCTCGCCGATCAGGGGCCTGGGCAGCTGCTGGTTCACGATCAGGGCGTCCAGATCTCTCAGGCGCTTTTCGACAGTATCGAACAGCGCCTTCCGGGTCTGCTCCGAAATCCTGTTGTAGAAACCGAAATCGAGCCTCCGCTGCTCCTCGTCACCGACATGCGGCTTGGCCCAGACCGGGGTCTGCCAGTCTTGTGCCTGAGCAATCATCCCGCCGGTTTCCACCCCGAGCGCGGCGAACTCCCCAGCCAGCTGCCCGGCGAAAAGGTCTGTGCCGATCACGCCGAAAGCTTCTATTCTGCCGATTCCCAGGGCAGCGAGGTTCGCCAGGACATTTCCCGCGCCACCAAGGCTGTAGCGCTGGGAGCGCACAACGAAAGCCTGCTTGCCGGTTTCCACGGAAATCTCTCCGAGCGAATCCTCCAGTATCCAGTAGGCGTCGATTGCGAAATCGCCCAGTAACCCTATCTTGAGCCCGCTGAATCCGGGCAGGACTTTTTTGAGAATCTCCTGGTACATTATTTTCTCCGTATCTGAGACCATCCCTGATTTTATTTTGCAATTACCGTACCCGAATCGTTTCTCAGGCAAAAGGTGTCGTGTTAAAAAATTATCGAAGTTTGCCAAAACCTATCAAGCACAGGGCGGATTGTCAAGAACAGGCTGCTGCCGGCTAGGCTGAAATGGACCTGTGCGCCTGTGCGCTGCCTTTCCCTTGAGAAGATATATTGACTGGAACCGCTGTTTTCTTTAGGTTAATTTTTTATTCCCGATCGAGCCGAATCAAAACCAGATGAAAGAAAGCACATGCAATCGAATAAAGAAGCGATGGACTCTGCAAAGTATGTAATAATCGGCGCCGGGCTCGCCGGTATGGCAACAGCATACGGGCTTGCCTGCCGCGGTGAGAGCGATGTAGTGGTTCTGGAGAAAGAGAGTTTTCCGGGACTGCACTCCTCCGGGCGCAACGCCGCGATGATCCGCCAGGTAGTGCCGAACAAGCATATCCTCAGCCTGTCCAAAAAAGGCGCCGGGTTTTTCCACGGCCAGCCCCAAGGCTGGCAGAACCCGGTACCGTTTGCCAACAGCGGCTCACTGCTCTTGGGGCGGGAACAGGGCTGGAGCGACCTTCTCCAGGATGCGGAATCAGCCCGCAGCGCCGGGGTCGATCTCGAAACATGGGATGCGGAGCGGGTCCTGAAGGCTGTGCCCTGCACGAAAGGCGGGGATTTCGAGGGCGGAGTTTACTGCCCGGGGGACGGGGTAACCGACACCGACGGTCTGATCGGCGGCTTTTCCGGCGCTGCCAGGGCTGAAGGTATCCGGGTGGAGACAGAATGCGAGGTGCTCGCCATTCATGTGGAAAAGAGCAGAGTGGCGGGCGTGGAAACAAACAGGGGTTTCATCCGCACCGCTGCAGTAGTAAACGCCTCCGGGCCCTGGGCCTCCATGATAGCCGGACTCGCCGGGGCGCTGGCTATAGAATTCACACCCATGCGCAGGCATCTCTATTACACAGGCGCGCTTGGCTGGGTCGATCAGGATTGGCCTTTTGTCTGGGATGTCTCCAGGGATGTCTATTTCCGGCCCGAGTCCGCGGGGTTGTTACTGAGCCCCTGCGATGAAACACCGGCAGCGCCCGGAATCCCCACCGTGGAGGAGAGCGCGCAGGACCTGCTGGCAGACAAACTCGCCGGCTCTTTCCCCCGGCTTCTCGGTCTGCCGATTGCCCGCTCCTGGGCCGGCCTGCGTACATTCGCCCCGGACAGGATGTTCGTGATCGGCTGGGACCCCCGGGTGGAGGGTTTCTTCTGGGTGGCAGGACTCGGCGGGCACGGGGTGACCACCAGCCCTGCAGTGGGAGCACTGGCCGCCGAAGAGCTACTCTCCGGCAAGCGCGAAACCAGCTCGCCCTTTTCCCCGGCCAGGTTCATTTAGCAGCAGCGCTTAATAGTGTCCGGTAAAACGGTTTATGAATCAGGAGTCGGTCGTAATTCAGTCAGTTACGGAGAGGTGATGTAAAAGAGATTGGGAAAGGGATATTTTTTATCTTCTTAAAGATGTATGTTCTCTAAGGCTGCCGCAGGCAGCCAGATCAGGGCCGCATGTTCGAGAGACTCCAAAGGAGCGTGTAAAAGCCGGTTAATTTCCATCTCAGGCAGGGCGAAGCCAGAGTGGCCGGCATGCCATTGATTCTCACTTGCGCGGCGCAAGTGAGAATCAGGCGACCCCGGCGGGAGCGTATTATTACCGGGAAAACAATAATGGATATAAAAGCCGTATTTGGTAGTCGAGTTTGCTCCCCCGAAAAAAGTTTTGGTTACTTTTGCTTACAAAAGTAACAGTAAAAAGAATCTTTCTCTTTCTGTCTGTCAGTTAAACGGACAGTATTGAGCAGGGCTCAAGAGCCACAGAGCGGCTCTCACATCTTGGCGATCACTCGCTCCATGGCTGCCTGCACCTTCGCGGCCATCTCGCTCAACGCCGGGTTGCCCACCGCCTGCATCATCCCGGCAGGGGCCATTGCAGAGACCTCCACCGTGCCGTCTTCATGCTCCTGCACCACCACGTTGCATGGAAGCAGCACCCCGATCTTGTCCTCCGAGCTAAGCGCAGTGTGGGCGAAACCAGGGTTGCAGGCCCCCAGGATCCTGTAGTTTCTGAAATCCACCCCGAGCTTCTTTTTCATTGTGGCTTTCACGTCGATCTCGGTGAGCACCCCGAAACCCTCCGCTTTCAGCTCTGCCGCCACTTTCTCCAGGGCCTGTTCAAACGAAAAGGACACTTTCCTGCTGATATGGTATTCCATCGGATGGCTCCTTCAACAAACTGATTTTTTTCACTCTTACAGCTTTACAAGCCGGATTCAATCCGGCGGGCCTTTCTGCCTGTTCCGGCCGGAAAAAAGCCCCGGCTCGAAAGCCGGGGCTTCAGGGTTCATCAAATTGCAAAAGCTACTTCCACTTGATCGTACAGCCTTTGGGCGCAACCCAGGGCGTGGGTGCGGGCTTTCCGGCAAGCACGGCCTCGACAGCGTCGCGCAAATAAGTGCCGGTCACTGAGTCCGGGTCCTCGTAATTGTCGTCCACAACCCCGTGATAGGCCAGCCTGCGCTCGCTGTCGAACAGGAAAATCTCCGGCGTGCGCTCGGCTCCGTAAGCTCTTGCCACCTCCTGAGTCTCATCGTGCAGGAAAGGAAACGGGTAATCCTTTTCGGCGGCGTGCTTTTTCATATTGTCGAAACTGTCCTGCAGGTATTTGACCGCGTCGTTGGCGTTGACCAGGACAAAGGCCACCGAGCGATCCGCGAACTCTTTCTGCAGCTCGATCAGGCGGTCCTCCCAGGCCAGCACATAGGGGCAGTGCACGCAGGAGAAAATCACGGCCAGGGCTTTGCTTTCCCGGAAAGAACTCAGAGAATAGCGCCCGCCGTCCGTGCCGGGCAGGTTGAAAGCGATTGCGCTGTCACCGATACCGATATTTGCAGTCATTAAATCCTCCTGACAATATTATTCCAGCGAATAGCCAATCATGGCCTGCGAAGGGCTTCCCGGATCATGGACTCCGAGGGCAGGAACGAAAACCTGCCGTCCGGGTGCCGGTAAACCCTGCACGCCAGACCCGGCGCCTGTCCCTCCAGGGCTTCCGGATCGATATCCCGGCCACCCACAAGAATACTCGGCGATCCCATGAAACCAAGCTCTGTGGCCTGCTCATCGCTGACCACCTCGATAATCTCGATCTCAGCGCTGACAGATTCCTCTTCCAGCACTTTTTTCAGCCGGGCCAGTGCGTCCTCATGGGAGGGACAATCCGCGAAATAGAGAAACCTGATTTTTATTTTTTCCTGCAATCGCTCAATTGGCATATTTCACACCGCAGCCGGGCCGGCCGTGAAAGCGGCAAGCGCGGCAACAAGAATTATCGAGCTGAAAGCTTTCATCCGCTCGCTTCCGATGATTGAAACCCTGGCTATTCATTCTGCCCGGTAAAATTCAACGACACAGCATAATCGACCGTATCCGCCTCTGCCTTGACAAGCCTGGCAGTCAATACTCCGCCCCATCCGGCGGGCCAGGCTGAGATGTCATCCGGTTTTCTCACGAGGAGATGCAACACGAGCCTTGCGGCGCTGCTGTGCGCCGGATCGTAATGAATCTCTCCGGAGGTCAGGTTCTCGGACGGGTAGCCGAACCAGAAGAACTCACGTTCACCGGTGAGCCACACCGGCTTTTCAGCCGTGGACTCCAGCATGATCAGCCCGGTTCTCGCCTCAGCACGATCATTTTTATTTCCGATCCAGCGCGCCTGTGAGCGCAGAGCGGACAAATCAGCCGCCGGGCGGGGAACCCGGGCGGCATACCGGGAGAAAATATCCTCATTGACAGAGCTCCCGGCAGGAGCCGGGCCTGAGGGCAACTCGAGTGCTGCAGCTGCTGATTCCTGAACGCAGATCTTACGGCAGACAAGCCATCTGGCGTCGGCTTTCAGAGTCACAGTTGAACCTTCAATGTTCTCAGGAGGCCGCACCCAGCAAAAAAGCATCACCTCCCCGGTGTAAACATTCACCAGCAGTCCGCCCGGCTCCTCCATTCTCTGCGGGGCAGGCCAGAAAAGGGGCCCTGCGCTGAACCCCTCCGGTAGTTTCCACTCGATTTCCGGTGCAAGGCCCGCATCCCCAGGATTCATCCAGTAGATATGGCAGCCCGGGGAAATCCTGAACAAAAGCCCCAGTCTGAACTTTTCACCTGCTGCCAGCCGGTCCCTGTCGGCCAAAAGCTCGACCTCGACCAGCGCTCTTGAATCCAGGGCCGGGGCGCTGCTGCTGTATGCCGGAACAGCGGCTGCGGCCAGAGTTATAATCGCCGCCATTTGCCTGATTGTCCGCTTCATATCCATCAGCGGGTATCCTGATTGAATGTTTTTTCTTTCCCGTACGGTGTGGAAGTCCGGGAACGTATTTAGAATTATAATACAATTGAGTATCAATTTCAAATGCTGAACGTTATTTTTTACACCCTTATTCCTCTTATAATATCCCGACTCGATAAAAAAAGGGCAACCGGCGAATAACTGCCAGTTGCCCCACTCTATATAAACGGGCTATTTGAAGCCCAGGTTAAGAGTATATACCTTATTTTCAAAATAAAGTTCCATTATCAGCCTTTCCAGCTCGGATGGCTGAAAAGCGTTCTTTCCCCGGCAGCGGATGCCTCGAGAGCCTTCCTGTCGGAATCGTCGAGAGGGACAAAAGATTTCGCAGCCTCCACCGCCATCCTGAACAGAGGCTCCTCCTGCGGGGGAAGCGCGGAGGTGACCGGAAAGGAAAGCGAATAGCTGTAACTGGCTGAAATCTCCTCGGCAGTCTTGAACGGCCGGTACCAGCATTTACTGTACGTGCGCTGCTCCCCTCTCTGGCGCGGGCAGCGCGCCCCCGGCTTGAGAGCCAGAATCCCCATGCCTTTCTCGCGCGCTTTCTCGATCACCTGGGGGCCGAAATTTCCGTTGAAAGCGCAGACATAGTTGACAGGGAACATGATCGTGTCGAAATCGAAGCGCTCCATTGCCGCGAATGCAGCCTCCACCGAGTGGGCCGAAAAACCCAGGAAACGGACCATACCCTTTTCCCTGGCGCGAACCAGGGTCTCCATCGCTCCGCCGGGGCCAAAAGCGATCTCGATATCTTCCTTGCTGGTGATATAATGAAGCTGGTAGAGGTCGAAATAATCGGTGCGCAGCTTTTTGAGCGAGGTCTCCAGCTCCCTTTGCGAGCCGGCTGCACCTCTTTCGGCTGTCTTGCAGGAGAGGAAAATCTCTTTGCGGAAAGGCTCCAGCGGCTCACCCATCACGTCCTCGGCATTACCGTATGCAGGCGCCACGTCAAAGTAATTCACTCCCTGTTCATATGCCTGGCGAATCATCCGGCTGGCGCCCTGCTGGTCCTCGCCCTTGGCTATGTTGCCGCCGAAACCGATTATCGACAGGTGTTCTCCCGTGTTTCCCAGCGGACGCCGGGGCAGCGGACCAGGGGTGGTTTTGACCGTTCTCTCCGCACCGGCAAAAGCCAGTGTGCTGGGCAAGCCTGCTCCTGCTGCAAGGGTCAGCTTCAGAAAATCGCTTCTTTTCATCGGACACCGTCCTGCTAAAGATAAATGTCAGTGCTGCCGGCGCGGGACCGGGCGCTAGCCCTGCCAGGCAGGATATTCGAACAGCGGATCGAGCGAGGCAGCCTTTTCTTTCAAAGCCAGAGTTTCCACCTTCGTTACCGGGATAAAAGACCTGGCCACATCCAGGGCCATCCTCCAGAATTTTTCCTCCCCAGGCGGCAGGGCCGCTGTTACCGGCAGGGAAAGCGTGAAATAATAACTCCGGGCGATTTCCTTTTCCGTTTCGAGAGGCTGGTACCAGCATTTCCCGTACTTGGGCTCCTGGCTCTTGCCGCGCCTGGAGTGTGCACCGGGTTTCAGGGCCAGAATACCCATGCCCTTGCCGTGTGCTTTTTCGACCACCTGCGGCCCGAAACCGCCCTTGAACCAGCAGCCATAGTTTATCGGGAAAAGGATCGTGTCGAAATCGAAACGCTCCATGGCTGCCAGGGCGGCCTCTACCGAGTGGGCGGAAAAACCGAGATAGCGCACCTTGCCCTGCTGCCGGGCGCGCACGAAAGTCTCCATTGCCCCGCTGGGGCCGAAAATCTTCTCTATATCTTCCCTGGTGGTGATCGCATGCAGCTGGTAGAGGTCGAAATAGTCGGTGCGCAGCTTTTTGAGCGAGGCTTCCAGCTCTCTCTGCGAACCGGCTGCGTCCCTTTCGACTGTCTTGCAAGCCAGGAAAACCTTGCTGCGGAAAGGCTCCAGCGCAGGACCCAGCCTGTCCTCTGCATCCCCGTAGGTGGGCGCCACATCAAAATAGTTAACTCCGCCTTCAAAGGCCTCGCGCACGACCTCGTTCGCGTGGGCCTGGGTCTCACTGCTGACCACGATCCCTCCGAGCCCGATCACGGAGAGCAGCTCGCCCGTGCTGCCCAGCGGACGCCGGGGCAGCGGGCCGGGAGTTTTCTGCGCGCTTGCTTCGAGGCCCCTGTCCAGCACTGATTCCAGACTAAGTCCGGCGGCAACCGCCAGCTTGAAAAAATCGCTCCTTTTCATCTCTCAATCTCCTTTACCTATGCTCCATAGTACAAGCAGTATATTTTCAAACCGAAACAATCAGCCACCATTCACGGATAGCAGTCATCCCCCCCAGGCGGGATACTTGAACAACGGCTCAATCGCCTCCGCTTCCTTTTCGAGTGCCATTCTCTCCTGCTCAGTGAAAGGAGTAAAAGAGGAGGCTGCAGCCAGGGCGATCCTGAAAAATTGTTCCTCCCCTGGAGGCAGGGCCGCGGTAACCGGCAGAGACAGGGTAAACCTGAAACTGCGCGCGATCTGTTTTTCGTTCAGAAGAGGATGGTACCAGCATTTCTTGTAGATAGGATCTTTCGTTTCATGGCGAAGGCGGTGCGCACCGGCTTTCAGAGCCAGGATTCCCATGCCCCTGGCCTGTGCTTTTTCCACAACCTGCGGCCCGAAATTACCCTTGAACCAGCAGCCGGAATTCAGCGGCAGCAGCACGGTATCGAAATCAAAAAGGTCCATGGCAGCCAGGGCGGCCTCCACCGAGTGGGCCGAAAAACCGAGGAACCTTGTCTTGCCCTCTTTTTTTGCCCTGACGAAAGTCTCGATCACCCCTGCCGGCCCGAAAGCCCGGTCCACGTCCTCTTCAGTTTCCAGCGAATGCATCTGGTAGAGGTCGAGATGATCCGTGCACAGATTTTTAAGAGACTGATTCAGCTCGTTCTGGGAGCTTTTTCCGTCCCTTTCCGCTGTTTTGCAGGCCAGGAAAACCTTGTTGCGGAAAGGCTCCAGCGCAGGACCCAGCCTGTTCTCTGCATCTTCGTAGGTCGGGGCGACATCGAAATAGTTTACCCCGGCCTCGAAGGCTTCGCGTACGACCTCGTTCGCGTGGGCCTGGTCTTCCCCCATCACCACTATCCCACCCATCCCGATTATCGATAATTCTTCCCCTGTGCTGCCCAGCCTGCGCCTGGGCAAGGGAGTGGATAACGATTTACTCATAATAACCGGCTTCCTCTCACATTATTGACTTTATAGGCCACCAGCCAGGGCATGCCTGCGAAAACCCGATCGGGAAATCCCCCTGTATCCCCCTTTGTCAAAGGGGGATCAAAACATCCCCTCTAGCCTGCAGGCTCGTCCCGCTCCAGGCTCAGGTAAAGATCGAAACATTCCTCGGCCAGTTTGTCGATTGCACTGAGCTGGTATCCGGCCAGGGTGGTTTCCACCTTGTTGTTCAGAGGCGCGGTCCATTTTTCGGGCAATTTGTCAGCCCCCTGCATCATGCCCACCACCGATCCCACAGTGGCCCCGTTGCAGTCAGTGTCGAAACAGCACTGCACTGCGCGGCAGATCGATTTTTCGAAATCCCCCTGGCCCCAGAGCAGGCCGAGAGCCACGATCTGGGCGTTGCTGATAGTGTGGCACCAGTGGTGGCCGAAATGCTCGTCCCAGCCGGCGTGGATCCGTACGGTCGCTTTCTCGTAGCTCAGGCCCTGGTCGTACCAGCCGATCACCTTGTTGATCTGCTCGGTTAGCCGGCAGCGGACCGGTATCTGGGCCAGCCCGGACACTATCACCTCCCTGGCCGTGGAGAGAAACGGCGCACTGGCCAGCATCGCAGCCACCCACATGCTTCCGTAAATCCCATTTTTGACATGGCTCACCGAGGCGTCCCGCCAGGCATACTCGGCAGCCAGCTCCGGCTCACCGAGAGCCAGGTAACCGTAAGCGTCCGCCCTGATCTGCGCCCCGATCCACTCCCTGTACACGTTGCGGTGCTCAGCCGAGCGCGGCGGCGCGACCCCGTTGAGAAAATTCCGGTATGCAGTGCGCTCCGCAGTCCAGGTGGAAAGCGCCGGGATGGATTTGAGCCAGAAAAGAGCCACATCCTCCTGCGTGAAATCCATTCCGCAGTTTTTCAGGATCAGCATACCGGCCACGGTGTAGTTGATATCGTCGTCCCAGATCATGTGTTCCACCTGGTCGATAAAGCCGCCTTTTTCATGGACCCTGTATTTCTCCGCCAGGTGGTGCGGCACGTCCGAGCGGAAATAGTCAGCCAGCGGATAGCGGCCCAACTCCTTGAGATAGCCCCACATGCGCCTGGAATCCCAGCCCTCCACAGGCTTGCCCAGAAGGCAGCCCGCGATACGGCCGAGCCATGCGCCGTGAACCCGGTCGCGGAGAATAAAGTCATTGAAAGTAAAATCAATTGCAGGCAGGGCCTGAGGTCTGGCCTTGCGGATACCCACGAGGTCGGAGGGCTCGTGATAGGGGTAGTCCTTTTTCAGGGGCAGGCGGATCGTTTTGTCCAGCAGGGCGCAAAGCTCCTCCTGCATGTTTTCCAGATCACGATCTTTCAGTGCCAGCAGTCGCTCGAATTCCTCTTCCACTGCCCCGATATCCCGACCCTCGTCGATAAGCTGCTGCTTTTCGAATTTCAGCTCGTTTCTGCCGAGTAACAGATTTTCGATTTTCATTTTTTTGTTTTCCGTCAGGTTTGAATTTTTTATTCACTTTCCCGGAACAGCAGGGTGAACTGCACTTTTTCGCCTGCATCCAGCCTCACGGGTCCCGGGGGAATCAGGGCCAGGGCGTTTGCGCGGGAAAAAGAGCCGAGCATGTAGGAGCTTTGCCCCCCGGAGCGCTCGAGCAGATAACCGCCTTGGGAATCCCTGCGCGCCACCACCCGCAGAAAATTGGTGCGATCCGTTCCGTTGTCCATCGCTTCTGCGAGAAAACCTGTGCGCCACTCAGGGCCCGGCGCGGAGAAACCCATGATCCTGCGCAGTGCGGGCAGCACGTACAGATGAAAGCAGGCCAGCACGGCTGCCGGGTTACCGGGCAGGCCGAAAAAGAGCCTGTCCCCCTTGCTGCCGAAATAAAGCGGCTTGCCGGGTTTCTGGCTCACTTTCCAGAAAACTTTTTCCACACCCGCCCGTTCTGCTGCATCCCCGACAAAATCATAATCGCCCATCGAGACACCGCCCACAGTGACAACGATATCCGAGTCTGCCAGGGCCCGGCTGATAGCTTCCTGGAGAGCGGCGGGATCATCCCTGCATCTCAGGCTGCCGATTCTTTCAATATGTGCGGCTCGAAAGGCAGCGGCAAGCATGGGCGTGGCCGAATCGTATATCAGCCCACCGCTCCTGGGCTGGCCGGGCGCGATCAGCTCATCCCCCGTGGCGAGCACGGAAACCGAGGGAACGGTATAGACCGCGGCAGAGCAAACCCCGAAAGTTGCCAGAAACCCCACAGCGGCCGGATTCAGAATCTCTCCGGCAGCCCACAGCACAGCGCCCCGCTCTATCTCCTCCCCCTGGCGGTTGATAAAATTACCTTCGGCCACAGCTCCGGAAAAAGTGACCGAATCCTCCCTTTCGGCCACATCCTCCCGCTGGACCACTGCATCGCAGCCCTCCGGCAGGGGTCCTCCGGTCATGATACGTATCGCCTGTCCCCGGCGCAGCACCGGGCTCTCACCTGCACCTGCACGGATCTCTCCGGCAAGGGGCAGGGAAACAGGACGCTCAGCGCACGCTTCAGCAAGATCTGCGCTGTGAACCGCATAGCCGTCCATGGCGGAATACGAAAAATACGGGTATGCCTGCTCTGCAACTATATCTTCCGCCGCAACCAGGAAACACGCCTGCTCCAGAGATTTTTCAACCGCACGGCCTTTTGCCGCTGTTTCGAGCACCAGTCGAATTGCCTCTGAGGGTGTGAGCATCCTCGCTCCGGAACAGTTTCAGGTTTGATTTTACTTTCAGCCCGGGTATCCGCCTGTCAGGTCCCGGTAATCCTCCGGGGCGTCGATATCCTGAATCACTCCCGGTTCAGCGGTTTCGACTTCCAGCACCTTTTCCGGGTACTGATAGACAACGTGGCGGGCGCCGACATCCAGGGGAGCGGCAAAAAGCTCCCCGAACAGGGAGCTTGCAAAAAGAACCGGATGGCCTCTTCGCCCTGCCCGGGTCGGAATGATGATCTCAGCTTTCGAAGAACGGAAACTGCCGGCGATCAGTTCGATCAGCGAGAGTGGAATATTGGGGTGGTCCACCGGGCAGAGCAGCACCGCCTCCGGCGAGACTCCTTGCAGTGCAGCCAGCCCTGCTTTCAGCGAGCAGAGCATTCCTTTCTCGTAATCCGGGTTGATCACGATGTCCCGCTCCGGGATATCGATTCCGGCTTTTATCTCCCCGGCCTGCGCGCCCAGCACCACGCGCACCTCGCCCACGGAAGAGCTTTTCAGAAGGTCGTAGAGGTGCTGAAGGAAAGTGCCGGCGTCAAAGGGCAGAAGGGCTTTGGGCCGGCCCATGCGCTCGGATTTGCCTGCTGCGAGGATAACCGCTGCGATCATAAGATTACTGTCTCCTCCCCCAGCTTGCCGCCCCGGCAGCCGGGGCTTAAATCTTTTGCCGCCTTACCTCCGGTTTTCTGCTGCGGCGGGTGCGGATTATCTCCGCCATGATACTCACCGCAATCTCCTTCGGGGTCTCGGCGCGGATATCCAGGCCCACCGGAGCGTGCACGCGATCGAGTAACTCCCGGCCCACGCCTTTTTTCTCGAGCTGCTCCCAGAGCAGCCTGATCTTGCGCCTGCTGCCGATCATCCCGATATAGGCGCACTTGTGTCGCACGGCCTGCTCGATCACCTGGCTATCCGTGGCGTGGCAGCGTGTAACCGAGACGAGAAAATGCCTGGAGCCGATTGTTAAAGTATCGAATACGCTGGTGTAATCGCTGTGAATAGTGCACTCGGCATCGGGGAAACGCTCAGGGCCAGCAAATTCGGCTCTGTCGTCCACCACCTCCACCCGGAAACCGCACATTGCGCCGAGCGAGCATAGCTGCCTGCCGATATGCCCGCCGCCGAAAACCACCAGGGTGGGAGCGGGATGAATGAATTCAACCAGGAACCCCTCGAGTGCCGGGTAGTCCTGCGGCCTGCTTTCAAGCTCAAGATACAGGGGGTCATCCTGGTCGAACAGCCCGGAGGCTGCGGCTCTTACCCTCTCGTTCCACCGGGATTCCACCAGACTGCCGGCCAGGATCGACTGCTGGTTAAAAAGCAGCCTGTGCCCGTCAGGCGGGCTGTGCCTGTATGAGGATTCCACAGCAGTGGCAACTGCCACGGAGCGGGAGCAACGAATTTCCTCCAGGACTTTCGAGAAGAATTCCTTCTCAGTGGCGGAAGGAAAAATCACCTCGATAAAAAGTCCGATCCTGCCCCCGCAGATCTGGAGCGAGTCTTCAGGGGCCTCCGAGCCGAAATCGAATTTTTTTATCGCAGGCCGTTGCTCTTTTATCACCATGTGTGCCAGACCCTGCACATCCGCCTCCAGAGCACCCCCGCCGATAGTGCCTGCTATGCTGCCGTCCTCTTTCACCAGCAGCTTGGCATTCGCCGGTGCAGGAACCGATCCCTCGCGGTCGATCACTGAGCAGAGGGCGCACTTCTGACCGTTTTCGAGCAGGCGCAGAAGTTGTCCAAGGAGCTTTTCCATGCCGTAATCCTTTTTACCGGACACGGATATCAAGAAGGTCCGGAAGCAACGCACTCCCCCGGACCTTCAAGAATAACCGGAGTCCCGGTTTTTTGCAGTTCTAATCCGGAATCTGGGAGCGGAAACAGGGCCTGGAAGAGTTGCATTCGCCTGTTGATACGAACTTGTCGTCCGGCCCTACCGGTCCCTGGGTCATCAGGCACCAGCAATCGCTCTCTGCGTCGGGTAAATAAAAGTCCCCTTTGTCGTTGGCGATGTAGTACGCCTTGGACCTGTGGTATTTACAGACTTTTTTCAGACTGTTGAGTACTGAATCACTCATTTTATTCTCCTCGCTTCAGAGGGCTAGACACCGACTCCGGCAGCCCTGAGAACCGCCCGTTTCAGGATAGTTTTGCTCAGTTGAACCTTGTACCCGTTTTCATCCATCGGCGAGGCAGCAGCCAAAGCGTCCTCTGCGGCCTTTTCGACCAGCTCGCCGGTAATCTGCCTGCCGTTCAGGGCCTGTTCGGCCTCCACCGCCCTGTGCGGCACAGGCGACACCCCGCCCAGTACTATCGAAGCCCGCTTGCAGGCCTGGCCGTCGATTTCGAGAACCACGGCGGCGCTGACCAGTGCGAAATCCCTGCTCTCGCGCTCCTTGAATTTCAGATAGCACCCGGCCGCGCCTGACGGCTGCGGGGGAACGGTAATCCCGGTGACCAGCTCTCCGGGCTGAAGGATATTTTCCCGGGTCGGGTCATCCGAGGGCAGGAGGAAAAAGTCATCCATGGCCACTTCCTTCCCGGCCTTCCTGCCCTTGACAGTCAGCCTGGCGCGGTAAGCCATCAGCATCGGAGCCACGTCTGAGGGATGCACGATAAAGCATGGCCCGCCGCCCAGGATACAGTGGTACTTGTTCCTGCCGGAGACCGCGTAGCAGGTCCCGCCCAGTTTTCTGATACAGTGGTATTCCGCGCCGCGGTAGTACCAGCAGCGAGGCCGCTGGCAGAGATTGCCGCCCACAGTGCCCATGTTGCGCAACTGCGGAGTGCCCACGGATTCGGCTGCCTCTGCCAGGCCCGGATATCTCTGCCGCACGGTTTTGTTTTGCGCAACCTCGGTCAGGCTGGCCAGGGGACCGATTTTCAATCCTGAAGAGCCGCTGTAGCTGATTTTGTCCAGACCGCGGATCGATTTGAGATTCACTACCCGCTGCGGCGCGACATAGAGGTTTTTCATCTCTCCCAGCAGATCGGTCCCTCCGGCGAGCGCCATGCTGCTGCCTCCACCGTTGGTGAGAACCGCTACCGCATCATCGAGATCTTTTGCGTTGTAATAGGCAAAGGCCTTCATTTTAAGCGCCTCCTTTATCTGCTAAAGCCCCCAGCACTACATCCGGTGTCATCGGCATCCTTGTCACTCTTGCGCCGGTGGCATTGTAAACCGCGTTGGCCATAGCTCCGGCGGTCGGTATCCGCGGAGGCTCGCCCAGACCGATAACCCCTCTTTCCGGCTGATGGTCGATTATCACCTCGAATTCAGGCATCTCCATCGGGCCGGCCAGCTTGTAGTTCTCCATGTTCGGATTGACCATTCTTCCCGTGTTCGGATCCATCAGCCGGTCCTCTGTCAGCGCCCAGCTCAGGCCCATAATGATCGCCCCTTTTATCTGGCTTCTGGCAGTCAGCGTATTCACCGCCAGCCCGAAATCCTGCACCGCGACAACCTTGACCGGCGTAATCCGGCCGGTTTCCACATCCACCTCCACCTCGATAAACTGGCAGCCAGCCACTCCCGAGCTGGAAAGACCCTCGGCCCATCCATCGGTTACGCTCAGCACCTGATTCTGCAGCAGAGCGGCAGCCTCTTTCCACTTGATGGATTTGGAGTTGTCCGATGTGGAGAAAATGACCCCGTCCTCGCAGACGAGCTGATCGGCCCCCACTCCCAGAGCAGCGGCCACTTTATCGAAAAGCTCCGCCAGGGCTGTGTCGCAGGTATTTTTCACCGCCGGAGTTACTGAACCGGTAGTGATACTGCCACCGGAAGCGGTTGAAAAAGGCAGGGAACTCCTGCCGATTACCGGAGTGACATACTCCATCGGGATACCCAGCGTATCCGCTGTAACCTGGTGTACCAGGGTGCGGATCCCCGTGCCCAGGTCCTGAGTACCCGTGGACACTTTCACCTTGCCGTCCGGGAAAATATCGACCTGGACCTTGGTGGATCTGGCCCCCCCACCACCCCAGCGGCCGGATCCGATTCCGATACCTCTTTTGACCGGGCCTATATCCGAACCCGGAACTTTTTTACGTTTCTGTGAATAACCGATCTTTTCCGCGCCGATTCTGTACTGGCGCTGGCGGGTTTCGTTCGGGTCGTTGATCAGGCGGAATTCGAGCGGGTCGATACCGGCCTGTTCCGCCAGTTTATCCATGATAATATCCATGCCGAACTCTGCCTGGGGATGACCGGGCGCCCTCTGCGGACGGGCCGTGCCAGCGTTGATCCGCACGTCTCCGTGTTTCCGGTAAACCGCCCCGTCCGGCACGTGATAGATATAAGGCAGGGGAATCCCCGCGCTGCCGGCGATCCCTCCCGTGCCGTAGGATTCCTGCCAGTATCCGGTGATCTTTCCTTTGCTGTCGCAGCCGAGTTTCAGATGCATTATCGCCGAGGGACGGTTGCCCACGGCGAGGTATTCATCCTTGCGCGGAAGCATCAGCTTGACCGGCTTGCCGGCCGCCTTTGCCAGCCGTGCACAGACCGAACCCTCCACCCCGACCGGGAACTTGCTGCCGAAACCGCCGCCCATGTGCTCGCAGACAGTCTCCACCTTGTCCTGATCCAGCTCGAACAGTTTCGCGAAATCATCCCTTGCGCCGTGAACTCCTTGGGTGGAAATCCACGCTTTCAGCTTGCCGTCCTCCCATAGAGCAACCACGCCGTGGGTCTCCAGAGTGTTGTGCACCTGAACCTGGGTGCGGATCGTCTCCCGGGCCGTGTGCGCCGAGGAAGCGAGGATCCGCTCGACATCTGCCTTGTCTCCGTTGCGGTTCCACCTGACATTGCCCTGTTCGCTGATCCGGGGCGCACCCTCTTTCATGGCATCTTCCTCGGTTACAACGTAGGGCAGCTCCTCGTATTCCACTTTTATCAGCGCGAGGGCTTCTTCCGCAGCCTCCGGACTGGTTGCGGCCACCGCGGCGATCTCTTCACCGTAATAGCGCACCGTGTATTTCTCCAGGTCCAGCACTGCTTTGACCCCCGGGTGTTTTTCCGCAGCGCCGAGACTGATATTCTTCACATAGGCGTGCGCATGGGGGCTGCGCAGGATAGCTCCGTAGAGCATGCCCGGCAGAATTATATCCTGCGTGTACTTGGCCGAGCCGTTGACCTTTTCCGGGCCGTCGGTGCGTGGTACGTCTCTGGAGACATATCTCATCTTCTCTAATGGCTTCCACTTTGACATACTCACATACCTCCCTTCCTGCCAGCGAGCTCGAGAGCGACTTCGAAAATATGCGGGTAGGTTCCGCAGCGGCAGATATTGCCCGAAAGCCCTTTCTTGATTTCCTCCAGCGTGGGCCTGGGGTTCTTGTCCAGAAGGTCTTTCAGCGCCATCTCGAAACCCGGGGTGCAGAATCCGCACTGATAGGCATCGTGCTTGATAAAGCTCTCCTGTATCGGGTGCAGCCTGTCGCCTTTGGCCAGGCCCTCGACCGTGGTGATCTTTGCTCCGTGCGCCTCCACAGCCAGCATCATGCACGCATAAACCGTGCGGCCGTTGAGAATCACCGTGCAGGCCCCGCACTCGCCCCTGCCGCAGACCTCTTTCGTTCCGGTGATACCCAGCTTCTCGCGGATAACCTGAAGCAGGGTCGTGCGAGGCTCGACCTCCACCGAATAACGCTTGCCGTTAATTGTCATCGTAACTGCGGCCATCTCGATATCACGAGACCTGGCGTTTGCCTCCGGGGTTTTCTCCTCGGCTTGTTCGGCAAGCAGCCCCTTGCTCAATGTGGCAGTCCCGACAAGACCTGTCCCCATTCCTTTGAGAAACTTGCGCCTGTTCAGGCCTCCTCCCGAAGGTGAGTTGTTATTTTCGCTTTCGCTCATGGATTTACTCCTTTCTTGGGGGGTAAAAAAGGTATGCAAATATACCTGAATAATATGTATCAAGCTAATTGATCGATCCAGGCGAGCAGCCTGTAGATAGTTCTCACGCAATAAACCGGACGGAAAACAGCCTTCAAAGATCGCCCTCTGGTATGGAAATCTCCCGCTTTCCGGATTCGGTATCTGAACCATAATTTATTGTGATAATATCAGTTAACCACTTAAAGGGTGTTTTGCCAAGAGGGAAATCCAGCGTTTTGAATTAGCGTCGGGAAGCTGCGAGACTGAAAAACCGCTAAAATGCTGTCTGAATATCGAACTGAAAAATTACGCCGCTTGATCTTTCCGCCTCTTTATAAAACGCTACTAAAATGCAAACAATATGTCAAGCAGATATGTTACAAAAATTGCTCATTGACTGGATACGGTCTTGTTGCAATATTACTGTAACCTGTTTCAGAAAACCTGGAAAAAAAACGATATGTTGACCGATTTCGGGCACCGGAACCTGTCCTGTCGGAAACGGTTCTGGATTTGTACTGACAGACTGTAGAAGATATTTTATACTTTCGAACACCGCATCTTGTTCGTGCCAGGCGTACGGGAATCAATTAACTGTCAATCAAATTTCGCAGGAATCTGACTGTTTATCATTTCACTGAACCGGGAGACAATATGGATTCCATCGATCGGCGCAACTTCCTGAGAAAGGCCGGAG